>Ga0194117_10005013_pt1 | contig 12266 bp, 11 predicted proteins | sample TA2MahsurfametaG_FD_160579 | JGI IMG/M metagenome (GOLD analysis project Ga0194117, IMG submission 160579) | Freshwater microbial communities from Lake Tanganyika, Tanzania - TA2015009 Mahale N1 surface | ecosystem: Environmental > Aquatic > Freshwater > Lake | place: Tanzania: Lake Tanganyika...
TTGAATTTGTTCTGGGCTTTCGCTTACAACATAGTGATTATGCCAGTTGTAGCAGGTGTATTCTTCCCCTTAGGTATTTCTGTTTCACCAGTTTGGTCAAGTATCGCAATGAGTGGTTCCTCACTGTTAGTTGTCGGATTTTCACACATCTTATCTTTATTCCACTACGATGATAGTTTCAAAATCAAAGAGAACCCCTAAAGAGATGACGAATAGGCTAATGAATTCGTAGAGCAGAATCTCACCCAACGCTAGATAAAACTTTCTATCAACAAGATGAGAGAACAGGATGAGATCGTAAGAAGTTAGCACTTGATCTGATTCAATAATCATTACGTTCTTCCTTTATATATTAAATCGTACGTTTAAAATATTTTATAATACAGCCAATAATCTTATATTATATAAATGACGTAATACAGCCAATAATCTTATATTATATAAATGACGCAGTCACCTCGTTCTAAACTAAAGGTTTATTCAATCCAAGTTTCTAATATAAGTTGTATCAATTGTGCAAATACAATCAAAAGTGCGCTTTCATATAAATTGTAAGACCCGTTTGCTAAAGTGGCTGTCAACATTATGTCCTAAAAAATTACCCTTACAGTTTCGAAGGATTAAATTGTTGACAAAGCTATTGATATACTCAAAACAACCAAATTCTTACCTTTGGGTTCACCTGTACTGTTGTCAGGAAACGTTGATAATTAGCGTAGTATAACATTTTTGGTCCATAAAGATTCAGAGGCTTAGAGTGTCTAATCGCTTTCTAAAGGGATCGTTGGAGTTGTAAGGCAAAGTGTTGTGTAATATTAGTAGTATTATTTGATTAACTTCACTTACAACTGTGAGATCGTAAAGGGAAGGGACATAGCTGACATCATTGAGAAGATAGATAGCAAATACGAAGTAAAAAATGAAAGAGTGGAGTCATTGGTCTCTAAAAAGAAGTAAGTTGTTGAGGAAACAAGCCTAAAAAAGACAGTAGTTTTGGTAGTTTACTTCCTATTTATCAACATGATTATCCCAGTGTTGCCGAGTTTCACTGAGATCTACAAATCCTGTGTAACTTTTCCAACTCAACTGGGAATCTACTCTTTTTCCGTAATTTTCAACATCTTGCTTACAGGCTACGTAATGAAATACTACGCCAAAGGTTTCATCTTAAGAGCGTATGATAACTACAGCAAATACAAAACAATAAACATGTAAACATTGATAGCTCTGGGTAGTCTAAGTGCATGCTGTTTATTTCTCTTCTTCATGGTTAGATACTCAATTGAAAATTATAACAGTAAATTGCATCGTATTCATATGGCGATTATGGATATCAATGATGCTTTGGCATCTGCTTCCATTATTGTGTTGGTTGTGACTATTGGGAAGAATATTGAGAAGAGAGTTAAGGTCAAGATTGAAAAAATAACGGATGAGATTTTTCCGGAGAGTGTGCTCTTTGAGAATATGAATGCCCATTTTGTTTAGATGAGAAACCGGCAGCTAAAGATTCTGAATTAGAAAGTTTACAATGTGTCCTTAATCTAAAAGAATGATGTGATTAAAGTTTAATCTGGTCGGCTACTACTAGATGTCTGCATCATCAGTGGATCAGTAAAAGCAACTCAAAGTGGCAGAACAGGTTCCTAATAAATCCTCACTCTCTAAAGGGGTGACAGAATATAGTCAGGTTCAATTATTCACGATGCTAACGATTGTTTCGCAGTTGTAGAGAAAACAATCGAAAATAGTTTGCTGATTGAAATCGCAAATCATATTAAATTTTCACAAAACTAGGAAGAAAGTGAAGCTTCAGGGATACAGACTCTATGCAATAGAATTACAAGTTTATTTGTTCAGGGAGTTATTATACTCAGTTTCACTACTATGGTGGTATGGATTTTTATTTTATATTTCGAACTAACCTAAGTTCCAGTCTGTAACGCTTGCTGGGTGATAGAGAGGGGTATTGGTGTGTTAGTAGCTTCGTGTCCTTGCGCATTGGGTTTGGCAGTCCCAAGTGTGATTGCGATTATATTGAAATTGGCCACTAAGAGTGGTATTTTGATTAAAAAAACAAAGGTATTTGAAAAAATAAAGACTGCGAGGATAGTTGCTTTTGATAAAACAGGCACAATTTTTAACAAAATCAACAAAATTGAGAATTATTTGGCGATAAATGAAGATATGAGCTAAGAGAGATTATGGTAGATTTTGGCTTTACTTTAGAGGGATTTTAGGCATCCTTTGGCTGAAATCATTTATAAGGAAGCTGTAAACAGAAGTAAAATTAATGGAACGAACTTCTCTTTCATTGTGTTAGAAAAAAAATTTATTGCTTCACAAGGAATTATAGCCACAATTTTGGATAAGCAAAAAAAAGAAGAACTGAAGATCGTGATTGGTAACAAACAGCTCCTGAAAGACCAAAATGTCGCATGGTAAATCTTATAAAATAAATCATAATCTTGCACTTAAATCCACTTGTCAATCAATGCCAATATATCGATGGTAAACCTCGATCTATTTAGATAATCTACATAAATACCCACTCCAATTTAAGACCATAAACTTTGTAAGTAGTCCGTAAGCTCTAAGCTGAAAAAATTGAGGTGCATGTTTTATCGGGGGATTCGATTAAAAGTGTAGATAAATTGGGATAAAGTTTAAGAATACCATCTTCTTCACTACATGCTGAGTATAATGCTATGGACAAATTGTAATGGATCAAAAATTAACAAAATAAGCATAAGAACAATGTCATTATGGTTGGCGATGGTAAGTGATTTGCTATTAAGGGCTTAATGACATCCCTTGTCTTCAAGAGGCAGGTATTGGGATCAGTATTAATGCTAAGTCAGAGCTAAATATCAATGCTGCAGATGTGGTCATTCTCTCTTAAAACATCTACAAAATTTTGGCCCTAATCCGTTTTTTACGTAAAGGTAACTTGTTTATAAAAATAAATCTTTTTTGGGCATTCGCTTACAATATCGTGATCATGCCTATCGTGGCAGGTGTGTTTTATAAATATGATATCTTCGTTTCACCTGTAGGTTCTTGCATTGCAATGAGCCTTTCATCATTGTTGGTGGTGGGTTTTTCTCATCTGTTATCACTATTCAAATACGACGAATCCCTAGTTGCTAAATCCATTCCAAACGCCAGCATTGAGATGTTATAGAGCAACGCTTCAACTCGGGAAGTGTTAACATTTAGCGAATCTTTAAGTTGATAAATCTAATAGTCTATGATAGATTTAATGATTATTATGCTTATGATAATTATGATTATTATAATTACGTTGAGGTTGAGGATGATTATGATTATATAATGGGATTATTTTAAAATGGATGGTGTTTCTTTTTTTTGCTCCCTATAGACGAGGAGGTAGAGATAGCAAGATTTGGATTTATTTTGTTTCGTAATTCGATTTTATCTTTCGATGTTTTTTGACTTTTCAAGTTTTCAGTTCTTGGGGAGATAAACTTGATATCGTCTATTTTTGGCAACAGATTTTCTACAACTCAAGTTTTGAGAATGTATCTGGTCGATGGGGTCTAGAGAATGGGGAATTAGGTTGATGCTAACTATCTCTTTTTTAATTTTATTTTTTTGCATGAAACAAAACCCAAACACCTTCTTCTCCCACCCTGTCTCTTTTTCAAGTGTCAAGAGTCCTATTTCAATTTGGTTGTATACATTTATCAAAAATTTACTTAAACATCAATTTATCATCATGTCATATAATAAATAAAAAACAATTAAACTTCAATCATTAAAATGTAAACGACAATGGCTTAAGTCTAGAACTCATCACCTATGATCAGTCTCATTTATAATCTATCCTTTATGAACAAATATGGCTTACAGTACATTTTACCGACTACTTTCTTCGCCAAAACACAATATGACAATACACCCCTCTCCACTAATATTTTTTATGAAATGAACTTGAATCAGGGGTACAGAAGCCAGTCTAAGAAGAATATAGTCTTGAATACTAAGATAGCGTAGATCCATTAAAAAATGAAAGTTTCAAAAATAACTTAATCCGATAACTAAACGACCAAGGTTAGCATGAAGCCCACTCAGAAGGAAACCAGAAATATCAACTCTAACCTCATGAGAATCTTCTTGAAAAATCTAATTGAATTAAAGGTCTATACTCCCAAAATTAATATGATATCAACTCGTTTAGGCAGCATTTTTACAACATAAGACTTTTACAAATGGATTTAAAAGTTTGAAATTAACTTCAAAAACTACATACGCGTCAGTCAGATCAAGAAGATCATCGGCAAAGATTAACCTTAGCACTTTAAAAATGTATTTTTGAGATTACTACAAAACTACGCACAATAAATCGGATTACAGCATTGCCTCACTTCCAAGAGAATCGAACGAAATTCTGTCAAGATGCATCTGGAAGGACTAAGAAGTTTGATCAGATAACTTCTGAGGTCTACTCACAGAAAAAATTGATCATTTCTTACTTTATTTAGCATCATTACAGACATATTATATTTAGATAAAGTCAGCAAAAAGATATCGAGCTGTTAATTAATCACAAGTGTATTTATAGCTACATCATGTAAAAAATCATCATTTCTTCGCAGCTTTTTTGTTGTCTTTCGCTCCCGTTGCTGCTGCCTTTTACATTCTTTAGAAGAAAGTATCTGGATCATTCCATTTAGGATTTGCCTCTTTCAATATTGTCTGCTCCCACTCGTCAACAGACCCCAGTAGTTTCTTCTCTTATGCTTGTTCCTATATTTTTACTTTTTCACTCCACATTGGTTTTGTAAAGATTGATTTCAGTTTTGCAGGATCTTGAGTTATCTCGGATTGTCTCAGTTTGAATGAGGTAGAACCAGGTATTAGTCCACCAGATTGATAGAAGTTACTTTCATATTCAGGGTATTTATAAGTTTTATCACCTAAAGAGGTGACTCCAAGTCCATTCCTTTGCCCCTAAAGTCCATAAATTCTTTTTTTTGCTTGCATTTTCGATTAAAGAGCATACTAATTCCCTAAACTCTGATTTGCTGAGGAAAACGTTTTTAGACCTTTATCTTTTATATCGTACCTTTAAGTTACAACTAAGTATTTTTTTCATGCCCACCTGGAACATGACCTTTTTACTTCCGAATTCTCTATGCTTGAGGGGGAGGTGGTATGTATTTGATACCTCTGAGATCGATTTATTTTTGGTTGGAATGATAGAGTTCTTCGTAGACTTTAAGTGAAGGTTTAAATTGATACTAATCCGATAGTTTTGTTCCAAATTTACGTAAACCTCTTTAATTTTGGGTGTTCGTAGATTGTAGCATGTAGTTGAGTTAATCTTGTGGAGGGTATTGTTTTTTGCCTCCTGAAAAACGTTAGGGATAGCTTCCCTTCCATTCCATATGTTGCATAAATATATTAATAAAATAACATTTCAGAGAAAACTTATTAGAATGAAATAGTTTCAATGCCAACTTTCTTGAAATGCATTCCTTGAATTAAATCTTATCTTTATCAAGCATATAATCTTTATTTATACATAATCATCAGATACTTTTTTCGAACCATGCAAAATGCCCGATCTAATCGATTTTCGACAACAGATTTCTCAACTACTCATCATCTATTTTATCGAAATCTCCGTATTTAGCACTATCAATGTCTAGAACACCAATGACCTCTCCTTTACTTAAAATAGGTATTACTATTTCAGATTTTGATATCGAACTGCAAGCGATATGACCTGGAAAAGTTTAAACATCTTAAAGGATAATTGATTCTTTCTTTTACCAAGCAGTTCCACATACTCCTTTTCCTTTGAACAGTTTGGTACAAGCAGGTGGTCCTTGAAACTGCCCCAGAGCTAGATATTAGGTTTCGGATCCTTTGTTAGCCAACCAGTAGAATCCAATCCACCACCATTCGAACTCCATTCTGAGGATGGCGAGCAAGTTGGATGTATTTGCTAAAGGATGCGAGTTGGAATCAAGTCTTCCTTCAAATTCCTATGTAACTCTTGTATATCTTTCCTTTTTAGAGCCTGTTTTCAAAGGAACAAAATCATTTCCATGATGTTACTACATGATTTTGGATTTTTTTGATCAGAAAATATAATAGTAAGTAACAAACAAAATAAAGAGTAAAGAATAAAGCAGATCTGTCTTACACAATAAAAATATTTAATTAAAGTTGAGTTAAACAGAAGAATGTTTGTTAATTTTAGTCTAGAAGAAATTATTATAATAACTTCATTTTTACTATCATCAATCATAATTTAACTATATCTTCTTTGTTATCGCAGGATGTTTCACCTAAAAAAGGTTAGATGGCTTGGAAACTGGAGTGCCTAAATTAATGAGACCAGAGGGTGACATTAGAAGTTGATCGATCATAGGAGGTTGCAGTACACATGGATGGAAAAGTTTCTAGTCTTTTCCTTCATCTCTACCAAACAATCCTATAGCATAAGGGCTCATCAGAATAGGTTCCAGATTCACCAGACTAAAGGATTTAGCTTTAGGTGTTCTTTCGAGTAGATCATTGGCTTGATGTGAACTATTTTTCCTTTTGCTCTTCTTTTTCTTCTTGGTCTTGTCAATATCATTCGCATTTTCTTGAATTACATGTTCAACGAGTTGCGCTTCCTTGAATGATGTTTTTAATTGATTCTCCTAATGTACTTCAGGTAGATTCTCTTGAAAAAGAGGTGTAATATCTTGGCTAAGTTCATCGTTAATATAAGCGCTCAATAATTTATCCAGGAGTGTTTTCTATTTGACTGTAATTTTGGTCAAATAATTTGTGGTTTTGTTTTAGATGTTCATTTTCAATCTTTTGAATCTATATTTCACTATCTCTACTTTTCATAAAGTTAGGGGAGCAATTTTTTCATTGACGAATTCCAATGATTTTTTATTGAGTTGTCTGTTCTACCCTCAAGATATTTTGCTATTTAGGCCCATCTGTTGCCTAAACATCTATGGGCTAGGAATAACATCCATTATTAATGTTAGCTCCACTCTTCTTTCTTTATGTCTGGGTTTAGATGATTGTGCCACCTCTATCTGCATTGTTTGCCGATTCTTCCTAAGTGACAGAGGTGTTACCTGGTAGATTCTCGGCAATGGTGGTCCATTTCTGTGGTCCGAATTTCTGGACAAGTCGGATGAGGTATTAGTCTTACTCAAGTGTCCACGATCTTTTTTTCCCTATGTGAATGTGTGAGGGTACATTTGCTATTGTTGTCATTGGAGTTATAGCATTCTTTTTAGAATGGTCTAAGATCATGATGATGATTGTCTTCTTGGTTAGACTTAGACATTCAAATTCAAATTGGTATAACACTTCTTTATACTAAAAACAAACCTCTTTAACATAAATCTTAACTCACAATCATAAAGGATGGAGTGTCTGACTATAAATCATTTCAAATGTTGTCTAGTTTTTTTGGATGATTGTTTGCTTTCAAAAATGAAAATCTCTATCAAATCTAGAAATGATAAAAGGAAATGAATAGTTATGTTTCGAATGAACGATGGAGTACATTACAGAAAGAGGACGATATTTAAATAATTTTAGATTTTATACTTGACATAACAATTATTTAAGAAATCTAAAGTAGACACAAAGGATGAATTAAATGACAACTTATAATTTTTTATCACAAAAATCACCTTCCATCTATTCTATACTATCTTTTTTATGTTAGCTTTTGCTTAATTCTTTTACAGTATAGACTATAATTATTTTGTTAAGTACAACAATGATCTACAGTATCGACCAACTCATCACCCAAATCCATACAGATAGGACTGAAAAAATCATAACAGAAAATGCACGTCGCCCCAGAGCCCGTTGGACAGAACAAGAAGACCAACTCTTCGAACAACTTGTCGCACGCTTCGGAAGTGATTATCATCTTTTAGGGAGTTTCCTCCCTACCAAGACAGAAAAGCAGATCCGCAAACGGTACCGGTTGCTACTGCGGTATCGGTCATGTCGCTTGTAAAGGCTGGAGAAGGAAATTACGGTGGCAAGAAGAAAGAACTATTTTGACCAGATACTACAAGAAAGTGAGTTGTCCTCCTCGTTGGAGGCCCATTCACCCTCCCATGATGAATTATCTCAAAGTTTACAGAGAGGCTGTTGATTAGCAGCCTCATTATAAAACTATTATGTAGCGACAGGGTAATCTTAATTAAGCAACCAGAAAGTTCGTTGTTGATGATTTCGACGAAAAAGTCATTTTTTTGTGCCAGTTCTGTGGAGGTGAGTCTTGCAAGCATGAAGATTATCGCTCTAATACCAAGTTGCCCAATGCCATAGAAGGCCTAAATTCGAATTGGATAACTTAAAACATATTGGCAATGCAAAGGCCATCTGAAAGATTGATAAAGGAATACAATTTATACAAAAAGTTCAAAGAAAAAAACATAAAGACAGTTCTCAATCTTCAATAACCTGGTGAGGTACAATTGCAGATAGTAAGCATCCTTATTGTGGAGACGGTATCATTCCTAATGTTGGTTTCAGCTACATACCTGAACATTTTTACCCACATGGAATTCAATGCTTTAATGAAAGTTGGGAGGATATGACTTCAACTACCTTTTAGCATATGATGCGTATCATGAATATTTTTTAACTCAGTTTGAGAGATTAAGGAAAAATAAGTGTACATTGTCATGCAGGGCGAGGCAGAACTCTACTTGTGATTTGTGCATGGCTTATCTACAATGATAGAATGCCTGTGGAATAAGTAATAAGATTAGCAGTTTAAAAAAGAGAAGGAGTCCTCGCCAGTAACAATCAAAGGCAATTTCTTAGATTCTTCGAGAAAGAGTTGCAAATCAGATGGAATAGTTTTGCAGTTGACCCGATTCATCGTTCACTTACTGAATTTTTATAATGGCAAACTTTAGCACTTCTAAACAAATAGAAGAAGAGATTATACTCTACTCCCTTTGCACATTTTAGAATTATAAGGTAATTAAGAAGACGAGCTAAAAAAGATAGTTCTGGAGTTCTTCAGGCTTTTTTAAGTCCTAATTCTCTTCATTTCAAATCGAAATGGGATGAGAAATGCTAGGCAGAAGTTGACAGACATAAAATATAAATAAATACTTTAAGATTCAAGTCTCTGAAAGAATAGAAAGATCCCAGGGTTCTTTCTGAACTACTTTTCGATTTCTATGAAAATTTACCCTTTACTTTACTTACAGCTATATCTTTGGATTGTTTGAAAGATGAACTGGCCAAAAGTAGTCCTGAACAGTCAAAATTAAAATTATTACTATCTCCTTCGATGGTTCATTGCTTGGGAGTCTCAACTGTTGCAGTTATACTTGATTTCGCTAATTTTGCAAAAAGTTTGCTTACTTCTTGTTAGAACAAACCTTATAAGGGTAGAGGAGAAAATTAATAGCAATAGTAGAGTAAGGAATAAAATAATAAGATTGAAAACAATATAAAGGAAGCTTTCTATTTACGATTAGCTTTGTTGATGTGTTCAAAGCGTAAGTACTTTACTAAGATTTTCTGTGGATAAAAGTTCAGAGACTCCAAAATTTACAAACTAGTTTCTAAGATCAGAAAAGCTATCGGTCCTCAGATCTCTCTCTTCGCTGATTTCCTGAAAGATCTTTCCAAAGAGATCTCAGCTGAGTGGTAATAGATAGAAGGTATAATCTTCAAAGTTAGAAAAGTCTAGAGCAACTTATACTATCTGTTACGTGAGGGTCAAAATCGCTCATTATCGGCAAATGAGAAGTAGAAGGTTTATGAATCTGCTCGTTTAGGGAAATGAAAGTATAATGTGATTGTTATACTAGAAAACATCAATATTTTTTTGTACTTCACACTATTACATTTATAATACCAATGTAAAGCGCGCCATCTTTAGAGAGGACTCTATCTGTTTTAAATGCTCAAGGTCATGTTTATCTTTCTGAACGTGCATTAATCGAATCTTGTAGTAATGGTAAAACATTGATGAGTATTTTTAAAGATCTCACGGAAAAGACGGAGCCCAGTTACATACGTAGTTGGATGGCAACTGAGGGTCGAGGTTTTTTCCAAGATATTGATAAAAATCGATTATGTCTACCTGCTATTTGTGATTATCTTGCTGCTTCTGAAGTAATGGAAATTTTGGGCAGTTCATTGAAATTAAGCATGTTTACGCAGAAGAGTGGAGAGAGGAACTGGATGCATCTAAACAGAATCATCTCATTTTTGTAGGCCAGAGAAGAAATGTATAAAATCACAGAGGATTCGAGATCGAAACATCAGATTATGCTGCGAACATTCAAAAAAGCTAACGAATCCTTTCAAGAAGTTGAGAAAAGAAGAAAATAAACAATAAATCAGAAAGAACGTTAGAAACCCATTTACGATCAAAAAATAAAAAGATTAACAGAACTAATTTAAAAGGTAAAGAATGAAAGCATAAATTTGAATCAACTGACTGCTAATAACATGAGGATGAATGAGTAGTTTAAGAGTGTGCATGAAGTAAAATTGGCAAAAGTAAAGAGAGATAATGAAGAGCTTGAGATTAGGATTGCACAGTGCAAGAGAGAGCTATGTAAGATTACACCTGATATTAGAAAGAGAAGAGAACACATTGATAAAAAACTGCAGGAAATGAACGAACGCAAGAGTTATAAGGAAAATCTGGGACATCAACTAGTGCAGACTTACTCAAACCACGCAAAACAGGCCAAAATTTATCAACAAAATTTAGCAAAGTTATAGTTACAAGTAAGTGAAGAACTACATAACATAGCGCAATAAACAAACAATAAAGAAAATTTACTGTTAGAAGTCTAAAGAGTATAGAAAGATTTAAGTTCATTATAGATAAGAAACACAAACGAATTTAATTAGAGAGAACAAATTATTATAAAACAAGAACAAATTAATGAAGAAGTATCCAAACTTACTTCGCAAAGAAATTAATAAAATGGAGAGTTGGATTGGTAAGTCTAGTAATTCAATCGATAGCAGGAACTATAAAATTAGATGCTAGCCTATCGGAAGGAGTTAGAAAGAGAGAAAGAAAAAATGATTTAGAGTGCAAATGAAACCATAGCCACACATCAGACGCTGTTATAGTAAAAAAATAAAGACTATAGATAATGGATTTCTAAGTTGTAAGTTACCATAAAATAACTTTAAAACCCTTTACACTCCTTTATGAAGTGATACTGTTTATTCTTTCCTAATTAAACTCAATAAAGACTGCTTCCTATTTCATTTTCGTAATTTACTACTTAAAATACTATTCAAATTTTGTCTAAAATAGTACTATATTCAACGATCTCATCTGAGTAAATTATGAGTAATCTGCGAATAAAAAAATCATTTAGTTTCAGTTTTTACCATATTCACTGAAAGCATTATGTGTAATTTTTGAGATCAATCTTTTCCTTGATTTTTATTGCTGTTTGAATGATTATATGAGATGGTTTTTCTAATGTTTACGATTGCGGAATTGTGAATCTTTGTATACTTCTTTCGAAGAAGGTGATTTATAGAGTTGTTGGCTGGGAGTATGAAGTGGGCATCCAAAAGATAAGTAATATTCGGATTTATTTTTAGCTAAACTTTTTGATTTGCTCTGCTTCTCTTTTTTACTTTTCCTCTCGTGCTTGTTTGAGGAGATCTGATCATTCTATTTTACTTTGGTTTTGACTTTCTTCAACTTCAATCCAAATATTCTTTGGGGCTATTATTTGAGAGAAGGTCGTGATTCAGATTTAACCTAAGAAAGGCATCTTTGTTTGACTTAATCTCCACTCTTTTCTTTGCGAATTCCCACTCTTATTTTGTTTTGTGAAATACTCTCCGAAAACACTTCTGATAAATTAGATCGGTTGTGCTGTTGACTAAGATTTTCGATCTTTTAGTTTATAGCTTTGATATTGTCATTGATCTACTTTTGATTCTTTAAATTTTAGACCAAAGCTGATGAGATTATCTCGTTGACAGAACTGTTTTTACTGTTTGAGTTACCTAATGAATGATTATGGTTTTAACTTTGAGACAGTTCGATATTGTTTTGGCTGAGAAAGTTAGCAGGGTGATTGTAGACAGGGTGACAATGATGTGCGTGGTGGCAGTTATAATGACAGTGTTGTGCTCTGGGTAAGCAAATGCTGTGGGATTGATGTGGATGGGTGGAATTAGGTTATGAATGGCCGTTTAATTTTCCTTCTAATTCTTTAATTTTTCCTTCGACCTTATAACGAAGGGGG
>Ga0194117_10005014_pt1 | contig 12263 bp, 5 predicted proteins | sample TA2MahsurfametaG_FD_160579 | JGI IMG/M metagenome (GOLD analysis project Ga0194117, IMG submission 160579) | Freshwater microbial communities from Lake Tanganyika, Tanzania - TA2015009 Mahale N1 surface | ecosystem: Environmental > Aquatic > Freshwater > Lake | place: Tanzania: Lake Tanganyika...
TTATTCTGCTATTGGTTTGACTTCTTCAATGTGTTGAGCTTGTTCGACGACTGGAGCTGACTCCAAAACAGCTTATTCTGTATTTCCTCTCACTTCTTCAATGTGTTGAGCTTGTTCGACGACTGGAGCTGATTCCGAAACAGTTTATTCTGCTATTGGTTTGACTTCTTCAGAGTGTTGAGCTTGTTCGACGACTGGAGCTGACTCCAAAACAGCTTATTCTGTATTTCCTCTCACTTCTTCAATGTGTTGAGCTTGTTCGACGACTGGAGCTGATTCCGAAACAGCTTATTCTGCTATTGGTTTGACTTCTTCAATGTGTTGAGCTTGTTCGACGACTGGAACTGATTCCAAAACAGCTTATTCTGAATTTCCTCTCACTTCTTCAGTGTGCTGAGCTTGTTCGACGACTGGAAGGACTTATTTTCCTTACAATTTACAACCTTCGGCTACTGGTACGACTTCTTCAGAGTGTTGAGCTCGTTCGACGAGTGGAGCTGATTCCAAAACAGCTTATTCTGCTATTGGTTTGACTTCTTCAGAGTGTTGACCTTGTTCGACGACTGGAAGGACTTATTATCCGTACAATTTACAACCTACGGCTACTGGTACGACTTCTTCAATGTGTTGAGCTTGTTCGACGACTGGAGCTGACTCCAAAACAACTTATTCTGCTATTGGTTTGACTTCTTCAATGTGTTGAGCTTGTTCGACGACTGGAGCTGACTCCAAAACAGCTTATTCTGGAGTTTGTTTCATTTCTTCAGTTATTTAAGGTTTTTCTTCTTCTTATTCTCCTATTTAAATATTTCTTATTCCCTTTTCAATTATATTTTATCTTTATCCTTTTTTTTATATTAACTTATTTTTATTATTATTTTATTCATTTCTTTCTTAATTGTTTTTTTTTTCATTTTCTACATATTTTTATTCTTCAACTTCTTCTTAGTTCTCTTTCTAACTGATTCCGTTTTTAGATACAATATGGTTTTCTGATTTTATTTCTCTTACTCCTCTATTTTTTACAGGTTATATCTTTTTATTTGATCTGTATTCTTCACATTTTACACAGATTAATTCTGAATTATTCTCTACGAATTCCTCCCTAAAACTCTTATCTGAATTGAGTTGTTTTCCTGTGTATACCAAAAATAAATCATCGATCGTTGCTTGATATACTCTACATAACTTCTCTTCTATGAATTTTCTGATGATTTAATTCGAATTTACTTAAAAATTTAGCTTTAATGCATCTTTCTACAGTGTCTTTATGTAAATATTAATTGCCTATCTTTCAACGTTTCTCAAGTCTATTGCATGTATGATAGTATTTTGAGTTAAATTTACCTCAGACTGAGGCTACTATCCTCTATTAAAAAGTAAAAGCAATTCTGATGGAATTTTAAGATTGGAACTGATAACTTACTTCAATTATGCTTTTGATATTTTTTAAGGGAATTTGATACTTTTTGCTTTCTTGTCAAAGGTTCTTACAAAAACTTTGACTAGATTTTCTATAGGTGTATGATACTAGGTCATATCTTATCTAGAAAAAATAAATAGAGATAAAGTTAATTATCTTTTTATAGTTGATAAAGATTGTCAGCGCTGCGGATGTTCAAATTGAATTCATCTCCAAATTAGTGAAATGGAACTAGAATGAATTTCAAAATACAATTTACGAGTCCTCTTTAAATTAATCTAAGATTGATTAGGATAAAATAATCCCATCTTTTTATTTTGTAGGGTAAAAAGATAACTTGAATGTCATGCCATAATAATTTTGTACAGACATAAATCCATGGACTTGAAAACCATTGACACCGAATGTTTTAGTAAAATGTTTTTTTATATTCATTTTATTCTTTAATTAGAGTTACAGATTCTTTTGATCTTAATTAAATAAAGATATTTCTTGAGAGTTAATTTATTTTCAAATGCATTTTTTAGGCAAAGTAGTAAATAACTTCCATTTTGATAATTGAGAATATAGAATAAAAAGATGAGAAAAATCCAAAAGCTTCCGCCCCAAACCACATTTCTCCCTAATATCGGACAATGCTCATCTAGGAAATATCTTAAAAATACCCAACATAGCACAATTAAAGAAAACTTAAATCTCAATAGAGATAGACCAAACAAAATTTCATTTCAGACAAGTGAATTCTGCCTGTCGAAAAAGAGCTAATTTGAAGACTAGGACCTACAGTTAGATTAATATCTCGAACTAAAGGCAGTAAAGATCGAAAAAGTAGATATAAATACTAACCCGAAAATGTGTAAACCCTGGATGGCAAAACAAATAGATATGAACAAAGAAACAACAAAAACTAATCGACTGCAATCAATTCATAAAAAGGAAAACTAAAGTAACCAACTACGAAGAAAAAGCTGGCAAAAATAAAAATAAACAAGAGAAGATGGATAAAATTTAGCCTAAAAACTATTACTAAGCATAAGTATCTAGAACATGAAAACAGCAAAATCTTGAAAGGAACAACTAAACGCGCAGTCTCAATCACCAGAGAGAAAATCTATTCTTGCCGTATTGCTATGAAAAACAGTATGTTCCCAATCAACCAAAAGAAATACTAACAAGCCAAACTGGCTGATTTTTTTGATAAGGATTAGTAGTTGACTACAATTAATAAGAGATAGGGTTGCGATGAAGGAGATTTATTAATATCATTTGATACCCTTAACAGCATGAACTTATGAAAACTCTGATATGTCATCTTTAACATTTACTAATATTTTCATAGCTATTGTCTTTCCTATCCCAAGTATGACAATCTAGCGTCATAATTTTTAGAATCCATGATATTCTTTACGTAAAAGGATTACATCATACTTATAATTCGTCATTAAATACTTTATACTACAGTCTTATAGTATAAAAATTTCTTTAGAGCAGAATCAAATGCAGCTCATTCATTAAATAGATTCAAAGCTTGGCCAAAATATCCCTGGGTACTCAACAATGTCCAACTTGACCTCTTAAAGTTGCAAAGCCTCCTATAACACCATCCATAATATGTACTAATATTCAGCAAACAAAATGAAAAGAATGGCTAAAACATCCAAACAACTAAGAAAAGATATTATGTGGATAATTTCTCAGACTACTGATGATTTTTTAGAGTATGTCGAAGAAAAACTAGAAATTGTGTGCCCCGAAGCCGATGAAAAAAATAGACTCAAAAGGGTGATGAACATTTATAAAACACTCAAAAACAAAAGACTGTTGGTTTATTTCGATCAAATGATAGCTTTTTATAGAGGTGTCATGAATAGGTTGAATCAATTTCAAGAAAGGTACATCGTTCCCATCTACATAAGAGTAAAAACCACTGTGTTAGTCCTCACATAAATGTTTATGTAAATGATTGCTGACAGATTAGGTAAGCTAAAAATGTCTATAAAATAATCAAAGGACACAATTACTATGTATTGGAGTGGAGAGTTTAAGTAATAGAAGATTCTATAAAGAATAAAGCAAAATTTTGGAGATTTTAAACAGTTGACAGTCAATTTTGTTCAAAGAGGATTAGAAATCAAAGTATCTAAAGATTAACTAGCTAAAAACTACAACCAGATTATGAGGGTACTGTCTGATTTACTCAATGATGTCAGTCAAAGGAGTATTTAACAGTGGAGACATACGAAAAATAGAGCTGTTATTCTTTACAATACAGTTCTTGAAAGAATTAAAGAAAAAGAAATCAAAATACGCACACAAATGATTCGAAATACCCCACGCTCTAACGAATCTATTGATTCACTTTTAAGACACGAAGGTTAGCAACCAAAAATCTAAGCGAAACTGCCTGCTAAGTCATAAAATAAAACAAATAACTCCCGAAATTGAATCAATAAGTGATTTGTTTATATGTGTTGAATCATATACTCTATTCCTATTTATGGGCAAAAACATAATAATAAGTTAAGCAACTATGAGTTGTATCATCCTCCCGCTTAAGCTGCTTTCCTAGCTTCTTATTCTTGAGCTAGTCTTTATCTTTCTTTCTAAGCTATTTTTTATAGCATTTATTTTTAAAATGCTGCTCTTTATTCGACTGTTACTTCACTCTTATTGATTTTAACTATATGAGGTAAAAAATAACTCACTTCTTTCTTCAGATTCTCTCCCAATTAGTCTGTAATTGGATTTTGCAATATATTTACTCCTGTTACATGTATATCTATCTTTTTAAGTTCTTACAACTTTGCTAGCTGGTTTTCTCTTAAATTTATGTAAGTAAGATTCGGTAAGGTAGGGAAGGGATTATAAATACCTTTCAGTTTATTGTTTCTGACAGAGAGCTTCTGGAGATTAGGTAGATTTTCAAGACCTCTGATATCAGTTAACTCATTCTAGCAGACATAGAGCTGTTTTAAATTTTTCATATTTACTATACCTTTAAGTTTTCTGAGTTTATTCTTTCTAAGTTCGAAAATTTCGATATAATTATGACCCTTCCAGTTGATTTAAGAAATTTAATTTTCAGTGAGATTGAGCCTCCTGAGTGAAGGCAAAGTGATGGGAGTTACAGCTTTTAATTTATTTCCCGATAAATTGAGAAACTGGAGGTGTTCCAGTTTCTCACTATTGAATACATTAAGATTGTTTACTTGGTTTTTTGATGCATTTAACCACACCAAGTTACTAAATCCATCAATCAAAGTCAAATCTGAAATGGTGTTGCTGCTAATATCCAAATATCTAATTTCTTTGTATCTGAGGATGACTGGAAATAGTCTCTACAACTATTTTTATGCAATGCTTAGACGAGTATAAGCCATTGATTTACTATTAGCCGTTTTTCCCAATCCAGAAAGAGACCCTTTTAAAGCTTACTACAACTTACGTAAATCTTCCTCTGCTTTGATGCGAGCCTATTCTTCTGCTTTTTTTCTCTCCTCTTCACGTAATCTTTATTATTATTGCTTTTGTTTAAGTTATTCTTCGATTTGCTATGGAGTTTTTTAAGGTGGAGGTAAATCGACTGGTTCTTAGGACATCTGCGAAGTTGCAAATTTAGATGAAATATAAAATATAATAAACTAATTTAAAACGCAAAGCATATCATCTTGAAGTAATTATAACTAAAAAATATTTAGTCAACATGTTTCAGTTGATTTTAATTTTGCTTCATACCAAGCAACAAACGGAGTTGGTACCTAAATACAAGCATTACAATAAAATAGAAAAATAAATCTTTCTCCCTTAAAATTAAGCAAATGTATTTTTTCTAGTGTTAATAGATTTTTAATTCCACATTTTTTAATCCTTAACCAATTGGTTATTTTGATTGGATTATAAACTGTGATTTAAATAGACTTAAAGAGGGGTTCGTTAAATATTTTCTGAGTTTATTCTTTCTAAGTTCGAAAATTTCGATATAATTATGACCCTTCCAGTTGATTTAAGAAATTTAATTTTCAGTGAGATTGAGCCTCCTGAGTGAAGGCAAAGTGATGGGAGTTACAGCTTTTAATTTATTTCCCGATAAATTGAGAAACTGGAGGTGTTCCAGTTTCTCACTATTGAATACATTAAGATTGTTTACTTGGTTTTTTGATGCATTTAACCACACCAAGTTACTAAATCCATCAATCAAAGTCAAATCTGAAATGGTGTTGCTGCTAATATCCAAATATCTAATTTCTTTGTATCTGAGGATGACTGGAAATAGTCTCTACAACTATTTTTATGCAATGCTTAGACGAGTATAAGCCATTGATTTACTATTAGCCGTTTTTCCCAATCCAGAAAGAGACCCTTTTAAAGCTTACTACAACTTACGTAAATCTTCCTCTGCTTTGATGCGAGCCTATTCTTCTGCTTTTTTTCTCTCCTCTTCACGTAATCTTTATTATTATTGCTTTTGTTTAAGTTATTCTTCGATTTGCTATGGAGTTTTTTAAGGTGGAGGTAAATCGACTGGTTCTTAGGACATCTGCGAAGTTGCAAATTTAGATGAAATATAAAATATAATAAACTAATTTAAAACGCAAAGCATATCATCTTGAAGTAATTATAACTAAAAAATATTTAGTCAACATGTTTCAGTTGATTTTAATTTTGCTTCATACCAAGCAACAAACGGAGTTGGTACCTAAATACAAGCATTACAATAAAATAGAAAAATAAATCTTTCTCCCTTAAAATTAAGCAAATGTATTTTTTCTAGTGTTAATAGATTTTTAATTCCACATTTTTTAATCCTTAACCAATTGGTTATTTTGATTGGATTATAAACTGTGATTTAAATAGACTTAAAGAGGGGTTCGTTAAATAAGCATAAAAAGACAATACATTTGATAAGAATTATAAATGGATGTTTTTTGGCTGATTATTAATATTATGAATAACTTAATCATTCGAGAAGCCAGAATTTTGTTCGAATAATCAATATAAAAAGATAGCCTTTTAACTTGGAAAATTTGCATAGGCACCAAAATCTATAAATTCCAAAACCTCACGTGGGACCCCTTTTGTAAACGCTGGGAAACAAACAAAGAAATGAAAGTAAGCTGGGCACAAGAGACCTCTATGGAGTTGTAAATATACTACTAGAATAATGGATTTATCAAAGTATTAGGTTAGAGTATGATAGACTTGGTTATTTTTCAAGGTCATTTAAATTAAGAAATTAAAATAGTATCTTTTGTGTTAATTAGGCTCTTACCTACGAAGGAATCATTACGGGATGGTTGTACTGCATAATCGGATTTTAGGACTAAGATAATAAGCAAATTGAAAGCAAATTTTTATGTATTTATAAGATAAGTTTCTTATTTATGGAAGATGAAGATTAAACTTTCAAAGTGGAAATCTTCCAAAATAGATTACCCATCTTCTAAAAATAATTTAAGCTTATACAAAAGGGAAAGACTATTTTTCCCAATCTAAAAAAACCCATTTATTACTCCGATGTCATTAGCCTTTCTATACTACATTCCAAAAAGCAGCTGAAGACAATTTCTTTCCTCGTAGACAATATCAAAAGAGGGAAAACTACCTTTTTCGAAGCTTGGATTAGAAACAAACATAATAATAAAATAGGTGACCTAAAACTTGAATATTTCCTTTAAAACCTGTTCCTCTAAAACGATAGAAAAATTGTTAGTAGAAAAGGTTTATATAATGCTACTTACTCTACTTAGTTCAATGCTCTCAAAGTAAGTGACATCCAAAATATTTCAGAAGTATAAACAAGGGAGTAGTCTAAATAAACTTTTACGCATAGTAAAAAATTATACTAGCACAGTTAATAGTCTACTTCATTGTTAATTCGCAATAAAAAGAATTAAGAAAATAAAAAATCAAAACCCATAAAAATCTAAGCATAGGTTAAACGCTAAAGGAGGCCTCAGTTCACCAATTTTAGCTAATAATTCAATATAAATGAAAGAACTCTGCCCTGCTTAAGACAGTCAAGAACCACTATAAAAATGAATAAACCTAAGTTGATTCATGTTAACTAGAAGAGACAGTTTTATTTCTAAGACCCACTTTAAAATTGACTCTCTACAGTGATTTAAAATGATAAGAAGTTTTTCATGATTTTAAGATATTACCTTCGTAGATTATTTATTTATATGAAACTATACAACATCTTAATTGTTGCTCTTCTACTTGTGCTCTCTCAATCTGTCTATGATTGGTCTAAAGTTTAAGCCGCCATAGACAAAGCGATTAATTAAGGCATCTTTTCGGGTTGTGTCTTAGGGGTGGCTACAAATAATGCCACACTTCTTAAAAAAGCATATGGATTCTTAGGGCCTAGACGAGGATTTTACTCCCCTCCAGTTACAGTCGATATGAAATTCGATTTAGGTTATTTGACATAACCTATCGGGATCAATGCTGCATTGATGGAGTTAGTCGATAAAACCTTCATTTCATTAACAAACAAAGTTAGTTTTCTCTACTCTGATTTCGATAATAATGGCAAAAGATACATTACTGTACAGAACTTGCTTGAGCATAACTCAGGTAAAAAGATAAATATTAAGGTCTTCAGGCAACTTATAATGCCTCTCTACCCAAGACCCCAGCTGAGCTTTTAAAAGCCATCAATACTCTAAAACTTGAATATACAACTGAAAATAAGACTTTATTTAGTGAGCTAGGAACTATCGTACTTGGCCAAGTTTTAGCTAAAGTAACCAACAAAACCCTTACTGATGCCTTTTTCCAAATCTTAACTATAGCTGGTATGAGAGATACTGTTTATCGTCCTAAAACTGATAAGTTCAAGATTGCACCGAGTGGATATACAGATCAAGTTGCTTGGGGCACCCCTTACAATAGATTGGCTCACCTTTTAAATGATATGGCTGGAAACGCAGGACTCTTCTCAACTGTTTCAGATGTACTCTTATACATGCAACTCCATCTAAATAAAGGTCAAATACCAAACTACTCAAGAGTTTGGACTGCAGATACTGTTGATAAATTTTTGAACGTCACCAAATACAAATACAATAATACCAGAGCTCTAGGATGGGAAACGATTCCTCTCACACCCTGTCCATGTGGAAAGAAGTTTAGTCCGAGCCCCTTCTCTTTTGGAATGAGTGACCCTCCATCAGGTTCATTTGTTTGGGCTGACAAGAATAAAAATGTAACAATCATACTTTTGGCTAATGGAGCCTTCCCTGCACGTGCAGCTAGTGACCCTATTCCTTACCAAGCCTAAATATCTGACGCTATAATGACAGTATTGGGTTATTGATGTCTTTGCTTTAAAGTTTGATAATATGAGATAGCTGTATAGAATATAATAAATATAATTGTTAGCCCTTTCATGTCGCTGAAAGACTTCGTGATAATTGCTAAACTCGGCGAAGGAGCTTATTCGAGTGTCTACAAAGTGCAAAGAATCGTGGACTCACAAATATACGCCCTAAAGAAAGTCAAGATGAATAATCTCTCAGATAAAGAACAAGAAAATGCACTCAATGAAGTCAGAATTTTAGCTTCTCTCAACTCCCCATACATTGTAGGCTATAAACACTCCTTCATAGAAGCGAATTCACTCTGGTATATCAATTATGATGCAGCATAGTCATGGAGTTTCTCGATGATGGAGACCTTTACCAAAAGATTGTAGCACATCAAAAAGGAAATACTTCTTTCGACTAGTTAACTATATGGAAAACTCTCATCCATGTTACTTTGGGGCTCAAAAGACTTCACGATTTCAATATTCTACATAGAGATCTGAAAGTAAAACTTCAATTACTTAGAGTGCGAATGTATTTTTAGATAAATCTGGGACTGCAAAACTTGGAGATATGAACGTTTCAAAAATAGCAAAAAATGGATTGCTTTATACTCAAACTGGGACCCCCTATTATGCAAGTCCCTAGGTATGGAAGGACAAACCTTACGATTCTAAATCCGACATTTGGAGCTTAGGATGTGTAATATATGAAATGACTACTTTAAAACCTCCTTTTAGAGCGGAGGATATGGATGGACTTTACAAAAAAGTTATCAAAGGAGTTTACACTAAAATCGGTGAAAATTACTCCAAACAGCTTGGTCAGGTCATTAAAAACATGCTACAAGTAAATCCAAGCAATCGTCCTGATGCAACTTAGTTATTGATGAGCATTCGATCAAAAGCTGAATAAATGGGAATCGATGTAGACCATTAAGCCCCTCATTAAAATGAACTACTAAAAACAATAAGAGCTCATAAAAATCTGCATTATTTAACTGATAGACTTCCCAAATCAAATTATAACAATGGACACGAATACTAAAAAGTACCCAAATTAAGTCAAAGCACTAAAGATAAAAATCCTGTCTCATTGGCTAACTATCCACAAAGCAAAAACATCAATCTCCCCAAACTCGATCGAATAATACTCAGAAATGCTGGAAATAAACATGTTGTATAATAGCCTAAAAGACATGAAGTACAAAGTATCAAACCACACCAAGTGGACATTTCAAATATGCTTAAGATAGAAGGCAAGGGAAGTCAGCAAACCAATCCAAGATATGATTATTAATATGAAATGGCAAGGAAGCAGGCAGATAGAGACATTCGAGCTGAGCTTAGAAAAATATACAATCTAAAACCCTCCCCGAAAAAACATAGCAGAAGAATAATCTAGTTGCCTAGGATTAATTGAGGTATTTTTGATTTCCATCTTATTGTTAACTCAATTCTCTAAAAAATAACAACTAATATTCAGTCGTTTTTACTTTCTATTTATTATTAAGAAATCTAAACTCAAATTTATAAAGTATCATTAAAGTGTTTTTGCTTTCTTTGAATCTTAGAAAATTTAAAACATTAAAAAGGTTAACATGTTTGCTATTGGCTTTTTTATCAATCTAGGAGCAAGACCAGCGAACCAAGTTCCTTACTTTTTCATCTGTTTTAGCTGCCATATTATTAAGTGCTCAGAAAAAGAGTGCTTTTCAGTCAATCCTAGAGTTTGCAACTTTGCTCTTATTATCTCAAAAGGGTGGGTTATAGTTGTTGCAAACATTCCAGAAGTAATACCTGCAACAATTTTGTCCACTCCTAAAGCCTTCAATTACTAGTAAAACATGTAATGAAATCCACCAAATGTAGCTTATTTAATACAACTCGTCAAACCTCCACTAAAAAAAGCTTTAAATCCTTAATTTTTATAAATGTCAACAGCTGCAGACCAAACTGACGAATAGCCGTGAAAATACGCAAGTTCAAAACGGGTTTCAATAATGTTGAGAGGGTTTGTGAGAAAAGTACTCGTCAGCCGAGAAACTGACGATACGATAAAGTTAGAGAGGAGTGTTGAGTCGTACACATTTTAAAAGTAGCGAAGTCCCGTGAAGTAGATATAGCAGCCAAGTGCAGCTTTAAGACTAGCAGCGACTAGGCCTTTGTAAAATCCTCGGATGCCATCATGCTCGTAAATGTATTTGCTAGAGGAAAAAATATTGTTTAGAGTGTTGTTATTTTTATGGATGTCTCGCAATTTATAGGGAGGAATCATTAGAGCCATTTTGATATTTTAAAAGGGCTGTAGGATGGTAGTAGTGAGGACTCCACTGATAAGGCCGTATAAGCCTTTCTCATTAATCATTTCAATTTAATGTAAAACATGAATCTTATCAACAATTTTAACAGACCATTTATCTAAAGGCCTATATCAGCTTATATTATATAAATGCCCAAAAAACAAATCGACTTCGTTAAAATATTCCTTGAAAATTCACCCATCAATCAATATAAAAAGTTTATGAAAATCATCACAGTACCCCAGAGTCATAAAATACCCGCTCCCCTCATTTCCAACAAAGATTATCTCAATAAATATATTAAATCATTAGATTAAATTCCAACTAGGAACCCATACGCCAATTTTACTGAAGAGCAGCTCAGAAAAATTACAGCCAAAACTCCAAATAACAAAAATAAATTCCCACTTTCTGAGAAATAAAGTATAAAATTGATGCACAATATCAAAAAATTTTAAAAAACACATGTGGAAGGGCTCATCCCATATCAGTAGCTGTAACAATGCATCACTATTGCATAGCCTGAAACCATTAAGTAACTACGTACCCATCTCAACTATCTGTTTAAAATACTTTTAAATCAAAGAGAGAATCTCACTTCTGATTCTCTCTAACTGATAGTGAACATACAATTGAGTGAAGCCATCCTAAAAGCATTTTCCAGAAGTTCATAGTATCCTGAAAATACATTAGAATGTAGTAAATTGCAAGCGATCTAGAATCTTACTAAAGCTCGGCAATATAAAAAGATAGGTCTAAAATAAGACGCAATGAAAATATTCCAATAAATATTCAAGGACACGACCGCTGAGGATAGAACCAGAATGTAGGCTTTAATAAACATTTGTTCTGAAGGAGATATCTCTATTCTTGAGCCTTTGATGGTGGAGACCCAAGAGAAAGGTTAGAAATAGTTCGAATAGTACCTAAAATAGTCTATAAAGAAGATTAATTAAGGCGTAAATTCTCAATCAAATGATTGAAATTCCAATAACTCTAATTTTCTTATTGATGAGAAAGGATAATACTAGGAAGTCATATAGTCTATCATTCTTTCTTAAAATAAGTAAAGTTAATTGTTATTTAAATAATGTGAAGCTTTTTACATCTAATATTTGACAAATGCATCTAATATTTGACAAATGCATCTAATATAAATATCTAAGAATTGAATCAAATATTTACATATTTTGTTAAGATAGTGCGGGGTTGGGGTTGGGGTTGGGGT
>Ga0194117_10005021_pt1 | contig 12255 bp, 10 predicted proteins | sample TA2MahsurfametaG_FD_160579 | JGI IMG/M metagenome (GOLD analysis project Ga0194117, IMG submission 160579) | Freshwater microbial communities from Lake Tanganyika, Tanzania - TA2015009 Mahale N1 surface | ecosystem: Environmental > Aquatic > Freshwater > Lake | place: Tanzania: Lake Tanganyika...
TATATCAGTCTGATAGAAATCGTCAGATATCAACTGTTCTTATGCCCTACTGATATTCTTTCACTAATAATAATAAATGTCAGAATACGGAACAGTCAAACTCCACAAAGCCCAACGCGCAGCCAAAAGAGATCAGCGCTAAAAATAAAGATCCTATGTGCTCACTCCTTCCAAATACTTCGATGGTGAATGCATTTATAATAAATTCAGAACGCTTGAAAAAAAATTAGGATATCACTATGAGTGCAACTATAGCAAAACACTCAAGTGGATGCACCAATAGTTCGAAGACAAAATGGTGAAATACCTCGGAGGAGGAGCGTTTCATAACAGACTATCCCGAAAAGAGAAGGTAGAAATGAAGGAACGGCTCAACTTCAAACTCCAGAAGAACCCAGTGCTCACACTGTTCAACAGAATCAACCTTAGACTTGAGGGTAAGTTGATGAGGCAAGGTTTTGAAGCTCTTGCTGCATGATTTATATATCTCTCTACTGCATCAATTTCAATTCTTAAATGATTAGCAAAACCAATTACATAAATATCATCTCAAATCCTATGAAGGACTCGATTTCCTCTCCTCGAACACCTTCCACAAACGCAGCTACTCATCTCCAGCACCAGTAATCACTCTACCACCCTGAGATTCACCAGCCAAATACAATACTCTCCGCTTATGTCCCATCACAGAATCAAGTTTTTACAAGTAGCCTTGGTTGCCCCATTTCCAAAGAGTGAGCTCATTCAGAGAATAACCATGAGTAGTCACCAGTTGGGAAGTAGTTGGAGAGTACACTAAATTGCATATCTGTGATCCAGTATCCACCTCATTCAGCATTTGCAGTGTCTGAATAGAGAAAACTCTCAGCTTTCTATCTGCACTGCCTCCTCCTGAAATAATGGTAGGATCTGATGGATTAAAACCTAGAGCTTTGACCGCAGCCTTATGATTAGACCACTAAGCTAGTGTCTACATCTTTTTAAGAGAAAACAGATGAAGTTTATTGTCGTTGCCTCCCGTTGCAACCATATCTCCCGCAGGTGATAGTTTCAACCCGCATATTTCTTGTTAGTGTGCCCGATATCTAAAGATCTCGTCTGCTTGTCGAAGATCTCTGACACTGACATATCCATCTCTCCCACCAGAACACACTAATCCCGCTGCACTTCCCACTGAGCCTATTCTTCCCAAATGTATGCCCTCATATCTTTAATATTTTTGTTTTTGCATGTCGAAAAGAGCCATATCGCCACGGGATAACCCTAATACTATTCTATTTCCTCCTGATAAAAAATTAACTCCGCAAAGGGAATCTCCTTCGCCTCGAAATTCATGTACTCTAGAGACGCGAGTGGCACAACCAGACCAAAGAAACAGACTACTTTGTATGCCTACTCCGATTTGTCCTGCATCTGACCAGTCAAGCAAGTTCAGATAAAAATCATCTTTAAGCAAAGATGCAGGAAGGATGCGATATGGGTTTGCTGGTAGTCTCTCACTTTTTTACTTCTTCTTCTCATAGATCTGTGTGTTGGGATTATCATTTTCCTTCTAGTCAGCTTCATCTCCAAACTTCAGTATCTTTGGTACTATTTTGGGTGCAAAGAGTCTCTGGCCGAGCAGTTCCTGATAGTTAGATGCATGCCCAGGTTTTTAATCTGATGCGAAGAGTGCGCGTTCGATGGAGTGTGGGATGAAGCGATCGAATTTTTTCTTTTTGTGGGAGGAGAAGTTGCAGGGTGATGGTTTGGGTGTATTGCTCATTAGTTAGTAAATAATGATCTTTAACGATATAATAAGATCTGCATAAATTAAGATTAGTATTATATTATATTGCCACAGCTTAACTAACCACAATACAACAAAGATACGCATTTAGAGTGAATAACCTCTAATAGTTTAAAATCAATTAGCACTCAATAGATCTCTGCTCAATTTTCTGCCAAGGATTGCTTGAAACGAAGTTACAAACCCAATATTCATAAAAACTCATCCAGAAGAGCATTCTTTCTCTTGTATCAATTGTTCTAAATGTAGGCTATGTAGAATATATTATAATATGAATATGTGTTAGCACGGTTAAAAAATAACAAAATTCTGCATCACATAACACTGCCACCACAAATAGTCAGCAGGTTGCGAATACTGCATCCGCAAGTATCACTTCCATCTCGCAAATACCCTCATCCTCACAGAACCAGATCTCGATAATCTCATAAAAAATATAACTCTACCCACCGATATCAAGTACAAATCACGCACGCTGCAACAGAGCGCCATCGAATACCTCAGAAATATCAAACTGAGTTTCAATAATTGGATCGACCAAGCACAGAATACCATTGCTGATCGACTGGGACATCCCACCCTACGCAAACACAATCTGCTCAGTACCTATAACAGACTGAAACACAAGGAGTATCGTAAAATCAATGCCAAAGATCTTAGATTGATAAACTAATTTTCGAAAAGCGTTACACCTGAGACCCTCAAAAAGGAAGAAATAGCTAATTACTATGAATAAGTCGATTGGACTGCGAATTTACTTGAAGCAATAGAAAAAGTAGTAGCTGATTTAACCAAATTACCAGAAGTGAAGTAAGGAGAAGGAACTATACAGGTAATTAGTAAAGCCAAATTGAATTAGATCTACGAGTCTATCAGAAAGGAGAAAGAAAAGAGAGACATTCAGTCTAAAACAACTGGCATCTAAAGTATCAGTACAACTCAGGGACTGAAGTTGGAAGATAATTCTTTGTTAAAACGAAGACAAAGTTCAGAAAACAATCAGGCCAATAATAACGCTTCTGCAAACTAAGTGAAAGCAATTGTAGATAGCAAAAATACAGAGAAACTTCCTGATGAAGTAGAAAAACCAGCATTTTTAGCACAGAGATAGAACTCAGCCAAATAGTCATCCCTCACTTACAGTAACAACAACAATAACGATAATACTGAGGAAACCAAGAAGGGACTCAGGAGAAGAAGATCATCTATCGATGATAAAATGGAACTTAAATTTGGAAATCTTACTGAGGATAAGTGCAAGTAGGATAAGGATATTGATTAGAAGAAAAAAAGAATTATCGAAAGAATAGGGCAGTAAAAGTAAAATTAGAGATCTTAGTCTCAGTAAAAAGTAGAAGCAAGAAAAGGGATGGGGCGATAAGTATCAATAAAAGTGAGATAAGATGACAATATTATTGGCAATCTCTTAAATCTGAAGTACGCAAACAAAAAAGAGTAGACTAAAAAGTAATAACCTCTATTAACACAAACTTCAAAGCAAACCACCAACGTAGACAAGACTCAGAACACAGATATTGAAAAATCATAGGTATCATCAAATAAAGCATCAGATATAAATGTGTTAAGGATGATGGAACTACTAATCAACAACATCCTCCCACCCTTGCCACTTTCTGCTCCCAAAAATACAATCGAAGAAACAATCACAGAAAAAGTGGTCAAGATACCACTACCAGCAATGAATCAGGTTGCAGATTAAATACAGTCACCAATATTTAAAACCAGAAAGAGGCAACAAGATAAAGATAAACAGGGTAGTCAAAGTAGTCCTTTTGCGATAATACTGATGCCTGCAACAGATAAAGCAGTTGAAAAAGTAAATGAAGCCCTTCTGAAACCTATTCCATAGACACAACCTGTATAATAAGCTTCATTTCCTGCCATAGCGAAAGCTTCATCGAAATAGAACGAATAATCTCAGCCAAAACCATCATAGAAGGTATAAGAGAAAGAGGATGAGTTGATCGTGTTGGAAAAAAATCAGAAGAATTCACTCCTACTCTTTTCTTAAGCACTTAAATCGCCAGGAGAGAGAGCTATTGAGTTACTCAAAGCAGCACTTAAGTACTCATCTTAAAATCTATCAGCAGCCTAGTATCTCTCATATCTCTATCTTGAAGGAGGCAAGGCAAAGGAGTGTATTGAAGTATGCTAGAGTATATTGGTCAAAATTCAAGACACTCCTGAGTAGTTTTAGCTGACACTTCATCTCCATAACAATAAAGCAGCTGCCTTGAACCTACTGGGACGATACTCCGAAAGCATCATGATCTTAGAAAAGTGTTTGAGGTTTAGACGAAAACACTATTTTTATAAAAATCTGGGTGATGCATACTTTTCTTTGGGTATTACATAGAAAGCAGCAATGAATTACGAAAAGGCGATAAAGTTGGACCCTCAATCAGATGAGGCGTTTTACAATTTAGCAGTGACTCTATACATCCAAGAAGAGTATACTTCTGCCCAACTGAATATAAAACAAGCGTTAAAAATATAGCAAATAAATTAAACCTACATCTAATTTTCCCAGCAACTTGATATAAGATTGAGTAACCTAGTCATGTGAACTACTCATTTTAACATTTACACATTTATCATTCATATTTATTGATGGAAAGTATAAAGGGTGGACTTATTTATAATATCATACACAAACAACATGTACTACGATCTATCAATGCTACCCACCAATACCATTTAGTTACTTCATCTGCTCAAAAGTATCAGCGAAGGAGCATACCGAGCAGCTGCTATCGACTATTAATTTACCGATTGTACGATCACACCTCCCCCGTAAAATATCAATCTCATCAAAGTACCATTGTTTTTATCTAGAACAGTCCACACTCAATCAAACTATACACACGTGCTACGCTTACTATCGAACAAAATGCCACCCTACACCAACTCAACCAAGTACAAAATAACGGATACGATATTGTGGCAGTCAAACCTAAAACATAAAGTATTTTCCATCTGCTCTGCGTCTAATACGATGTAACTTTCATTTGAAAAAGAACTATGATATCATCACGTTGGATATGGGCAGTAAATTACCCTTCATGCTCAAGAGAAATCCAGTTTACGAAGCATTAAGAAAAGGAAAGTACTTCGAATTGCAATACCATCCCATCCTGGATTAAAATACAAGAGTAGTTTGCATGACCAATATGATCAACGTTATCAAAGCCACGGGCGGCAAAAATATCATTGTCACTAGTCACTCTGGCAACTTTAAAACCCATCGTACTCCTTATGATGTTGCCGCTTTGATGTCCAGTTTAGGACTCTCTAAAAATTTGGCGTTAGCAACGATGAAAGAAAACGCATAAGATCTAATAAAACGCAGTTATCATAGAAAATTTTTCAAAAGTGCAATTCAAATAGTACCATAATAGACTGTGAGGAAACTAAGTAAAAAGATAAAGAAGCATAGAGATAATATTAAGAAGATCGGAATAATCAAATAGTGATATGTATGTTTAGGTTCCAACTCTCAATCTTGGTTGGATAAATCGAATACTGTTTCATTTATTATTTTGAGTTATTATTATAATACTAACTAAGCATATGGGACAGACAGTGCCCATCCGACATCAATTTCTACCACCTGAACCTAATAAACCTGAATAACACTCCACGATGATTAAAGTGTGGACATACTTCAACTAAACTGATGCCAATAGCCAATTAAAACATTTCGAATAAATCAAATAGTCTCAGGCACAATGTTAATGCAAATTAGAAAATCTTTATCGTGAGTATTTGAGAGAGAGCGGAAAGTGGAAGGTAATTGCTGTGTTTTAGTATTCCAATCAATCATTAAGACAACACATAATCACTCGAAAAAAACAGTAGAGCTATCGTCGCTACTTTACATAGAAATAACTATAAAAGATACTCAATGTGATAGGGTTCTATATTTACAAATACTACAACTTACTCTGTAATCATAGCGATGTCTTTTCAAATTTATTCATTTCAGGAGGATAATTCAAAGCGTGTCATCCATAACTTCTACCCAACAGATGTCCACAATCTGATTGCGATAGATCTTAACTAAAACGAAAAGTGAGTGATTCAATAATGGAACTCATGCTGATGTAGAAAATAGTTAAGGCAGACCAGAAACAGAGGCAACGAGCTCAGGATTTGTATAAGCATGCACCATGGCTCATTGAGCTTATCAACGAATTGTTTGATAGTTCTAAGGATTTCCTCTAACTCTGTAAAAGATCATAAATTGTAAAGCAATCCTTTCTTAGAAAAGAAAAAGTTTCAACCGCAAGACAGACTGAAACCTAAAATTTTCGATAAAGTACTTACTCTGGAGGATAAAGATAGTTTATAAATGACATCAAAATACGAAATAGATATCCTATAAATTAACAGCATTATCGATCATATTCAGCTTAGTTCTAATCATAGAAATCCAAACTCAACAAACTTATGAATCTACAAGCCGAAAACTGTTACAATATATTCTCACTCTAAAACTATAATAAATAATTGGTCTAATCCATCGTCGATCATTAGGAAAGCGTCCTTTTACCAAGCAGTCAAATCAATTAAAACATCAACATGGTAGAAAACAATAAAGAGAGATAGCATCATCCTCAAGAAGAGTTTACTCCAGAAACAAGTTGTTTTATGCTATCAGAACATATACCTGCAGAACAAGATGCTCGTTTTGATCACAATCAAAGTCGAAGTGTTTATTCCTTGCTCCCATAAACTATCCTTGAGGAATAAAATGAAAACAACTCACAGGAATCCAGAAAGTATCTTGAACATAAATAATCGCAATCTGTTATCATCAATTAGTAAGAAGGCTCACGCTATTAGGGAGATATGCTTAATGGCAAAAAGCACGGAAAAGGTACAATTGTTTTTAGTAATGGAGTTCACTACTCAGGAGATTGGAAAGATGATTAGATGACAGGATTTGGTACTTTGTATTATGCATCAGGCAACCCATAGTACATCGGAGAGTGGAAGCATAACAAATTTAATGGTATTGGATGCTTCTATAACCAAAATGAAGAATAATTTGAAGGTGGTTTTAACTACAAAGATTTTGATGAACTTGGCTACAAATGGAAATCTTGTGAAGGATAATTCATCAACGACATGATGTAAGGGTAAGGTATCCTAACTTTATCCAATGGCTAGATTCTGAAGGGCAACTGGCGTAAAAATTTACTGAATGGCCACGGTATCTTCTACACTTTAGACAATAAAAAGATCAAAGGGCTGTGGTTAGATAATAAACTCTTTAGTTATTAGGTGGAGTATGATTGATTTTTGATTTTACTATTTGATCTATAATAACTATATGAGGGAAATCATCTTTTACCGTTTTGTATCACTCATCGACGATGTCTTCCAGGAAACAGTAAAAACTTAGAAATTTGATCTCATGGCTACGAGTATTGTGTCCCTGCAGAAGCCTAAAGATTTATTTCTCATGGTCATTGTCTAAGTCACGATCTTTTACCAAAGTCTACTTTTTCATCTTTTTCTATTTTTTATCCAACCCATCTTCTTTATCTGCTTTTTATTTGTTTTGAGTTTTGAGCAGCTTTTTGAACCGTAGTTTGCAGACCGGGCAAGTATTTGCAGTCTAAGTTAATCATAGAGTACCTTGCTCCACTCTAGGAGACAGGAGTGGCAGTAGCGATGTTTACATACATCCGTCTCTGTTGCATTTCTGATGGTGGCTAGACAGATGGGGCAGATTTCTTTGGGTGTTGGGTTCTCTTTCGGCATTGATTATATTTTTATTAGAGTTGGCAATATAAACTACAAGGCTTATAGAAATATTGTCCATTTGGCTATTTTATATCACGTATCAACTTTTTGTGAAGATATAAAAATATGCATATAGTTGGTCGAAAAAATCTAGAAACTTGGATCTATGAAAGATTAAATGTTTTTTTCAAGTGGAATACAGTCTAAGATATGGACTTTCTTCATCTAACATCACATTTCTAAACAAATATCATTACTAAAGAATCTTTGCAACTCTACACTTTGTTATTTATTTGGTCAGCGTGGTTCAATCATGTTTATTGATGATAATATTAATATTATTTGAATCTTATCAATGGTTCTCACAAGCAAGCAAAAGGACCAGCTCAACAAAGACATACTAGAATACCTCGTCAAAAGCTAATATAAAGACACAGCACAAAAATTCGCAGACTAAATTGGTTTCAGTTTAGCAGACGTGGATCCCGAAGGCAATAAACTCGAAATCAAATGGAAATCCATACTCGCACTCCAGAAAAAAATATCAGCTCTTGAAGAAATGAATGAAAGTCTTAAGAAAGATCTCGCAACCCTCCCCTCGAAAAAACAAAATGCAACTGGCAATCCAGAGGATCTATTCATCCTCAAAAAACCAGCAAAGTATGAGCTCAAAGGACACAAAGGCAACATCACATCGCTCGCCTTCCACCCAGAGTATACACAACTTGCTACCTCATCCGAAGATGGCACAATCAAAATTTGGGAATTTTAGACTGGTGACTACGAAAGAACTCTCAAAGGACATACGAGTACTTCATTTATAATAAAGACCCCGTCAATCATGTTACATATGATCAGCAAGGCAAATATCTTGCATCCTGCTCATCAGACCTCGCAATAAAACTATGGGACCTCAATAACGACTATCTCTGTTTTAAAACCTTATTTGGTCACAATCACAACGTATCTCAAATAGTTTTCAATGTGTAAGCAGATGCACTTATTTCATGTTCACGAGACAAGACAATCAAACTATGGTAGGTATCAACTGGTTACTGTAAGCGAACGTTTTTAGGTCACTAAAATTGGGTAAGAAGAGTCGTTCTCTCTCAAGATGGACAGACTATCGTTTCTGCTTCAGATGATCAAAGTGTAATTACATGGAACATCAACAAAGAAGCACCTGTTTTACGTTTTTTTGCACATGATAACGTTATAGAAGCATTGCATCTCATCGAAGGCGAACATAGTGGCAAACTCATGAGCTCTGAATTCTTGAAACATAAATTTACAGGTGAGGCTAGAATGAATGCTTTGAAACAACTAACATAACAAGGCTCATAAGGATTGAGCAACTATTATCAATCGTTCATCTTGACAGGTGGTAGAGACAAATTGATAAAGCTTTTCATCCTTCAAACAGGATAGCACCTACACACATTTTTTGGTCATGACAACTGGGTCCGAAGTTTAAGCATGCATTCCTCTGGAAAATACCTTTATTCAAGTTCTGATGACAAGACGATCAGAATTTGGGATTTACAAACAGGCAAGTAGAAAAAAAAGATAGATGCACACTAACATTTCGTTGCGACGGTCAAATTCAATCCGAAGTACGGAGTAGTAGGATCTGGAGGCAACGACATGGTGGTAAAATTGTGGCACTTGCAGGCCCTTTGATGATATATAAGGTGATACTGCATAAAAAAACTAGCTCTTAGTTTGAAATATTTATTCTAATGCTCATTTAATTATAATTTGCGGCCTACGCTGAGCTTTTGATCATTTAGTTTATAAATGGAAGATAATTAGTCATAAAGCTACGATTAAGCCAGACTTGAGTAATTGAAAAATTAAATACAAGTATCCAAAGCTTAACTACTCCAACTTGCTTACTGTGAAGGTATCAATACTCATATTTAGAACTACTTTACCAAAAAATTGATGCTTTCAATAATGAAGGTTGTCAACGAATTAATCGACAACTTTACTACTAGGCTCTGGTTTACTACTCCTAAGCTGAAAAAGTTTTAGAGTATGCTGCTAGTTGTGGTAGAACTATAGATAGGGCACTTATCATCACAACTTTACATAACGAAGCAGCTGCTTATCAGAGAATCTGGGAGCTAATTAGATCCGCAGACTACATCGAGGCTATCATTTACAACATAAATAATGTGCTCAATACTGATACGCTTTTTATATTTACTCACGATGTAATACAAGAAGGCTCAGTTCAAAATTTAAAATTCGCCGACTATCTTACAAATAAATTGTCTCTAATTTCTTACCATCTTCAATACTGCGCAGTCAGCTCCCAAATAAAAAATCATACCAATGCTCTGAATTCTGCACAGAAAGCTTTGTTATTACTCAAAACTTATTGTGAGGAGCTTCATATGTTTGAGAACATGCTCTATTCTCATCCTTCCAACCATTTTGAGAAAACCCTGCTACTTGAACTGCAGAATATAAGGGATTTTCAAAATTAGACCAAAGTAGAGATTGAAAGCTATAACGAAAAACTGATGTATAAAGCCAAGAAATCTATTGTTGTTTTCTAAAAAAAAATGTAGTCTGCCAATAATTTGACTAGAAATGAGCTTAAATAACTCTAAAACTTTTCGCTCGGACAACTTATGCAAGTAGGAATGACCACCTTAAAAAAAGTTCAAGAAAAAGTTGAACTAAAAGTTGAACTTACTTTTATCAAAAAAGTATACAAAGCGATCTATATCTCAATATCTCATTTCACTATGGCAACTGAACTGAGACTTATAGCTAGTTAAAAATATGGTGACTCGGTTTATAGAAAATAAAGTAAGTAATTCAAAGAATCACAAGCCCATCATCTGATTGCAATTATAACAACTGCACTCTATGTTCCCTGCGTTACTAAATACTTCGAACATATTTTAAACAGTTTCAAAAACCATTATTAAATAGATATCAATCAGATTCCATAAGTTAACTAAGATAAAAATCTTAACAATGATGACTTAGTTCACCTTGAAATACAAAGTGTATCAAACAAAGATTCATAAATTAGTCAAAAAATCAAACTTAATGACTAGTTTACAAAGGAAGCAGATAATCAAAACAGAGATAACCATTAAAAATCAAGGAGAACAGACAAATCAAGCTTGTACTTATGCGAAAAAGGAAATAACTTTACAATCAATGCTTATAGTAGTTTAAGTTCTTAAAACTCAAAGTTAAAGAGAATGAACAGGACAGGTCTAAGCCAAAAATCCTAAAAATCTAGTAAAAAATCAAAAAGATAGAAATCTAAGCAAACTAAAACTAAATAGACTAAGAAAATCATAATTGTTGAAAAAATAGTGTCTAAAAGTAAATCAAAAGGAAAAGGAGACAGCAAAAGAAATCAATCTAACAGGAGCAGACATGAAAACTCTGACTAGTAAGAAAAAATCGTTCATTATTTCCAGTACGATAACTATACTACCAAAAAAGTTTTTAATAAAGATAAGCCAAAGGGTTCTCCTTCAGATTTTTTAAAAAGGCTGAATAAACCTTTAAGAGATAAAAAAACACCCTAGAATGGGGTCTGTGGAGCAGTCCAAAAACTTAACAAAGCTTAATCCAAAAGAGAGTTGACAAGTGAGTTACCTATTAGGATGTTCAAGAAATGCAAAAGCCCTGAGCTCAAGACAGTTCGATCACCTGCAAATATAAGAAAAAACAAATGAGTTATCTCAAAGAATTATTGATATTTTCTAGATTTTTAGTGAAATAAATTTTATTTTGGGCCTACTTTATGTTGATTAGATACAGTTACGGTGGCAATTCGAACGATATTAAATTTATGAATTCTTATATTAATAACTTAGCTCAATACAGTTTTAGATAGTATAAATGATTCTTGCGCTATTGTTTAATTTATTTTATATACGCAATGTAGTCATTCCATAACTATCCCGAAAAAAGAGAATGGGGAGAGCTTCTCAGCCCCAACGACCATCTCCCATTGAACAAAAAGTCAAGTTTTTTGCCGTTTGCTATTACAAATCCTTTAAATCTCCAAAATTATGAGTAGTTAGAGCTCCTTAACATCCGGCAGCAACTATAGCATAACATTTAAGAGGCCAAACAATAACAAGCTCTAATGATAAATCTCTTAGAAAGCATGATTCAGCTTTAAAGAGGAGAGGAGAAGAAACTGAAAAAGTGTAAAAGGAGATGCCCTTAAGACATCGTAGAACGTTATCAATGTCCTCACCAAAATTGTAGTCGCTTCTACAGTTCAGACTCCGCAATCAAGAGACATATTCGGTTAAAACACGACTAATTTGGAGATGATCCTCCGGAGAAGTACCATACGTTACATCCTGAGCCTGAGTTATCAATTTAACCGTATTTTGAGGGTGAGGAAAGCGAGGTTAAATTAAGCTCCAAAGAAAAATCTTCGAGCAAGGCAGGTTTCATGTCAATTCAAATAGGTTGCAAGTGAAAACCATGATCATCACGTAAACATGCTAAAACATATGAAAAGCTTATCTTATTGAAACTATATCATAATTTTACTTTTTATTTTTGTTTTGAGAAGGACAAAAGTAATCTCGCTTTGATCAACTAACCATGAAGGTACAAGATTCGTTTGAAAATATCAAGGGTTTCCGAGCATGTAGTGGTATCGTTTCGAATTGTTATCTTTTTAAATGTAGAATATAAAA
>Ga0194117_10005023_pt1 | contig 12255 bp, 4 predicted proteins | sample TA2MahsurfametaG_FD_160579 | JGI IMG/M metagenome (GOLD analysis project Ga0194117, IMG submission 160579) | Freshwater microbial communities from Lake Tanganyika, Tanzania - TA2015009 Mahale N1 surface | ecosystem: Environmental > Aquatic > Freshwater > Lake | place: Tanzania: Lake Tanganyika...
CATTTTATTATAACTCAACAAAAAATATATCGATTAGTTTATAAATGGAACTTTTATATTGTAAAGCTAAAATGTTGCTAGAGAGGTCTTCTTTCTTCTTAATGAAATATTTAACAGTTTATCTAGTCTTGCAATACTATTTTAAAAAGAAAATATTTGCAGATATACCTGAGCTTAGCAAGAAACTCTCCAGTTAGCACTTCGCCTTCTTCTACACCAACTTGCAACCGATTGACGACGACCTAGAGACTACAATTGACTATTACAATCAAATCAAACTTGTTGGAAGTGACATGTTGGGTGATATCAAAGAAATTAAGCAGATAGTTGATGAACTATAGGTTCGTAAAAATCTTTACCTCATAAACAACCCATGATTTATTTCAAACATTATTAAGTTATCGACTTATCATTTTATTTAGTGCCAATTTTTTTTGATATTTTTTAGACTTATGATTCTTTGTGTTTAGCTTTTGTCTCTATTAATAAATACACTACTACGCCAAATTATAATACTTATCTTATTTGAAGTCAAAGTTAGAAGTATGCGGAAGCAAGAATAGCTGAGGTATGAAACGGAGCAAATCGAGATGACCACCACTACCCTCGAGTCCATGTTCAATAATCTGGGAGAGAAAGTTAAAAACATGAATTTAAAGATCCAGTTTGTTCACTAAAGACAGAAACAAGCATTTCTGATGAGTGAAGAAAGAATAAAAGAACAAGATGATGCGGTGTCTCTGATTAGTGAGGATTCTGATGAGAGAGAACCTAATGTCTCAGACAGGTAAAAGAATGCGAATACATTGATAAGACCTAAAGACAAAAAATCTAAAGGAATTGTCACATTAACACGTATTATAGAGGTTCCCTTTGAGCGATCTATTCTTTTGAAGGAAAAATATAGCAGCAAGCTCTAAAAAATTCAACGTAGGCTTAGTGTTTAATTCATAATTGTTCCCAACAAAGTCAAGATTTATGGCATGAAAAGTGATCTTTTGGACTAGGCTTTTGAAGAATTTGGATTTATTCAGGATCAGATCAATTTAGTCCTAATTTCAGACTATGGAAAGTAAGTTTATCAATCCAAATATTTTAAGGAATTACTTCGTGAAAACAGAGTGTAAATCATTAAAATCCTTGACAAATACTATTTTTGGTTTTAGGAAGGAATACCCAATCCAAAAGATCTTATCAAAGAAATCTTTGTTAACACAACTCATAGGTTGTTTTACTTAGGGGATTCAAACAGATTTATACGTAGATAGAAGAACGGCAAAGCTATAAAATTAGCTCATGGTTAATTTACTTGGTTAAATCAGAAGTCTAACATTATTACCGATTTAGCAATTAGAATAGAAGCAACTATATTTTAGAAATATGTTGAAAATGGGTTGAATAGACTTGAAAAAAGAAATAATAGAAAAGTAGAGTTGAGTGAAGATAGGCAAAGCATTCTGATGCATTTAGATACAATTTAACAGATTGCAATACAATAATCTAACATAAGAAGCCTTTATGAGCCATTTAAATATGTTTACTTTGCTTTTAACAAGACAATAAATCTAGAATATCTTGAATAATTTCTCAATACTTACAGAAGTGTGTCAATTGCTGACAGTTTCCGCAAACAGAAGAACGAAGTGAAAAGCTTGTTTTTTACATAAAGAATTTAAAATTATGTTGTCATCTCATACTTTGAAGATGTGAACAAAATAGTCCAAACTGAAAATTAGCAGCTCTATCTCTAACAACATTATTTAATGCAGTTCTTAAAAAAAATACCATAAGAGTTGTTGGATTTTAAGTTAGTCATAAGATGTTTGCTTGATAATTCTTAAGATGAAGGTGATTTAAAAAAGTTTGTTTTTGAAAGGGATCCTGGTGAAAGGTTAACTTACGTGAGTTGTAAAAATCAAAGGAGAAAAAACTATGAACTTTTAATTGCACTCTATATCCAAAAAAAGATACAATAAAAATCTTCAAAAGAATAGATTATTTAAAAAGCGTAAATGTCCAAATCTATTTCTATGGATCTAAGTAGACCTGTTGACTAGACATCTATTATGATGAATGGAAGTATGAATAATTCCTCTTTTTCTGTTTTAAATGGAGTGAATATAAGTAATATAGTAAGCGGAAATTAAAAAATTTTGCCTGCTGATATTGTAAACACTTCTCAAATATCTGCTTTTAAGTTTGAAGACTACAGTTTTTGTATTATGCAAAAACCTGAAGAGAGGGAAAAAAAATACTCAGAATAGTTCAAAATCATCAAAAAGAAATAGTCAACTTTGAAGAATTTATAGTTGTAAAAAGCATTAAATAATGCTTCATCTGGCAAGTTTAAAATCTGGGGTCTAAATGTTCCTTTGAAATTCAAAGATATTTCCCTATAAAATCAAGTATAAATTTTGATGGCCTAACATCCTTAGCTTTAGAAATATAACAAATAGGTTACAGTATTTTATGGAGGAAAATAAGCAAAAGATTCAGAACTAATTTACGTTGAGGATCAGAAATTGAAAATTCAGAAAATCGATGCAAAATCCAAATTCAAATAAGGATATCTCTTGAAAACAAATCTTATATTTTTATATTTATAGAGTGTTGAAAACAGCTCAACAGATTTGTCCTTCGGGAAATATGAAGCTCTTTACTATGTTAAAAGATTATAGAAATGATTTATAAAGATTTACTCATAAAAGAAAAGTTATCATTCATTTAATGAATTTCGTTGCCGAGTCAATGAGTCGATAAGCTCCAGATCTCCATTGTTTTGGAACTATTGGTTGGCCAGCTGCGATATTTGTTCTTTTAGTGCAGTTTTCAAAAGATTGGTCAATTAGGCAATACTTTTACTTCTTAAAAACTGTAAAGAAGGACAGTATTATTTGGGCCTTAAATCGATTATTTTCTAATTAAGATTAAATTTACCAGTTTTGTTTTGAAAACTCCCACATAACAATCTATCGTAGTTGCTTTAAAAAGTCCATTCACTAAATTTTCCTACATTCTGAAACGATTGCTTTATACCAAACGATAACCAAGTTTCTTAAGTTAAGTCTCATAATCGTAATCTGCTGGAGGCCACTCTGGAAGACAATACCACCATCTAATTGCTACCTACCCTACTAATTTTTCTTTTGGATCTTATTCTTCAACTTTAACTTTTTAAACCTTTTGCCTTGGAGGTCTGACTTCTTAACTTTCTTATTTCCTTCTCTATTTTCTTTACTTTTTCGTTTTTTTCTATACTTTCTTCTTGTGACTTGATGACTCTTCTTAAGATTAAGACTCTTCATCGGATTATTATTCAGATTCTTATTATTCGCTTTAAGATGTTTATCTTTTTTTACTGTGATACTGAGGGTAAGCTAATTTGATTTTTTTCTGAACCCTCTAGAAATTGTCATCAGAATCAGAGTCAGCCTACAACATAGTTAGAGGGTCTTCATAGTGTCTCTTTAATTATAAACGTTTTTTTTCTTATTCTTATGCTCTTTTAGCCTACTATTCTCGTCTTCGTCTCTTTTACTATTTTCTCAATCTGATTTATTCTTGTCTTTTACGTTCTTCTTCTTAGAGCCTGGCTTCTTCCTCACTATCTAAATTGAGTCTATTGACTCTTCTCTTCGTCATAACAATCTAATTGAAAAGATATTTACTTCTTAATCGCTCATCACTAAATAAATATTAAATTTCAAACAACAAATCACTTATAATCCATTTAGATTTTTGTAATATGGGCGCATTTTTTGAAAGGGTGGCTTATTTTCAATTACATATTCTAGCAAATATATGAAGAAAAGGAATCATTTGAAATAAGACTCTATGAAAACAAAAATTTGAATTTTCTGTGTAATTCATCAAATATCACTCCTTAAATCTCTTATCTGAATTACTTTTATGATTTGTAACATCTTCAAAACAGTATAATTTGCTCTAATTCACTTTTTATAACTTCTATATTTATAGTCTCTTTTAACTGATTTTTTCTATCTTGTATTTTCAGTAAATTTGAGTTTTTATTTAAAATCTACTTCTTTATTGAAAAAGTAAAAAGTGCGTTTCTTCGTCAATTTAGTATTTTTCATAGTGGAATATAAAAAACAAAAAAGTTTTTTCAATTTTTATCTCAATATCATATCATATTACTACTCACCTAATTATTTCATAACTATCAATTTCTTTACATCACAAAGCTTTCAAATGCAAAAAATGATTGTATGAAAGTGATGTCTATTTAAAAAATCAAGCATTCAAATAATAAAACAGTCAATGTAAGCCCTCCATATATAAGTATGTCTACTTTGCTCTCTAAAGATAGTGCAGACGCCAAAAATTCCAAGAAGCGAAGAGAGAAGGATCAACCTTACATTAAAGATTCTGCAGAGGGTGAGAAGAGTAGATCTGACAGCTTTCATTCTCAGTCTAGAGATAACAAAAATGATGCCAATAATAATACATTAGGATCGCTCACAAAGAAATTTGTATAACTTATAAAAGCAGCGCCCGACCAAACCATCGAAATATAATAAGCCTCCCAAAGACTGGAGATACAAAAAAGACGTATCTATGATATCACAAACGTTCTGGAAGGGATAGGATACATTTCGAAACAGAAAAAAAACGAGATGAAATGGGTCGGAGGGCAGCAAGGAACAGAACTATAAATATAAGTCAAAAAATTGCAATAAAAAAGTGAGAAACTTGAGATGGACATGTACAAAGTTTAGTAATAGATAGCTGAATTAAAAAACGAGCTGTTAAATTTAAGTAACGAGAATACTTATTTGAACTATTTTATCAAAGAGGACATCATTTTGATAATGAAGGCTTTGAAGGTAAAAAGTATTTTGTTGTTTATTGGAGGGAATGGAGATCAACTTGAAATTTTATCAAATCCTGAGAAAAAAACTTCACAATGGACCATTTAATCAGGCAGTACACTCAGCAAACTTTTTCATTGTAGATTGAATTAAGACAATAATTATATTTAAATCACCTAAAACCCAACATTTGATAACAAACTTGCATATAAAGAGAAAAAATAGCTCATTTAGGATAAAAAGTAATCGCTATGCAAGGCTCCATACTAAGATGTATCAAGATAAACAAAAATGCTGTTTTAGCACTAGTTTTTAGATTATGATTTGATGTTTTCAAGTGCTTCACAGGAGTAGGAGAATTAAAGCTAATAATTTCAAGATGAAGGAGTGAATCTTCAAGGATTATGATTTGTATCAATTGATTGTTAATGATCTATCATTTAGATCAACAATAAATTAAGTAATAAGATAATTTTGTAGATGATCATTCATTGCAACCAGGAATGCTTGCCATTGAGTAAAATTCATGAAGTTTCATGATACCGTTGATGTATGCTGCAGTTCTCAAATCAACTTTACGGTTCAATGAGGTCTAAATGACTTCAGCTGTTGCTGCACGCATCACTTCTTCAATACTAGTTAAAACGATATCTTTTTCAGAGGCTCCCTTCAAGACCAAAGATTGATCGACAACAATACCTGTGGCCTTGGTGATGACATCAAGCAAGTTTTGCTTTGTTTTTTATTACCATTTCTTTTGCATAGTTCCAGGAACAACGTGTTGGAGATTTTTGAGCCATTCGAAGTAACTAACTGTTACACCACCTGCGTTCAATAAGACATCAGGTAAGAATTTAATTCCCTTAGCCAAGCAGATTTTTTATCCTTATATGCTGGTAGGTCCGTTAGCAGCTTCGACAACAACTTTGCATTCAAATCTGTGAGCGTTATCTTTATTGATGGACATCTAAAGGGCAGCAGGCATAAAGAAATCGCTAAATATTTTAAATAGTACCAAGGTTTGTAGATGGCTTCTTCAGTTTCGTAGTATTCAGCTCCTGGGAAACCTTTAACTCCTCTATTTTTCTTGATGTAGTCAGCAACTTATTGATAGTCAAATCCGTTAGGATTGTAAATACTACCATCAACTTCAGCAATACCGACCAACTTGCATCCTTCTCCAGTGAAATATTTGCTTGCGAAGTAGCCAACATTACCGAAACCTTGAACGATGAAGGTTTTTCCAGCAAGTCCAGCATGGACTTTCAGTTTTTTTGCGATTAAGGGATTGGTCATCAACAACTTCGTAGCAGTAAAAATTCCCAAACCGGTTGATTCGGGTCTACCACTGATACCTCCTTGTTATTCGAACTTTCCAGTTGTGACAGCATCAGCGTTGATATCTTTTTGTCCGAAGAAGGCTTGATAGGTGGATTTCATCCAGGTCATTTCCCTTGAACTGGTACCAACATCAGGTCCGGGAACATCAACAGCTGCACCGATAGAGTTCTTTTTGGCGAGTCTAATGGCGTAGTCTCTTGTTAGTTTTTATATTTCTCTGGGAGAATATTTTCTTGGGTTAATGCAGATTCCTCCCTTAGCACCTCCGTAGGGTAGGTTGACGATGGAGCATTTGATTGTCATGAGACAAGCCAAAGCTTATACTTCTTCGATGTTGACATTTTCGGCATATCTGGTTCCACCTTTGGTTGGAAGTTTGTGGGTTTTATGTTGGCAACGATAAGCTGAGATGGTTTCTAGGGTTCCATTATCTAGGTTAGAAAGAGATACCTCTGACCAGAGGGATGCTGCATTTGACTACGCTTTCAGCCTTTTTGTAGAAGTTGAGTCTATCAGCACGAATACCGGTGTGTATAGCAGCCTTATCAAAAAAGGCTTCGACCATATGGAGGAACTCACTACCTTGGTTGGCCTGTGAGAAGTTGTATTTGAGGGGATTGGTGAATAATTAATATTTTTGGCAGAACTTGTTGATCATGGAATTATATCTTTATTAACTACTAATTATATTTTTGTTCAAAAATGTAGTTGATGTACATTGATTTATTTTCAACATCAATAATATTCCACAATATCCAAGAAGAGTCACTAGGACCCTATTCGTTAAGTTTAGAGTATAATATGGTGTATCTTATGATCGGTATTTGTTTTTTGATGCTTTGGAGTTTTTATTAACAAGAATAATTCTAGAATGATATTATGCTGGCGCCTCTCTTTATTATAGATGCACACACTCGGATTTACTTATATTGCATATAATCTAACATGGAATCTTAGCCCTTTGAAAAACAGATGTTTTCAACCAACCGCAAATGTAAATTCCCCAGCATTCAGAAAAGATCTTCAATGTGCGAAAATTACCCTACAAACAATTTGATAATTAAAAGTGTACCTATTGTCTTATATAGATCTCAAATCTAACTTCTCTCCCTTCCAGAAAAAGTAGATGCAGAGGGAGCCATCTTCAAGTAAGCCTTGAAAACACTCAGCTCAGCCTAAAAAGGGTGATTATTTGGCATTGACGGCTACTCCTGGCCCATATAAAGAGATAAATAAAAAATACATAACGCTAAAGGAATAATTCAATGCCGAAAAACAACGCAGGCTACAAGTATAACTCTATCTTATCTTTCTTTAGAAACTCAAAGAACGTGAATAAGAACTGAATCGCATAAAAATCTAGAACGAACGCTTGAACGTCGAGAACCAGAAACTTTTGCAACGTCGTGAAGAAATCAAAGCAAAACTAGAGTAACTGAGAGAGCGTAATGAGATCATGCGCCAGGAACAAATTCAAAGAAGTGAATATATGGTTACTTAGATGAGGAGATAAGGGTGATGAATATGGAGTATCTTAGAAATATGATCATGGGAATGCGCTATCAGAATGGTGTGGAGATAGATACAGACAATATGACCTATGAGGAGTTACTGGAGTTGGAGGAAAAAATAGGGAAGGTTTCGAAGGGAATAACCTAAGAGCAATTCAATAAGCTTAAAAAGGTTGAGGCTAAAGGTATAGAGGAGGTGTGTTCTGTTTGTTACTGTAATATCAAAGAAGGAGAAGAGATCAATCAGTTACCGTGCAAGCATTGCTATCACGTGGATTGTATCAAAGAGTGGTTGCTAAAATAGAGAACTTGTCCGCTGTGCAAACAATAGATATTCGAGCGAACATAGTAAATAGCAAATTAAGTGTCAAAGTGATGGGTATTTAGTATTAAAGTTATCTTTTTTAGGAATTATCGATACTGATATGTTTTTAGGGTTGGTAAGTTAAGTATGTTTATAGTAATCTGTAAGAACTTATTATAATTTGCATAATAAGTAAGATGAGCAATGAGCATACAGGTTAGACTGATCCAATCACAAAATAGTAGAATAGAAATTAAGATTGTGAGGTATCAACTGAACCCAAAGATAATCTCAATACTCTTCCTTTAGTAGATGATCACTCCACAATAATTAAGTTATAGGATGAGTAAAACGAACTATCATAAAACAAGCATTAGTAGGGATAGAAGTGTAGTTAGAAGAAGCAAGGGATGGATTAAATTACTTAAAACATATCCCATGATAAAAATGTCATAGATCAAACTACATCATCTATGATAAAGATATAAAAACCAAATTAATAAAGCCAAGCATCAGCTCATAATAAATATTTCCAATCAAAAACATAAATGGATAGCAATGATCAAGTATAACTTTAGAAAAGTGCAGTAATCAATATAATTTCACTTAGCAATTAGGGTTAAGTGTAGAAAAAAAAGTTAGAGTAAAGTATTAAAATCTAGGAATAAAAACGACTAGAAATCTAGAACACTACTATAATGGAATAAAAGTTAAAATTGAATGAAAAGTTAGCTCAAGCTGAAAGATAAATAAGTAATTTACAATAAAAACATAAAGAGGATATATAAAAATTAACGATTGATGTTAACAATAAGGACTAAAGATTAAAAGAACTCTAAAAGAGAGTCAGTTATTACAATTTGGAGTTAGTAAAAGTGAGAAAACAGCTGAAATAAACAAATTGTACACTAGAGACATATATATAAGTCATCAGACAAGCCTAAATAGACAAGAAATAATTTTAGAGTTAAAATGAAAAATTAAAGTCTAAATTAAGTCAATTATAGTTGTAATTAGGCGAACAGAAAACAAAAAATCAACAATATTCAGAAAAGATTCTGCAAATAAATGAAGAAATAAAGAAATTAACAGAATAGATATATAGTTATATCAAAAAGAATAAATAATACTAAACTTAGCTCTATCGACTAAATTCCAATAATACAGCACTGAGATCAGAAATAAACAACCTGCAATAGCTAATCACAAAAGATAAATCCTCATTATCGGAAAAAAACAACCAAATTACTATATAAATTGAGAAAAATATGCTTCTATAGTCTTTCAAAGACTTTAAACTGAAATAGGAGTGTCAGCTATCAAATTTGGCACAACTAATCAACAACACATCCTAGAAGAACTGCAATTAATTGAAAGAATATGTGGCCAAGTTTAAAAAGAAAATGAAATAATATCTATAATCTATTAATTAGCAAATAAACAGTGATTATACAACCATCTAACAAGGCTTGTTACTTAAACAGAATTAGTATGAATAAAAACTAAAATAAATTTAATAAATATGTCAAGATTCTACATTAGGTCTATAGAAGGAAAAGAAGATATTAGATTAGCAATATCAAGAGCTTAGGCAATAATTGTAGCAATTATAGAAAACTAGTGCCTAGCTGCTCAAACGTTCCTACTCCCAAATAAATTCCCTCCAGTAAGAACTTACTCAGTTGCGTTCCTACTTTAATGAGGCATAATAAAAACACTAATAGTAAAAATATGAAATGATGAAAACCATTTGCTAATACTCGCAACAAATAATCTCACTACGGACATAAATTCAAATCAACGATATTATTAAGACAGAATTTGATTTCAAACAGTAGAATGCTGCGAATTGGCTATCTGATAAATATCAATCTATTGTAACTTAATTTGATGATTACAAATATCAAAAGGAAAAACAGATTAGTCAACTGTAGATGTAGCTGTCCAGCTTAAAAAAGTAGCTAAGAGAAAATGCAGAATAAGCCTAAAAACGATAGAAAAGGATAATTGATAGTCTTGGATAGTTTTACACAGCATCTTAAAAACAAAAAGATTAAGTTTATGATTACACAGATAGAAACAAAAATATCTTGATTGAAGACCTAAATAAACTAATTGTAATCAATTAAAATGTGTATTACTCAAAAATGATGCTTAAGAAATCACAGCTTAAATAGCTGACCTAAAACTACAGCCAGCTTGAGAGCGAGTTCTAAAAATATAAGAAACAAACTGTGGAAGAAATATCTATGCTCTGTACAGAAAGATACTAATTATAATCTAAGCTATTGCAAACTGAGTAACTCAAATAGTCAAAGATCATGATAGAGAATGAGTTTACATCAAAGGAGGATATACTCAATAATATTATATTTATATTAGATTCCAAAAAAGATTTCAATTTGGGTGAGGTAATTGATCAATTTTAGGATCAAGATACCAAAGGAGAGTTTAGATCGCTAGTCGAAATATTGATTTCTGCTCACAGACGAACTCAGCAGAGCGAACAATAGTATTGTAAAATTAGAGAGAGGTTGGATTAAATAAATGCTAACTATAGTGTGTTGTAGAGATAGAGAAACGAGGCATATGCTCGAAATTAGGAGTTAGAGCGATTATTGCAGATAAAGGAGAAGATACTAAACTAAGAGAAAAATAACTTTGTCTTAAAATGTACTCGATAGCTATAACTCGTACTCAATCTATAGGGGAAGTAAGTAGAAATATCATAAATGAAAAAAAGAGTTGATTAACTAATCAATCACAACCAGAAACTGGTCCGAGACATTCATTAACTGAATAAATTTAATCAAAGGCAAAAGTAAAATATTACTGAACTGACTGATGAGATTAAGCGGATGAAGTTAGATAAAACAAGTAGGAATTCGGATGATAATAGGAACATACTAAACCAAATGGTCAAAATGAATGAAGAAGAGATATAAAGGTATAAAAAGGACATTCGAATCCGAACATAAGAATGTAACAAAAGTAAGCAATTAATTGAACAATTGCAATATGATGTTCAAAAAGAAAGGAAGTTAGCTCAGTAATACAAAGAAAAACTGTAAATTGCATAGAAAAAGAACAGATAAACATCAAAAAGCATGGTCTCTTAAAGATAATATAGAAGTCTTTAGTAACAACTAGCCTCAAATATCGAAAAAATCAATTAACTAAACTCTGAGTTCACCAAAAAGAAGAAAGAACTTGAAGATGCAAAATAAACCATAAAAAAATATTAGTTGCAGCTGAAGTCATAAAAATAAAAAGAACCTCGTCACAATATGATGAGTCCTACAGTTTTTTCAAGTCCATAAAGTAAGAAAATCATTGAGAACAGCAAATCTCCTCTCAAATTTGAACTGAAAGACAGTCGCAGTAAATCCAACATCTTAGAATTTGATTAAAAACTGTTCTCAGTTTCTGATATTTTGGTTATGAGCGAAGATGAGAACTTTATAAAGAATACAATTTAAAATTTCACAGGTAAAATATGTGTCTCAGCTTAACTCAAATTTAAAATGCAGGCAGCAAAATCAGATTTTCTAAATGAAGCCAAGAATGCTTTATCTTTTATTAACACAGGTAATTTAATTTGGATATTCAAAAAATAGGGTGAAATTTTTGGTGCAATTTCATTTAACAAAGAAATAAATTCACAACAATCAGCTCTTCTGTTTAATCTCTCAAAGAAAAAAGTTATTTATCCTGCGAACATGAAAAGTAGTTGGGTGCCTGTTAAAAGTGACTCTTTTTACTTACACTTTGGAGTTCAGTAAGCAAAGTATATTTGGAAGTCAAAAATATTTTCAATAAGTGAATCCAAAAGTATCAAATACTTTGAGCAAAATACTCCTTTAATTGGTAATTTCGTAAGTAAATAAAAAATCGAAGTGGAGTAGTTTTAGATTTTCCTACTGAACATAAAAAAATGATTTACTTGAATTTATTTTTAGGCTAATTCCAACAAGTTTATCCTATCCTTTTACAAGTGTATTTTTAAAAGTTCAGATATAGATAATTCAAAATATGATACATAAAAGAAGCTTTTAGGTAGAAGAGACTAAATTCCAAAGAAGGATAAAGGTTGAATAAGCCAAGAATATGTCAAAAGTGGCTATTAATAGCATGCTATGGATACTAAGAGATTTGTAAGATTTCTTAGATTTTAATATTCAAATTATATATTTTGGATTTAGCTTTACAGCCATTTAATTCTTTTCATTTTGTGCAAACGAATATCAATTTCAAAGATCAAATTCAT
>Ga0194117_10005032_pt1 | contig 12238 bp, 12 predicted proteins | sample TA2MahsurfametaG_FD_160579 | JGI IMG/M metagenome (GOLD analysis project Ga0194117, IMG submission 160579) | Freshwater microbial communities from Lake Tanganyika, Tanzania - TA2015009 Mahale N1 surface | ecosystem: Environmental > Aquatic > Freshwater > Lake | place: Tanzania: Lake Tanganyika...
CTGTATTTGATTATCAAATATAATAATATTATCCCATGTAATATAATATAAAAAGTAACCTAGAGTTATCAGTGATAAATATTTACAGTGATCACTGCAGAGTAGATTGAGGAGGATATACTCCAAAACCACCAATCTGACGTCCATAAGGTGGAGGAGGAGGATACATACCCATCGGCTGCATGGGTTGCATGGGCATCTGATTATACATTGGGTAGAAACCAATAGGAGCTGAAACGTTGGTCTTCTTATTTTGGGTTTCGCCTTTTCCTCTTTTGAAGTTCATATAATCACTTCTATCTTTTGAGCTCATGTGAACTGTCAGATAGGGGGTTCCATTAAAGACAGAACGGATGAGAGGGTCGTCTTTGTATTCAACGAAAATTCTTTTGAAAGTTTATCTAAATGAAATCAGATATACTGTGAACCAAAAGTGATGGTACCGTTTTTAGAGTTAGGATTGTTACTTGACATGATGCTGCAAGAAACAAGAGGGCTGTAATGTTTGAAAGTAGCTTAGAGTTATTGAGCCGTAACTGTGTTTTTGAGACCTCCTACAAAGACAGTATAGCTGTCTTTGTTAGCGTAAGGTCTAAGTACAACTTCGTACTTTCCAAACTTGCCATTTTTGAAAGCCTGGAGGGCTCTATCAGCACCTTCAGATGAAGTATACTGAATAATGGCCTTATTTCCTTCAATTCTTATTTTTTCTCTAAGTTTTCCCTCTTTTCTAAACTCTTACTAAATAACACAAAAATTACGTATAAGACTCTTTCCAGTTATTCTAGATCTTCAAATTGAGTGACAACTTTAAGCCAAAGTTTCTTGTCGGTCTAATCACTCTCACTCCATGCATAAGCTCTTGAGGGGCGCAATTAATGACCCTTAACAGTTATCTTTTTGTTGCTAAAAATGCTTTTTTCAGCATCTTAGTCTTTTTCAAATTGAATATAACAGTGTCTGAGCTTGATCTTTGATTCTGAATGGGGTTGCCCTTAAATAGCCTCTTTAATTCTACCAAACTAATTTTCGAGATATGTGCGAATGTCATCAATTGCAAGAGTATCAGGAAGTCTTCCAATGAATACTTGAGCCTAAGTATTCCACTTTTTGACGTAGACCTTTTCCTTTCCGATTTTAAGCTCTTTTTGCCCACAGAAGTTTTAGACCTATGTCGAGGGAATCATAAGGAAAGCTTGGTACTTTCCTTCCTTTTTTCTCAATTGTATATGTTGTAAAGTCAAGTTTAGTTTAGGAAAACTATTGAAGATGAGTGACTTCACCTATAGCTCTGAGAGTAGCGGGACTTGATAAAGTACAACAGGCTCGCGTTTCTCAGTGGCTTCCATCAACTAGATATAATAATCAATTTAATAAATTAAAGCTTAGAGGCCTTATAAAGTATGAAATTTACACATAACGCAATCACTTCCATCACCGTCGAAAAGGTAGAAAATATTACCACCTCAATGACCAGAGCTGGACTTGGAGATGATACTTATAGAAGACAAAGAGACAAATAACGTTATCTTAAGTTCAAAGCTTAACAGGCTGAACGTTAAGAAAAAATAAGAGAAGAATTTTTGAACAGAAGAACTTAAAAGATTAAAGCTGCAGAGGAATTGACTCTGAAGAAAAGTCTGAAAAGACACAAAAAGAAAGAGCGTCAGCAACAGCTTAAAAAGAAGGCCAGACTCCTCTAAAAACTTCAGTAGGGATAATAAAACTAAGAAAAACATGCTGATGATGAAATAAATGATGAAGAATCGATAGAAAGACAAGAATAAATCCAAAATGATGCTCAATAAGCTTTGTCTGAGGCAAAATAACAGTGATATTTGCGGTGATTCATTCTACCATTTGTAAATTTTAAAAGAGAAAGTTTATAGGTTTTTTCTTATGAGAAAATATCATGATTATTTTAGAGATCAGCGAATGTTTATGGCATTAAATAAGTTTTCGGTTAGAAGAATTTAGGCTTAAAGAGTAGCACGACATTTTCCTTCGTCTTCTGCGCTGCGATCTACCTTAGAAGACTTACCTACTTTGGCTTACAGCGCCTTGTACTGAACCAGTAAACGTGACAACTCCTCTTTCTTATCTCTTAATTAGTGTTCTCTTTTAGCTAGATCATTCTCAAGTCTAGTGTTTTCCAATCTATGGACATTCTTAAGTTGTTCAATCTCCTTGGCCTTAACTGCTTAAACTTAAACTCTTACATCTTCTCTTACTTGAACATTTTCTCTTAAAGAAATATTTTGTTCATGGAGAATATTAACATTTTGAACTCTTTCGGCCTTGAGATCTCGATCTAGATCCTCACACCATTCGTTGAGGAATAAATTTTTGGCTTTTAAAAGTTCATTTGCTTCTCTTTGACTCTGGAGCTCACCTTTGAGAAGTTCCGATTGCAGTTGATGAGATGCTTAATCATCAGCAATTTGGCCTTAAAGTTCATGAATGGTTCTCTTCAGTTAAAGATTTCTTCTTTTGAGATCAGAAATTTAATTATTCAAAGCTTTTTGCTAGGAGGCGTTTGTATCTTCCAATTTTTTGATTTTTTGCCTATTGATATCTCTTAATCTACTGATTTATTCCAAGAGATGTGCAATTTATCCATTTTTCAGTGTTATTTGAGCATTAAGGATTTCAAATTAAGTGTTTTTAGCTTGTATGGCTTTATGGAGATCATCAAGTTTTGTTTTGGCATCATCTTCGATTTGTTTCATAGACGTGGTATAATTTCTTAAGTTTTGGTCTCTTTCTCCTTCTAAGCCTAGTATTTTTTGGCTCAGCATCTGTACTGAATGCTGTTGATCTCTAGCGAGTTCTTTATGTCTTCCTTCCAACAATTGATTCTCAGTGTTCAATATTTTAATTTAATTTTCTTGTTCAGCAATAGTTTTTCTGAGAGATTCAACAGTAGCAGCATGGACTAATCTGATTTATTGGAATTAGTCATTTGCCTTTGCCAAATTTTCATCATATTGTTTCTTGAGTCTTTAAATAGTTGAGTACAACTAAAGTTCATTTTCTCTTTGGATGACAAAGATCTTATCTTCAAGTTTTGCCACCAATGTACGAAGATTGTTTTCTGCATTTTAATGATCTTAGAGTTGCTTTTTATCGCAAGCAATCAAAAATTGAATTTCATTGTTTTTCTTTGTAAGAGTTGTGTTAAGGTTGTTTATCTATTCAACGAGAGTTTGTTAGATAAGTGAGGTTAATTTGCGTAAATTTGCAATACGGTCTTCAGTCTCATTGATCAGATCTGCTCTAGCTTGCCTTGCTCTATCTTCATTTTGAGCACTAGCTTGCCCCCAATCATCTCTAAGGCGGCTAACTAATTCTTTTAACCTCGAAATTTAAGAATTCTTTTCTTTTTTAATATGCTATAGCTTTGAAGCTAAAGCACTTTCAATAGTCTCCTTCATTGAAAGGGTACTTTTCAATTCACTAATCTCTCTTTTGAATTTATCGGAAGCATCACGATTCTCTTGTTTCAAGGTTTCCAACTCTTTAGTGAAAGCCTATTTTAAGCTCTCTCGTTCTTCTTGTCCTTGACTTGTTGTTTTATTTCTAAGCTCTTCTTTTTTAGCTCTCAGTTCCTCACTATTTCTCTTTTCTGCTTCAACCTCTCCCCTGAGATTTTTGATTGTAAGATTGGCCTGTTGATAATCGAGTTGTAATTTATCCGAATCTTTTCTCGTTTTGTCTAATTCCTCTTTCGTTTCAATCAAATCAGAAACAGTCTTCTGATTGTCCTTGAAGAGAAGTTCGTACTTGGCCTCATAATCTTCCGCCTTAGAGAGTCTAAACCTGTTCACACTTAAATCATGTTCTAGTCGAGCGATTTCAGCTTCATATCTGTTGACTTTCCTGACATAAAACTACACATCATGTCTGGTGGGTAAGTCTTAATGGAATTGGCGTTCGGTATGTTGAGGTCTATAAAGTTCTTCGCGTTGATTGTTTGCTGGGCGTTAGGTGCGAGGTGGGCTACGTGACTAGTATTGTCTTTAGGAGTTATCTCTTTGTGACATAACGATAATATTATTCAAATCAAAATTGATATCTACAAAATCTACTATCACATTAAAGTGCACTTTGATTTATCTATTTGTTGAATTTTATTAATGTTTGTTTTAAGCTATTTCACTTGGTTTAATATTTCATTCGGGTAGAATTTTTCTAATTTTTTCAATTTTTTAGTATTTTATTTACTTTTTGAGTAATCTTTGGAGTTGAACATAAAAAGGCTAATTTTAAATTCAAAGAAAATATAGAAGACTAATAATATTTTACTCAATAAACAAAATATATTTTAGCATTAACCTATTCGTTATAAATTACATGTTATCTAAAAAACATCTCTCAAACGCAGATCTAGAGGACGATGAATAACAACAAATTTACAAGCAACTCAATCAACTTGATCTTAAACTCAAAAGCAAACCTGGAAGCAGAGAAATCTATAATCTGTAAAAGGGATGGGAACTTGCTTAAAATAAAAAGGAGCATCACCTAAAAAACTGGGGCAATGGAAAATCATAAACTATTTTGACTACTTATAATCCTCATATGGAATATTTTTCTGAAATATGCAATCAAGATATTGATTAAGATTCACTTTTTGATTGTCACAAAAATTTTCTAGGAGAGAATAAATTCAAAGCGAAGGAGAACACTTCTCCGTCTAACGCTATTAACATGAAATATCCAAAAAGCAATAATGAAGTGGACGAAGATTAATGTTCCTTTGGTCAAAAAAATATTAAAGATAGTTTAGATATCCCTCACGATTCGCAGATTCTAAAGTAAAAAACCTATGTTTACAAAAAATAAAGTATTAAACCTTCCAATTCTACTAAGCGACTTCCAATTCAAAAAAGCACCACTCGAAGCAATGAAAAAAAATCATTGCTATTATAAAAAAGCAGAGAGAGACAAACAGAACTCAGTTTTAGATAAAACAAGAAGCTAACAAAATCTAAAGAAAAATATAATTTAAAACAAAATCCTATTGAATAATAAATAAAAATACAATAATCTGACTTGGTTAAATTTTCCACTTTTGAATCTTTTCTTTCTAAAGCTATTGAAGCTAATAGTCAAGAAAAAGAAAAGCCTTGTAAAAAATCAAAACATAATAAAGATTAACAAAGCCAAATTTCTTTGTAATGTACTTTCAAACCATCAATATTAAAAAAATCATCACAAATGGTTAAGAGTACAAAGAATGTTGTTTAAAGACTATCAACATGTAATCAATCAAAGGAGAAGAAACCTTACAATCCTCAACCTCCAAGGCCTCTTCCCAATAAGCAAAGGATAGAGCAATTAAGTCAACCAACAAAACTGAAGACACAAGGTCCTTAGCAAGTATAATAAACTCCTTCTTTCAGACCAAGTCTATCTAAAAAATCACTGGAACAAATGGCTAACTGTCGATTTGATGTTGCCACTCGTAATCAGCTTTGGCTCTAACAAAAAAATTAGAAGCTTCAAAGGATTAAAGAAGAGTAAGAGCTATAAAAAAGTAAAAAATAAGGATGCACTTATTCGCCAGCTATCTGTCAATACAAAGGTGAAAACGATCCTCGTTTTTCAAAATTCGGAAAGCAAGGAATCGCTAACTACTTTTAAAGATTATCAGGAGTGAACAAAAATATGACAAAATCAAAGGGATAGTAGAGTTTTCAAAACAAATAAAACAAAACTACCTCCTTAAATGAACAGAAATCTAATTATCTTTCAAAAGGAGGCAAAAAGCCTAACTATTAATAGGCTGTAAGGCAACTGCATAACAGAATAATGGGACTTAAGATCTGAAAACTCAATAAAGCAGTCTATATATTTATAATTCTTTTTGTTTTCATCAGTTTCGTTTATTTAAAATCTTTTTTAGATATCTTTAACTCAGTAACTTTGATATTTATTTGCTTTAAATATTTTTAAGAAATAACAATTAACATAAATTTATAAAATCTTTATTTTAAAATCATAAATCATAAAATCGATAAGGCTGTATTTAAGAGTGTTTACATATGATCATCAGACGTCTAGGAATGATTTATTAAATTACTGAAAAAAGGCTATTTAAAAAATGAAGAATAACGATATTGGAACTTGTAAAACGATATTATCTTTTATAACATTTGAAATACATAGTATTCTAGTTTAGACAGTTTAATTTCTCTTTATATTAAATAATGGAAGAATCGAAACGCAAAGAAATCCGTGAGTACTTGGAGACTCAAGTAAATCCTGTTATCCGCCCTCTCGTTGAAGAAATCGTTCGGAAAAGACCTTCCAACATTCCCTCATTCATCAATTAGTATTCCTTCAAGCTCATGAGTTATTTTCTATTTACTAAGGTCATAAACAAGAAGGCTAACTTCATTCCGATTCAGAAGAAGAAAGTTAAGAGGCCCAGGCTGAGTTTTTGAGAAAAATCCAAGAAAAGAAGAAAAAGAAATTACAAAAGAAGAACAGTCGTCAGGGAATAAGTGCCTAAGTCTTCGGTCAATTTAACCAAAAAGGAGCTTTCCAAGCAAAGCTTATTCCTAAAGACTCCGCAACAAAATAAGAAATTAGATCATTAATTGAAAAAAGTATCCTCTTTAGCAACCTTAATAAAGATGATTTAAACATTGTGATTGATGCAATGGAAGAAGTTTAAACTAAGCCTGGTCAAGATGTTATTGTTGAAGGAGAAGTAGGAGACACTTTGTACATTATTGATCAAGGAGAATTCGATTGTTTTAAAGTTATTGGAGGGAAACAAACTTATCTCAAGACATACCATCCTGGATAATTTTTCGGAGAATTGGCACTTATGTATAACGCTCCAAGGGCAGCATCGATAAAATCAAAAGGTCAAGGAAAACTTTTTGGCTTGGATAGATCAACTTTCAATCATATTGTTCAAGAGGCTGCCACAAAGAAAAGAAAATACTTCTCAAATATTTTATCTAAAGTAGAAATTTTGGCCGAAATTGATCCTTATGAGAAAGAACAACTTTGTGATACTCTAAAAGAAGAGTAGTATTCTGCAGGAAAATACATTGTAAGGCAAGGAGACCAAGGAGACCGCTTTTACATTATTTCATAAGGAAAGTTGATAGCTGAGAAAAAAGAAACTCCTACTTCATAGCCTAAGAAAGTTTTTGAATATCATGACGGAGACTATTTTGGAGAGATTGCTTTGGTTAAGAATACTGTGAGACAAGCAAGTATAAGGGCAGAAACTGACTGTAGAGTAGTTTATATTGAGCGTGACGCTTTTAAACGACTTCTGGGCCCAATGTAATAGATTTTACAACGTAACATGGATAAATATAAAAAATTCTTGATTCAATGAACACTTCATACCTTTTTAATTTGGTTCTTATTAACTATTTAATGCATGATTAAAATGATCTTTACAGAAAACGAAGAATGATCACTGCTATATATAGTTGGGGTGCATTTGAAGGATACGTTTGGTGAGATCGTTGCTATCCTCCACAATCATTAGCATTCTTTCTTCCTTTATGAATTTTTTTATCACTGCATTGACTAGTTTTCTCATCTGTTCGGTCTCTTCCATTGTGCCGATGAGTTACGAATCATGGATTTTGGCTAGAATATAGTTGCAAAGTTTGTCCTGAGATATTTGTTCTAAATAAGAATAAAAATACCTTAGTCATCGATTTCTTCTGCTTGATGCAGTTTCTTTTTCTCGGCGAATAATTCTTTAATATCTTTCTGGATCATTTGATAGAGTTAATGAGAAATTGAGAGACCTTTTGATTTTTTATTCTCTTCTTTTTTTTTGATTTGTTCATTCTGAATTAATAAATATCTACCAGCACTGCATCTCCTATATTGATTTTGTTCACATTTGTGTTTAGTTCATCAATATCTGCATCTTGGAGTTAGACACTTGGCTTTTCAAGTTTCAAAATTGAACATGATAGCAATCTGTAAGCTTATTTGACATGTTTTGGTTCAATTTTGAGACTTAGTTCGAGTCTGGCATAAGCTTCGGACAAACGAATCATAGATTCAAGCTGTCTGACAGTGACTCTGTAAGAATTAGTGTTATTTTTATCTTTGCTTCTTATTTCAATATAGAACTTTCTAAGAAGTTCTCCACTTTCAATTGTAAGCTGAGGTTTGATCTTCCTTGTCACTGCGATATACTCTTTAAGAGTTTTCATGTCATATTTGTTTTCGTGGCTTGATCTTCTATTTCTGTGAATATCAATAATGAATTGGCTGAGGTTATTATCTGCTTCTTCGTTACTTTAGTCACAAACTACGAAGAATAAATCGAAACGAGACATGATAGGAGCGGAGAGTTGGATATTGTTTTTAAGTGATTTTGATTTGTCATAACGGCCAAAAATGGGATTAGCAGCAGCTAAAATCGATGTTCTTGCATTTAAAGTTGCATAGACTCCAGCTTTTGCGATTGAAATAGTTTGCTGTTACATAGCCTCGTGAATAGCAACTTGATCCTTGATTTACATCTTGTCAAACTCGTCTATGCAGCAAATACCATTATCTGCTAACATCAGTGCGCCAGCTTCAATACCAACATTTCCACTTTAATCCCTTGTAACACTTGCAGTCAAACCAGCTGCTGATGTGGTCTTTCCGTTCGTATAAACTGATCTAGGTACAAATTTATTGACGCACTTCAAAAACTGGCTCTTAGCTGATGAAGGATCTCCTACAATAAGGATGTTGATGTCACCTCTGATATTTATTTTATTTTGAGTTCTTTTGTGTATTCCACTAATGAGTTGAAGAAGCAATGCCTTTTTGATTTCTTTGTGACCAAAAATAGTGGGGAACAAACTATCAGCCATTTAATCATATTTGTTCGGATTCTCCTTTATGAGATTGATAATTTTGCATTGATTTTAGGTCAAATTACTGTAAACTTTCTACCAGATAGTTTGTTAATCGTACTGGAACTTCTGAGCATCTTTGTCTATTTAAACTTATTCTTCATCCCGAACAAATTCATCAAACTGATTGTTCTCAACTTTGATATTAATTGCACAAAAAATGAGTTTATAACTCAAATCTCTAACGCCCTTTAAACCAGATATACCTCCTTAAGTTTGAGCCATTCCTCTTGTTTCGTTGCTTCTTGTTGTCAGTTGAGTCTTCTCTCCAGGTTTGAACATACTAGATAATTCAGGAAGCACACAGAGATAGCCAATAATCTAACAGATGTCTCCAGGCTGACCTTTTTAGGTAAATTCATTTCTTAGGATGACATCAATTGAGCGGGGCATAGCTCCAGGTGGAATTTTAGTAGGGTCTTACTGTACTCTTATCTTCTGGAAATCTGCAAATTGAGACCTCGACATTTAGAGTTACCAAGAATTTTTGTCACAATTTTCAGATAAACACTTTTTTGGTTCGGTGTATTTGAACTGTTGCACAATTTCTTTGCTAAATTTTCCGCAAGTTCTGCATTTAAAAACTCCAATTTTGAGTTCGGGTCTCACTTCAGATGTTCTAGTGACTGTTCCTTTAAGTTTGATGAGTTTGCCAAGGAAATTACATTTGAGTCCTCTAACACTGTGATCAAGGATATCTTAGTATCCATTATCAAAACTACATTCATAATTTTCCTTATTCTCCTCTTCCTTTTTACCTTCAGAATTTGCCATATTTTTTTCGAACTCGATCATGTATTGAGTGAGGGCTTCATTGATAATGAGTTAGAATTTGTAGTATTCTCCAAAGATCAAGCTGGCGAGTTCATTATTGTGATGGAGTAGATCTTTGAATGAAAAGATAATATGATGTTTGCAATTATTTATGGCATTCTTGGCTGCCTCCTCGTATTTTTTTTTACCATATTAGTCTTTAAATTCTTGGATGAAAGCAGTGAACTCTCGCTTGACATCGCTACGAAGTAAGTGTTCGGGCAATTTGGCTAGTCCTTCAATTTGCATGGCGCCTAATTATAATAAGAAGCCAAGCGCAACCAGACATATTTACGAAATGTATGTGTGTACATAAAAATATCCAAATAAAAAATCAGCTCAACTTTCTACCCAAACCAACAAGATATATTCTGCTAAATTTTTATTCATTTTGTAATCATCGACTTTTTCTTATTTCTGAAGAATTACTAAAATACAAATATCCATTCAGATAAAAGAAAATCTTGACTGCAAACTTCGATAAAGCCCAGTTTAGCTGAAAAACTAATGACAATCTTTATTTCGTATCCTAATCAAAAATTGCTAACTAAATTTGCAAAGATAAGTAAGTATATTTGTTTTCATTACTTTTTCCAATAACTTTAATTTTCTTCTGTTCTGTTGTTCCAAATTATAATAATGCATTGTTTTACCAAACATGCAAACGCTTAAACTAATAGAGAGATATACGCTCATTTAACGAATAGCTGAAGGTTCCTACGGATAAGTCTACAAAGCAAGAAGCAATTCAACTAAAGAACTAGTAGCCATCAAAAAATTCAAAAGCATCGCAAAAGTCGGATTACCCATAAGTTTCGTAAGGGAACACTATATCTTGAATTTGCTCTAGGACAAGCACATACCTACTGTTTTGTAAACTTTTTCAGGCGAGTAGCCCCCGGTTATAGTAATGGAGTGGCTATCATTGAGTTTGTAGCAAGTAGTTAAGAGTAAAAAGAAGTACGCAATCAAGTAAATTTTTCAGTAAATCGTCATGGCAGTTGATTACCTACACACATATGGCGTTTTTCATAGAGATCTCAAACCTTCCAATATCATGTTGGGAGCGAAGATGAGTGGAAATGCACCTAATCTATAACCTTTAGAAATTAGTCCCGATTACTACTCAGTTAAGCTTATTGATTTCGGGATGGCGAGAGAGTTAGATTGGCATAAAAATGATATGACGAATCAGGTGGGTACTCTTTTTTATCGTGCTCCTTAGTTGCTTTTAGGTATGAAAAAATACGATAGTAAGATAGATATTTGGTCTTTGGGTTGTATTTTTTACTTTATGCAAACTGGAAGTCTGTTATTCAAAGGTAAAAATTAAATAGAACAATTCAGAGCAATTTCTTCTGTGTTGGGATTGGATATCAGTCAAGTCCATAGTCAAAAATTAAGAGAAATACTTTTATCTATGAAGTTAGAACAGTTACCAGAGAATTGGAGTTTGATAGATAAGCAAATCAATGAAATTGAGTTTGATTTACTCAAAAAAATGATAGCATTTGAACCATAACGTCGTTTGTCTTGTAAACAACTTTTGATCCATCCATATTTTATGTAATCATGAATTTGCACTTAGATTCTGCATTAAATTTTGAAAAACATAGCAAATCACTATAAATATACACAAATATACAATCTCTTGAGATAAAAACGAGAAGCCCAAACATAAAAGCTTCGTAGTCTGTAGTTTGAAGGTGTTCTATAATCGAGGGATTATTTCAACTAACATATTAGTCTGCAGTATTTTTTGCTTTTATTATATTTATTGATGACAAACTCTCAGGCAGTTATCTGCTTACTCCTACTCTTTGGAGTAGGCTATACTCAAAGTCCAACGTACTTCACAACTTCAATAAAAAAAGGCCTCACACTTCAAGCAACGATTTTTCCAACCTATGAAAATAATTGGGCTGGGCGCTTCTCATGTAATAATTGCAATCCCTTCGAAGGCGATATTTTCTGCAACCGCACACTACCTCTCCTGTGTCTTAGTAATGCTAAAACTGTTTTAAGACCTTTTTACAATATAGCCATCCAATACACACCATACAATATCACTGACGGAGGGTATTACGAAGGTTGGACAGGAGGAGTCTTTCAAGTAACTAACCCAGTTCTAGGATCAGCAATCACCAGTTACCAAGCCGGAGACAAAATTTGCAAAGATTATTTTGGGTAAAACACTAAATGGGCTAAATTTGATGATGGCTACTATATGCCTTACATGAATCAGAATCCTCAAAAAACTTGGTCTTTTTGGGATTGGGGTCAAACTAAAAGAGGAGGATGGAATATGTGGGGATACTTCAATCATAGGTATCGTGGCAGAGCTTGGGTGTGGATAAATAATCAACCCAATGCCAACTGCGGCATCTGATCACGGCTTATATGCATTTTTTAGTATTATTTTTAGTTTTTACACTTTAAGTTTTTGTAAAATACATTTCATTTCTGTTTAGTGGCAGTATATATAATATCTAATTCGAATTTATATCTTGTTAAGAAATACAGGG
>Ga0194117_10005042_pt1 | contig 12228 bp, 8 predicted proteins | sample TA2MahsurfametaG_FD_160579 | JGI IMG/M metagenome (GOLD analysis project Ga0194117, IMG submission 160579) | Freshwater microbial communities from Lake Tanganyika, Tanzania - TA2015009 Mahale N1 surface | ecosystem: Environmental > Aquatic > Freshwater > Lake | place: Tanzania: Lake Tanganyika...
GGGGCAGCTATCTCTTATAAATGAATACAACTAAGCATACGATATCAAAATCAAAGAGCAATACGATAAATAACTCTTTTTATACCATAAATCCAAATCTTTTTTAGTCGAAGAAAATGACCAGCCACTTGTCCCACCTATCAATTCATCTCTCTTCATCTATGCCTTTGAAAAGCATTAAACGTTTTTCAAGATGAGACAGAAACAATATGACCAAGTTTTTGCTGCTAAGCCAAGTTATAAAAAACAGTTGTTAGTGTTCGTACATGGATATCAGGCTTCATCATTTGACATGGAACCTTTGAGTAACTATCTCAAATATAAACATCCAAGTATCGTTTGCCTGCTTTCAACTGTCAACGAGGGCAGGACTGAACAGGAAATCGAATAATCAGCTCATCGACTGGCTATTGAAATAAAAAATTGTATAAACTCGATGTAACTTAAGTAATTTGAGGTCAATTTTATCTGCCACTCACTTGGAGGGATAATCGCTCGGGCCTGCTTGAAATACTTACAATCACATAAAGAGAGATTAAATAGTTACATTTCAATATGTTCACCTCACTTGGGTTACCTGTATCATTCTTCAACTTTGATTTCTACTTCTCTATGGATTTTGAACAAAGTCAAGAAAGATCCAAGTATGATTGAGTTGACGATGTCTGATAGTAATTAGCTAAATGTATATCTTCCTTAATGTAGAAAACTTATCTTTATCAACTATCGACCAGTAAATAACTAGGTTGGTTTAAGAAGATATGGCTGTTCGGATCCAAATAAGACGAGTATGTACCTTACTGGTCAGCTATTTTGTAGGATAAGACCTTTATGTTTGAGACCTAGACTTCCAAAGTGTACAAGCAACTCCTTTAAAATATAACAAGAGATATATAGCACAAAATAGTGAGATGTTAGATTATTTTCAACGAAAAATCCAAGGATATCTCGAATTTGATAGGAAGGACGGCTCATATCAAACTTTTGAACTATATTGCGGGGATAGAACTCTTCTCAACTCTCTATACTCCATGATAACTTACACTATTGTAATTATTGTAATCTTTTTACATATACACTATCAATTAATCCACTTCAATTTTGGTCAGACTTGACGTAGTCTGAGTATTTGGGGAGAGATGATTGTATTTAAATTAGCAGTTGGGACAAATACTGTTGAAGTCGTTAAATTCGAGTTCTATACTTGTTTATTATGTATTGTCTGATCTATTTGTACAGATCAGCGAGTAGACCAATACCTCCTTTAAAAAGTGCATCATGTAGAATATAAGATAGAAGACCAGCAAAAACTATGAAACAGTACAACTAGATAGATCCAAATATACCTTCAAAAGATTGCCTTAGTTACCAGGAACAAAGTACGACAGTATTTTTTCTTTAATTTTCGATATTTCAGCAAGTTTTTATTTCGTAATTTCTCTTACTCCACCCTTGCCCGTAACAAACCATCTGTAAAGGAAGAAGCTGACGAGCATGAAGTTTAAAAGTGAGACGATAATCCCAATTAAAACAAATTAAACTTCGTGTCCGTAATAATTTTCAGTAGCTAATTTAATGACGCTTTAGATGATGTTTGGCAAAAGTATCACGGTTATCGTGTATTTTTTTATTTTTGCAATTGCCCAGGCTTTTAGCCAAGCCCATAGTGATGCAAAACTTAGTTCTTGAGAGATAGTCTTTTCAGTTTAAGGATTTGTTTTGGAATTTGACATGTTGTTAACTACTGCTTGTTGCTAACTCTATTTGATGTTATCTTTTGGCGAGTGCATATAATAGAATTTGCGATGATTATCAATATTAACATAAGATATATAATACTTGAGTTTATTAAGACTATTATCAGTATTCTCTTATTTTATTTTTAAGATTATAATATAAACTCTATTACACTGATTTTCAGATAAATATCAAATAATAACAAAAATTCAAAGTAATCAATCATTTCGGTACAAATTTTTAGCTATAATCTTGATACAAGGGTGCTTCCAGTAACTTTAAATTCTGTTTTTCCACTGTCGTTAAATTACTATAAAATACAGACGCACCCAAATAACGCATCGTATTTTTATCAGAGGCAGATGATTGCGTGGCCATACAATAGTATTGTTTGAAAGTGGATGATAATTGGAAATCTGAGAAAATTGTATCTTTTAAATGTTGCATGGTTGGGTTTGAACGATTTACAAATATTTCATAATCCTCTCCGTTATACTTGATAATGACTACATTTCCTATAGATTATTGATTTCTCATTTCACTTTGAAGTTCTTTTGATTTTCTATTTATTATAAATTATTAACATCTGTAAAAATTTAGATCTTTGAAAATTCAAAAAAATTAGATGTAACTAAAATTCTTGTTCATTATGTGCCACATTATACCTTTAAGGTATCAAAAAGGCAGTTTGACTTCTAGATTAGTAAAAGTAGTAATTATTGCTATATAAAAAATAGTTGAATAAACTCTTTGATTGTCTCTCATTTATTTAATATACTTTCTCTTAGTCTTCATTTATAACATAGATGATGCAGTACGGTTCGACTACAATTAATACTATCATTCAACTATACCCATCTAGTACTTCTCCATCTCATCTAAAACCTGGCCCTTCAGATTGTTTATGTTCTCAATAATTATTTTCTAAACTCGAGGTTCCTTCTCAAAACTATACCATTTCTAGAAATTTATCCACCTACTCAAAGCCACCCATATCTTGTACTCTTTTTTAGAACTGCCTTACTCCAACTGGCCCTTGATGTCAAGTAATATCTTGTAACCAGCTCTTATAGAGTTATCGAGGTCAGAAAAAGTACTTGTTCGATTGGGTTCTTTCTAAGTAATCGATTTGAAGGCTTCTTTGCTTTGCATTGATTTTTTTATGCTACTAAAATATTTCTAGTGTTCAATATAAGCCTTCTTGATATCTTAGAATTGTTATTAACTTGGATCATAACTTTAGAAAGCTGCGGGTTAGAAGAGGTATTTGTAGTTTTATGACTTTTTGAGGATGTTCAATGCCATTTTGAGTGTTGTATACTGGAACTTGATTATAAAATAAACGAACACTTCGTCCTTAATCTGCGTAATTGTAAACTATTTTCTTATTTTCCAGAACTCTTTGGCCATCCAGTTCGCTATAATCGTCACATTTTTCAAATAGTTGACATATCCTTTAATGTCTGAGATCTTCTATGCAAAAAGACGAGACAACCACAGTTCACGCCATGAGGCTCTTTACTTATCTTCATAAATAAGTGTCAGACCTATAATTTTGCCGATTGTTGGATCGAAGCTGGAATTGATTTCGATTGTTTTTCCTTATGTATGCTGTTTTATGAGAGTGAGTGTATTATGTGCCCTAGAATCCATGAAAGGATGGAATCCTTTGTAGATGAAGTACAAAAGACAACCCGCTGACCATACATCACATTTGAATGAATATTTTTAGTTCTTAAGCTGTTCGGGTGAAGCATAAATGGGTGTCCCTTTGTCTAATGAGAAATTATCAAGTTTCGATATCTCAGTTGTATTTACACTTCTCGCGCATCCAAAATCGGCTACTTTTATAATCATACCCTTGCCGATAAGTATGTTCTAAGGTTTGAGATCGCGATGAAAGACTCCCTTTACGTTCATAACGATAAATGCTTGAACAATCTGTTTAAAGATTCTGAGAATTTACTGAACTGTAAGTTGTTTATTCTTCTTTTTGAAATAGTTGAGTAAGTCACCTTCTTAACAGTACTCCATAATGATCTAGAGCAGTTCATTATTTTAATCAAAGTGGTATTCATAAATTTTGACAAGATTGGGATGTACAAATTTCTGCATGATATCGATTTCTTTTAACGCTTGATCAACTTCGAAAGGATCTACATGTATACGTTTGAGTGCAAAGGATTTGTCTTTGGCATCTTTGACTAGGTAGACGCTACCGAAGCTCCCCTATCCGACTATGTCAATTGATTTATATTGATTCATACTCTTCGATGGAATTTCTTTTTTGTGATTTTATAAAATTAGTAAGCTGTGTTAACTTAAATTGGTATTTATGCAAACCGAGCGGATTTTATATAGAAATTGATTATTAAATTTCCATCTTTAGGCATCGAATATTTTGATATTATCATAGATGGATAGTCAATTCTGATGCTTTATAATTAGGATAGTTATTGTTACGATGGTTTATAAAATCACATCTATCTTTATTTGGGGGTTTTGTAATCAAGTCCCACCAATTTAAAGATATCCTACTAAGTGTAACATGTAGGAATAGGTTTAGTCCAAATTACTCCTTTCTACATCTTAGGTGTAAGCCCATGATCCGATAAATTCAAACCGAGTTTCATGCAATGCAAACGCATCATTCTGTTGAACATGCCACTTCCTGTAAAGTAAAGAATAGCAAATGCAAATTCTTAGATGGGGTAGTACTTTATATCGATTCTATGGTGTGTGGGTTATTCAAATTTACAGACACCCATATATGAAATCGATGATCTTCCTTATGGAACTTTGGGATGGGTGAGATGGTCGGTCAAGAAACCTGCTTTTTCAAGCTAGTTGACTAGATTTTGGAGAAAACTTTTTTCGTAGGTACCATCTTTTCTTGAGATGATGATATCCATATCACCACAGAAAGCTTTACCTCTTCTATAGGATCCACACACTTCCATTCGATAGTTTTCAATGTTATCAGTAAGTTTCGAAAGGACACTTCGAACATAATTAAACATTTTGCTGACTTTTTAGCGAGGTATTCTGGTTTAGAACTATTCATGATACTTAAGCCCGAGTTTCTGATTTTTAGTTAGAAGTTCACTCCGTTTTCGAAGTTACTCTATGGATTTTATGCCTGCGTTATAGAGTTATTGAGCTTTGCTGGGTCCAATTCCCCATACTTTACAAAACTATCCCAAAATGATATTCTTTTCTGATGATTGCAATGTCTCTAACTTATTAATTTTTCCAGTCGATAACAATTCTTAAATTTTGTCGGAAATCTTCTTGCCAATACCTTTAATATTTTCCACATCTTTCTAAGACTCGATTTCTTTATCATGATTTTTGATGACTGCTGCAGCTTTCATATATGCGATCTTTCTACCGATATCTCTTTCTGTTTAGTAGATTTTCATCAATTTGGTCAGCTCATCCGCGATGAATTTGTTCATTGAAAATTTATGCTATGGCTTTTGGGCGAACATTACATCTTAGATTTATCGCTTACCGTGGTAATCTTATTACGAGTCCTCGGCGTGCTACTTTGGAGTGTTATCGTGCTTGGTATGTTTTTTTGGAGAGGGCTGTTAGTGTTAGTCATCAGACAGTTTGACAGTGTCATTATCTGAATCTTTTTTTATTTTTTTATTTTATTTCTTGGATTAGTGCTATTCCTTGCCCCACATCTGCTTCACATTCACAAAGAGTGAGTACTTTTCGACGTTTTTAAGTCTTCCTTCCTTCAAACTGTCAGTGATGAAGTTGTAGTCTAGTATCTCCTTGTAATTTAATTTGCCCTCAACCATATCGTCCACCACTTAAGGTTTGGTTAGCTTGCTGACTAATAGAAAATCAACATCTTGGTTCTTAGTTTTATCTTTAAGTTCTATTACTTTTCCTCCCTAGATCTGTATACTCTCAGAGAGCAGTTCTTTCTGTTTGGGAGTGAGTTCCTTATCAACAAAAGGAAAGCAGAAAGTAGAGCCTTTAAAGATAGTTTCAGAGTTGTTATGAGGTTATCTATGGTGAAGATCGTAGGCAGGTGCATTACGTTTAGGTGTATCTTTATGTTGAGGCTATGATTGATGTTTTTTGTTGGATTTGTCCATTTACTTTTAATGTTTGAGTAGTTTAATTGATTATACAAGCTTATTGCTCATTATTTGACAGTAATTGTATTGTATTATGATAGCTGTATTATATTCTGAAGAAAGTATATAATAGGCGCTCGCTAATTTTAATTACTAATCTATCAACTATAAAACTAGCCTAAAACAGTCTTGAAACGAAATAGATTATAACAAGCTTATAAATGTAACTACTAAATGAATGTTTACTATTGAGCATTACAATCTTATATTTTGACAAATGAGCATAAAAGTAGGAGTGAGAGTGAGACCCTTTAACCTCAAAGAACAATACAATAAATCCAAACTTTGTGTTGATATGGTTGGCAATAAAACTTACCTCTTTTCCGAAGAATAACCAGAAAAATCTAAATAGTTCATTTTTGACTATTCCTTCTGGTCTCATGATTAGTTCAACGTCCAGGAAAATGGATAATTCCTGTAATTATAGAAATACGCAGTGCTTCAACTGACAAACATGCAGACCAGAAACATGTCTTCAAATAATTGGGTGAATAAATGGTTATGAATGCGTGGAAAGGGTAAAATTGTTGTTTGATGGCATATGGTTAGAAAAGATCAGGTAAATCCTATACGATGTTTGGTGATGCTAGCAATAAGGTTTTGTATATGTAACTAAGGGTATTGTTCCGCTTTTTAACGAAAGAATTTTTGAGTTGATTGCTTCGAATAAAGAAAGTAAGGACTGTTAAGTTCAAATATCGATGCTGGAAGTATATAATTAGAAAATTCGAGACTTGATACCAGCGTAACCAACTAATGAATATCTAAAAATCAAATAAACTGAAGCATTAGGTGTATATGTCTAGGGTCTATCGAAACATCAAGCTCATAATTTTGAAGAAGCTCACAAACTGATCTCTGAAGGTTTCACGAATAGGTTGGTGCAAGCAACCAAAATGGGTCAACAAACTATTCGATCGAACGTTTTCATCAATGTTGAGCTCAAATAAACATTTAAGCCACATTATCTATAGACAAAACAAGGATAATAGATGTTCAAATAAAAAGTATCAATCATTCAATTTGTGCTTTTGGAACACAGCAACAAAGTTGGCAAAACAGGTGTCTAGACATATAAGGAGATCTCAAATATTTGCAAAGGATTAACAAACTTAGGCCTCGTGATAAGTGCGTTAAGGGACTAAGCAGCCGGTAAAAAGAGAATCATACCGTATAGGAATTCAAACATTACAAGATTGCTTAAAAATAGTTTGGAAGGGAATTGCCATACTTATTTGCTATGCTGTATCGCTCCAAGTTTTGATAATTATTTTGAAACTTTATCAACACTCAGATTTGGCGATAGAGCAAGAGCAATATCAAATAATCCTGTTATCATTGATAAAGGAGTTGAATAGTACGAAAAAATAGAGAAGAAATAGAAATAATATTTCGAGTTGCCAACTAAAAAATAGTAGTAGCTATCTTGAATTATTGATAGTGATGGTTTAATATCCCTCAAACCAATAATTACTTATAATCTATTATACCTATATTAGAGTATTTTAATGAGTGCATTTTTATATATAAATCACTCAAAACATATACATATCGCTTATAAATTAAATACATGAACAGCCATCATATCATCACCCTTAACAGCCTACTAGACACTTTCCTCTCAAATTATACCAATTACACTGATAAAACATAAGCCAGTCGCAACCTCTCCACTCTCAGCCAGAACTAAAACTTCATCACTATGGCAATGACACTCCTGTCTTCTTATTAACTTACAGATCATAAACTTTTGCTGCTTTCTTGCATGATCAAAGATAAATTTAGATACGATTTCTAATTGATGCCGAATGAAGACATCGAAAAATACTATGAGAAGCTGTGTGAGTTCGCACTTAAATTTGGTATGAAATGTAAACCCTTTTTCAGTAATATATCATAATCTTTGGCGCTAATTTATATCAACCAGATCGCATACAGATATCTATCTTTTAACGATTACCTCAAAAGATTTATAACAGATAATCCAAATGACTTTATGCTTTATAATTATTACTTTAAAATACTCCAAGAAAGTGTAGAAGCAGTCACCAATACGAAGATAGTTCTGGACGAAGATTCAAGGAAATCGGCTAAGGAAAAACTGATTGATCAACAGCTGTAGGTAATTCAGACACTCAATTAAAGTATAAATTCCATCCACTAAAATCCAACTCTGACTGGGTTAGTTAGCAAGGAGTGCATAATCAAATCTTTTACAAGTTGGATCGAACTTCATTACTAACCTCAAATCTACAACAATCTTCACAACTCATCGCTACTTTATGAAACAATCTGTGGGTTGAAAGGAGAATGGTTCGAGATAGAGTGGAGTGTGTAATGTTTGAAAGCGATAATATTTAACATGAAGTCTCCTTAGTAAAATTCTGAGCTATATTAGTATCTGGGTTGTGCCATACATTAGCTGGTTATTTATATAGATGCGAAGATAATGAATGGTAATACTGTTGAGGTGGAAGATCTGATTAGTTTGGTAGTGTTTTTCTCGCAGAAATTTGTGAATGTACTTGTCAAAACATATACTAATACTACTTATGGTTTTCTTTTATCTTTGGTTGGGTATATGAAGATAGGGATATAAAAAATAGTTGAGGTACTTATTTAATTCTGGGAAGATCTACTCAACCTTTTTCTGGAGGCAAAACAGTAGAAGTCATTAACGAACCTAACAATGGATCTCCCCACTTCAATACTCCACGCGTTGATATAGAGATGTACATACTCGGGATATCTTCTCAAAGAGTTGGATATTGTATATCAGTAAAGATTAGGTTCACGCTTTGAAGAAGGATAATAAATTTATAACAATCGCAAAACCACTAGAGATTGCTTTAGTCTGTTGGTTAACGTTATGGGGAGTAACTGCTATATAGACTGTATCTTGTAAAATATAACAGCATTGGATCTTCAGGACCACCAATTTTTTAGTAAATTGGAAGCTTATCTCTTCGCGGTCATTCCTGGCATAGAAAAACTTCATAAAATAACTCAGAGTGTTTAATTTATTGTATAGACTTACTAACATCTAATAAGCAACATAGACTATATCCCGATAAAAGTTAAACAAACATTTCTTAGAATATTCAAAACTATCTTTTCAATCAAACTATAAGATTATAATCTAATTTCCAAGCTATTCTCATTTACAGTTGAATGTCTCCCCCATTACATGTTGATAGATAATGCTACTAAAACTATATGTGAAGCTTGTGAATCCAATCCACAGTTGCTCTATAACTATATATCATAAATATACAATATGGTCGAAAAGTATCCTTTAGAAGATATTTTAGTCAGAGGATTCATTTGCTTATCCACCTATAAACCATAAAATACAAGTTGCTATATCATTAAATGCATGGGATTGCTAATCAACTATGTAAACAATAATTACTTGGAAGAATCCAAATTCAAGGATTACGTATATAGTTTAGATGCAGCCTTCAAAGCGATAAGAGATTACGAATTTGATTCAAAGAACGAGGTTTTGTTACATTTAGTTGACTCTTTGTGGGATTTCATCATCAAGAATCTGAGAAATCCATAGACTAAATCTGAAGACTAAGATTCTAAAATAGAAAGCATTGTGAGGTTGATAAAAACAATGATGAGAGTGTTGAGATAAAACTTCATCCCATACCTTCCTTAACTTTTCACTACAGTTAACGAATGTTTCTCAAATCATCCCATCTGTTCCTACGTTTATCTTGTAGAAATAGCAGTCTCAGTCTACTCCAGGGATCAATCATAAGAAATGCAACAATTTTTGAAGGATCTCTACGAATCTTTTACTTATAATGCCTTGAAACATTTAAAATCAGCGCAGAGTTTAGACAGATATTGCTATTTAATTGATGATTTTTTAGGGATGAACTCACGGTTGCTTGTCCATAAGACTACTATCATTGTAGGAAGTAGTCATTTTTAAAGATTTATCAGGTTCATCACTACAGATTGTTTGGAGAGTAATTCAAGTAAGGCAATCAAAGCTACTTATTCTTTTTTAAATATTCTCTTTATGGTATATTGGAGTTAATAGTTTTTTTAGGATTACAATCGATAATAAAATGATGATAGAGACAAGAACATTAATCAACAACCTATTATTAACGATGAGAATCTATACATTTATCTGAATGATTATCTCCAAGAAATACTTACAACGATTCTCAGAAAAATGTTGCAGCATCTATCAATCATTCCTCCTGAGCCAACAAAAGATCAAATACTTAATACCATCCTCTCATCAATCAAAGCATTTCCGGGTATTAATCCTGAGATCTGGAAAGCCATTTTAAGTGATGTCGGTTCAAATATACTGTTATCAATTGAGAAGGAGCAGATCTTATGGTTATTGTAGGAGATTCGAAGATCATTTGATAATTTCAGTAGGGTGAAAGTTTTATTCAAGGATATTGATGGCTACTTGAAACTGATGATGAGACGGATGGTGATAGCAGATAAGAGACGTAAAATTACTCTCAAGGATTGAAAATCTTAATGATTTTATCTATTATTATAAAAATCTATTTGAACATTAATCAAATCTAACTTACTTTGTTTGGATAAACGACATATTGCTATGATTTTGAGAATTGAAATTTATGAAAGAAATAACCTAATACTTGTAATTAAGTAAATCAAATTTATTCATAACCTGATGGGAATCTGTTTGACTTGCACACAAAAGATAAACATTAATAAACAGCCTCAAATTGTACAGCCAAAGCAACAATAGTTTATTAAATAAGGCGTATAATTATAAATCAAAGTTCTCTCTCCTTCCCAACAGATTGATTTCATAACAAATAAAAACACAGCTTATTAGACTTCGATAACCCAAAACCACAGAACTGATTCTTTTTCTTTGAGTACAAAAAAGAAAATCAGCGTGAATTATTCAAAATTAGAGAAACATGCAAAGAATGAAATGATTGTTTATTAGCCTTCTGAGGCTAGGACTTCAGTTATTAATAGATTAGAGGAAAACGATCCAAACTTATCTTTCTTTAAAGGAATACCTAGAAATTGGGGAAGTTATACGTAGAAGTCAAATCATGTTCTATAGTAAAATGATAAAACTGCAGAAAGTAAAAAGTAAAATGATAAAACTGCAGAAAGTAAAAAGTAAAATGAGACTATTCAGCATTAATATGCCTTCAAAAAGATTTGATTATTGTTTCTCTATATTCTTATTATCAATTATTAACAAAGAAGAAACAAAGTTACTTATAAATACAAAAAATTGGATTGTGGGAAATTAATTTTTGGATATGAAAAGGTTGAAATACTTCAATTTCAATTTTATTCTCAATAGTTATATATCAAAATTATGTTGGTCCGAAACTTGTTAAAGAAAGGATTTATAAACACCTTCTCTAACGCAAAACCAGCTTTGTCACTTAAAAAGGGACAAATCTCACAGGTAAATCAAATAAAAAGTAGGTCATCGGTGCAGTCGTCGATGTACAATTTGAAGGTGACATCCCTCCCATCCTTAATGCCCTTTAAGTCGAAGGAGTTGAGAACAGATTAGTCCTAGAAGTTGCCCAGCACTTGGGAGATTCCAGAGTTAGAACAATTGCTATGGACTCCACTGAAGGTCTTGTTAGAGGTCAAGATGTGATTGATACTGGAGCTCCTATTAGTATTCCAGTTGGCCCCGAAACTTTGGGCAGAATCATGAACGTTATTGGAGATCCAATCGATGAGAGAGGACCCATTATAACAAAAAAGAAATATCCCATCCATCGTGAAGCACCTTCTTTCGATGAACAAGGTTCAGGTGCAGAGATCTTGATCACTGGTATTAAAGTCGTTGACTTGCTTGCTCCTTATGCAAGAGGAGGAAAAATCGGATTGTTTGGAGGTGCAGGTGTTGGAAAGACTGTCGTTATTCAAGAACTTATCAACAACGTCGCTAAGGCACATGGTGGTTATTCAGTCTTTGCAGGAGTTGGGGAAAGAACTAGAGAGGGTAACGATCTCTATCATGAAATGATTGAGTCAGGTGTCATCAAGATTAATCAAGCTGGTTCAAGATGCGCTCTCATTTACGGACAAATGAACGAGCCTCCAGGAGCTAGAGCCAGAGTTGGACTTACCGGTTTGACTGTTGCCGAATACTTCAGAGATTAAGAAGGAAAAGATGTGCTTCTTTTCATCGATAACATTTTCAGATTCACTCAAGCTTGCTCTGAAGTATCTGCCTTGCTAGGTCGTATTCCATCTGCTGTCGGTTATCAGCCCACACTAGCTACCGATTTGGGTGCCCTTCAAGAAAGAATTACCACTACCAAAAAAGGTTCAATTACAT
>Ga0194117_10005044_pt1 | contig 12226 bp, 1 predicted proteins | sample TA2MahsurfametaG_FD_160579 | JGI IMG/M metagenome (GOLD analysis project Ga0194117, IMG submission 160579) | Freshwater microbial communities from Lake Tanganyika, Tanzania - TA2015009 Mahale N1 surface | ecosystem: Environmental > Aquatic > Freshwater > Lake | place: Tanzania: Lake Tanganyika...
CCCCCTAAAGGTATAAGTTTAGCAGCTCATTGTAAAAAATAAGTATGCTGACAGAGATTATATGGGTTGCCAAGTCTAAAATTATTTTCTATTAAAACATATGTCTATGGGGCTAATGATTGGTTTTAAAGATTGATAATTCGAATAGATTTAAGTTAAGATACATTTATTTTGACAAATACTCCATTCACATTAATTTCATATGAAATAAAATAACACTAATCATAAGAATGACTTACATAAATATTGTTATAAATCAAGTGAGATGAGATAAGCAAAAATAGTTGAAATGATAATCCAAAAGTTGAAAGTATAAACGTTAAAGAATTATTATTATTTGGTTTTCTATTTAGAATTTATGGGGAACAGTAATCAAAGCTAGCAAAATAAGTCGAAAACAGATCCTAATAAAGTCGATATCAACTACACACGCTTAATGTAGCAGAGGAGTCCATCAATCGATGAAGGTAAACTTTACAATAAGATCAAAATCAACTAGTTTAAAAAACTATAGGATTGGGAAGCACAATTAGAAAGAATAATACCTTCTGAAAAGATAGAGAACACACTCATCAGCTAAGCTTACTTCAGGTCGCAGAAAGATATGAACATCTACATGTAAACTTTGTATTCACTCAAACAGTTGTGCGATATCTCTATTTTCGATGATATCGAAGTTAAAATATAAAAATCGATCTGCACTATCATCACTAAGCAGCAGTTGCCTTCGAATAATCAGGAAGCTATTTCAAGAAAATCAATTGTGGAAGATATGAATAAATGCTTAGATTTTCTCATCTTTATTTGCCGAATAATATCGAAAACATAGAATCTATACATTACTCCTGAAGAAATTGTACAATGTGAGGATCAATTTTATCTGAAAGGTTTCCAATACAAAAAGTACTCTAAGAGCAAGTTTTTATTGGGCTATATTACTTGGTTGCATTAAGAAAACTAAGAATTTATGGGGGATGTGCCAACTGAACACATTATTTCTTTCAATGAAGCAGATATTTATTTGAGAGAAATATTTTTTTCACTCAAGAATAACAAAATCAATGACTAAGAGCTAGTATTATACTTTACCAAAGTTAAACAAAAGATGAAGTATTTAAATGGTAACTTTGACTCATTCCATGCTTGCTTCAAAGCCAAGAGAGCTCGAAACTGTATAAATACTGATTTCAAAGAATGGATACTAACAAAAAAGCATAACGAAATATACTTCTATAACATAATAGATATGCATTTAAGTCAAGGTAAGATCATAAGAAAGAAAAGGAAAATAAACATATAACATGTTCATCTGATTTACAATGCTGACGAATTTGAGATAAATTTCATGCTTTAAGGCACTAAAAATATAGTAAAAACAACATAATTCGAAATGGAAGATTGTTTTACTATAAGTGATATTGAGATCAAACATAAATTTCCATTCAAAATAAAAAACCCCATGATGTTCCAGAGGGGGAGGTAGATTTTCATGCTCGACCAGATTATCTATCGTTACAATATAGATTAGAATAAACTTTATCAAGAGAGCAAGAAAATATCCGACTGTCTATGTCTAATCCCAAGTGTAGAACTAAATTACTTTGTAGTAAGGCTTTCAATCGATATCTTTAGGCATGGAATCAGAATATATATCGAAGATAAGTATGAAATCTTGTACCCTTCAGGTAATTCTGCACTGAGTTCTTAACTGTAGAATATCAAAATAGATATCAAACATGTAGAGTTTTGTATTGAAGTCTATAAAAATGTGTTTTTGATGAAAGCCAATCACAATCTATGGATTCTGGATCTCAATTTTATGTGTTTCTTTAGCTATTGTCCCATTTAAAGGATAAAGGAGTATTACAGAATCAAAAATTTTGAAAATGATCAATACATGTTTGAAATTTTAAATCAACCTTTTCCAGTGACTTGGCTAAGTCATCAAGATGGACTAAACATTTCAATTAAGTAAGATTGTCTTTATATGATTGGAGACGTGATGGGAAAGTTATTTTTTTTATAGTACAAATTTATATTTGAAGCAGGTATGCTTAAACTTAACAGGTATTCTCCCCTCTTGAACAAGCAAAGTCAATCTAAATAAATATCTCAAATCAAAGATGAAGAGAAAAGCTACTACACTTTTAATGTTTACTCCTAAAATATGGATATATTGAAGACTAATCACTGGATTTATAAAGGTTTTCATTTCTTGCAGATTGATAATTTGAAAGCTGTTTGGAACAAAAATTTTGTTGAGATTGGGATATAAACTGAGAAGGTATTGCTAAATTTGAAAGAAGTGATTGAATAAAATAAAAAATATAACAGAAGATGGGACAAGTTCTAAATTTCCATGCTACTGCACAGAGTTCTTTTAATTTTTATGTAAATCTCAAAAATGAATATTTCTCACAAGCATTTCAGTATATCTAACATTTGGATTTCTAAAAAAAAGCAGCTAAAGCTGAAAGGTTGGAGCTAACCTTCAAGAAACTGGTTTATTTCTGATTATAGAGATTTTTTGTTAGTATGCTTTAATATCATTACAATGAATACTGTTGAGAAATTGACAGATAAACTCATAGAGAAACATTAATCTGAATTAGCTGTATATTCTGGTTTGAAGTAAAGGGTTATGTTTTCATTGAGAAACAAAGCAGTTTAAAAGAAGCATTAACTCGATAAATACATATAAATCATAAAGAACGATTTTAGTAAGGCTCTATGCCCACTCTTTTAGGTCCAAGGATTAAACCACCATATTATCAGTCTTTAGCAGAATACTCCCAGATTTAGTATTTTAAATTTAGCTGAAACCAAGATAAAAAAAATGATCGCAGTTTCTGAATAAAGCAATAGTCATACAAATACTAGTGAGTAATTCACTTTTAAATCAACAGATCAATACGTTTGGAACGAATAAAGCTCTAAATTGTACATCTTTACTGCAAATTATCAGATGTTTTAACTTACTATTAATGTTTCTGATTATAAATAAGAAATATTAGTTTTAGAATAGTATGAGTATTTGCCTCAAAACATCATTTAATGTAGTTTTATCTACACTTCCAAAGGTTTGTTTACTTTCGGAGGGATTGCCAGGAATTCCAAAAATAAAATACAGTATAATCAGCTGGTTTATCATTTTGACAGAAACAAACTAACCTGGAAATCAGTTGCTGACATCGGAGAGGCTCGTCTAAATCCTCAGTTAATACTCTCTTCAACTGGAAATAAAGTATACCTTATGGGTGGATAGCTAGATTGTGGACCTGAGTATCTTTAAGTGATTGAATTTGATACAATAACGAGTAAGGTACAGAAAATGACTGATTTTGGATGCAAAAACCCCTTACTTCATCTTTCAATGAAAAACACTTATAAACTTTTCAATATTTCATAGAAGTATAGTATTTTTATGCTATGGACAGTCACATCAAATACCTACAACATAAAAATATTTTCGAATCTCATTGGAGGAATGGAGTTAGACTTTGAGGGAAAAATCTATCTTGAGGATTCAACTTAAATTCCTCCAGTTTCAATCACATTTTTATAAGGAAACATCCATTTTCTGAGACCTTACGGTAAATATACGAAGATAACATTAAATAACCTAGATAACTTATCAGTAGTGAGCAAGATACTGTACTCTAACTGATTATTTATGATATTCATCAAAATTATGTTCTTTTTTTTTATATCTATAAAGGTTAAAATAAGAACGAATTCGTTTATTAATTTTAACTTTATATTTATTAAAGATCCAAATATTAGTCATTAAGATGTAAACAAGGAAGAAAAGTTCTAAAAAAACATGCCCACATAAACAACAAAAATTATCTCTCGATTCTAAAATTAAGCCTTTAGAAAAAGTGTCAGTTACATAGAAATCACCAGATCTTAAATTCAAAGAACGGGTTTAAAGAGAGTTGCTCATTGAAAATCAGCAACTAAAGCAAGAGAATAACTTGTATCAATAGTATTTCGCAATGTTTGATAAAAATTTCAGAGAGAAAAAGAGGGAGAAAAAAAGATTGCTGAAGCAGATACAAGAACTCAATAGAGAGTTGAGTAGAGAAAGAGATAGCTATAGTTTGAATAAGAGATTCTAACCTGTTTTTATGAATACTACTTCCTAAAAAACAATAACAAATAAGTTAAGTCGAGCCACGAAATGCAGCCGTGGAACTTTCAACTACGAATGATTTTTATAATTATCCTATTGCTCATAATTCTAACAGTTTTCGAAATATTTTTGCATACAAAGAACAGGGTATAAACTGTAATATGTGTTTAATTTTTAAAAAAACAAAGAGCTCATAGAAATCAAATATACATCTTGATATGCGTGTATTATAAAACCCAAAATATGGAATCAAACATTTACATACTCTGATACAAAGACTTCTGTAAATTACTCTTTTTAACTAGATGATAATGAAAAAGTTTATTTGATCTAGTTATTCAATTTGTTGTTGTCTTAAAAATCAATCATTTTTGTGCATTTGAGTTTTGTGTAAGATTAATAAAGTTTGTCGATTTATTTTTCATCTTGCTTTAGAAATCTTTAATTTATACTCATTTCATATAGTAGAATTTTTTTACAATCTTCTTACTTTCGTGTCAATTTCAATCGATTGTATTTTACTGTATAATTGCTTAAAGTAGCATAAGATATTATTCTGCTTTTTTTAGATGTCAGTTGTGACATTTATTTAATATTGCTTTTTTTCGCTAATGTAAAAAATTCAACAATATTGTTATTTAATACTAGCTTTCTAGTAAATTTTATCAAATACTTTCATAGTTATTATAATCGATAGTTTCATTCGAAATGAAACCCAAGAAGAAACCTGTTATTTCAACAAAGAAAACAGGCAAATCCCATTCTCATAAGCCTTAGATCTTAATTGATAAGACAATTACTACAACAAAAGAAAAGACGCATAATACTTTATAGGAACCTTTAGAAATAAAGGAGGCAAGGACTAAAATTGTTACACCAAGGCAACGTTCAGGTCGAATATCGTGTAAATAAAAACTTTAATAATGCAGATTATCACCTTTCTCAAGTCCTCGAAAATCAACAATAAGCCCACTTTGCAAAAAAATTATCAGTCCGCAAACGAAAGAGGCCAAGAATAAATACAAAAACAAAAAGAAGCCTCGCTTTTAACCTTAAATAAGTGAGAAAATGATAAATTAACAATAAAAAAAGTAAACAAAATAGAAACAAAAACTAGCCAATTAGTAATATAACTTGTCTTACCAAAAATTTATTCTTAAAAAGCTCGGTTAAAAGAAAATAACTTAGTTAAGCTAGTAGTCAGAGGTTTCATTAAGTAAAATTAACAAGGCCAATATGAATATAAAGGTTTACAAAGAGAATGAAGACAAAATTTTGAAGTCTAAGTATCTAAGAATTAGATAGCTGAAACAAAAAATAGAAAAAAAGTATAGAAGAGAACTCACATCTCTTAAAAAGTTTGAACTTAATTTCTTTTGCTCGATTGTGCTAATACAAAGGCTCTGGCGACAAAGAAAAATCAAAAGTTTTATAAATGCATTTATTTCTCCGAGATAAAATCCTAACTGTAATATCACCAAAGAAATTCATAGAGAAAATAACTTTTCGAAGCTTGAAACGACAGTCACGAGCCAAGAACAGACGTCAGAACTAATAAAAAAGTATCATAATTTTAGTTCTATCCTCTAGAAAAAGTAGGAAGTCAGTGAGAAAGGATTTAAATAGTTGTAAATATAAAAAGCTTCACATGCAATAAACAGAATAAATCTAAATGATCTGTAGTTATCAGCAGAGTTGTCTCCATAAAGATAGAAGAAAATGGTGAGATTTGTAGAGTGTTTAAGAGAAATCAATTTTGTTAAATCATCCCGTCCTTAGGAGAAGGTTTCTAGAATAAATGTATTCAATCTACAGTAGTCTCTGTCATAAAAATGCCTAATGCAGACCTTTTACTCTAAAATTTTCAAGAATTAGCCTACAAAAATGAATAACTTTTAAGTTTTTAATTCTAAAAAAGAACAAAAGCAACTGCAAAGATCTATAGAGCTGATCAAATCTATTTAAAGTCCCAAAAAAATTGAAACACTAGAGAAAGAACATTATTTGTAAAATTCAATACAAACATTTGAAAAAAATAGCTTGAAAGTGTAAGCAGTTTAGGCTGGAGTGGATACTCGATAAATCTAGAAGGGATAAAATAAGAGAGAGATTAAATCTATACATTAAATAAAAAAACTCTCAGAAGAGATAATTCTTTCACTATTAAAAGAGTTCAGTGAAGAATTCTATGATTTTACGACTAAGATAACTTTGCGTAAAAAGAAGAAGAATACACTCCCAGGGCTTTAAGTTACTTCATAAACGATTAAGTAGTATTTGAAAGGGCTCACAGACTTTATGATGAAAAATTATCAACGTCTAGTTATAAGAAGATTCAGCCTCTTTGATCCTTTAAGTTTTCTTAAAATCCATCACTAATATTCTGATTAAGACTAGAATTTTTAAGAAGAGGATGAAATTAACATGCCTACTATGCCAAACACTCTTTTCTACGAATACCAGCTCATTTATGAAGCCTAAAAGTTCCGTATTCGTTAAGAAGATAAGAAATTTAGTAACTTTTTGTAATCTTTAATAAAAATTCACAATCTTTTATTATCAAACTGCCTGTCTGAAATTCTTTAAAAGAAAAGAATAGATAGAGTTGTATTGCCTTGGGACAATAAGCTGAGCATTAATAGATATAAAAACATGGCAATTTCAAAAAATCTTTTTCAAAATTAACTAAATTAAATTATAGATAGTCTCACCGGTAGTGCCTTTCTGTAATTGGGCCATTTTCAGAAGAGGCTTGATGATGTAACAGAATAGAAGAAGTTTTTGAGAAATATTTCTAAAGAATACAAATAAGAAGGAAACTAATGGTCAACCCAGTATGAATACCTCGAACTTCGTTTGGATTTGAGTAAATACATTGAGAACATAGTGATATAGGAGGTACTACAGGAACTGTTGATTTTTTTTTGATTTATCAAATAACTGGTTAATAATCAATTTGAAGTTATAACATTATTTTAATGCTATTTAGTAGTTCAATTTGTAAGCTATAAAGAATATATGAAATAAAGCTTTTGGTACTTTAATTCTGCACAGCCCTCTTAAAGTGACACAAATGTGCATGTTATTTGTTCTTTCTTTTTATAAAAAAATTCCCCAAGAAATTTATTAATAGAGCTAATAACTACAAAAAACAAGAACCTCTTAGATCTGTTTAACACTTAATTATAGTTCAAATCCTACCAATAATGGTAAAAAACCTCAAAAAAAATAACATCTATTTATTACACAAATGTTATGCTTTATTTATACTATTTTATAAAAACAAAGCTAATGGCCACTTTATACTAAAGACTGGGTGGTTCGAAAGCAGTAGACGTGGTAATAGATAAATTCTATGATTATATGCTCAGTGATACAGACACTCGCCATTTTTTTTCAAACATCGACGTTTAGAAGCAAAGAATACGAATGAAGCAATATATGATAATGATGATGGGTGGACCGAATAGTTACTTAGGCAAAAGTATCAAAGCTGCTCATGAAAAGTTGAAAATTTCCAAAACTGACTTTGATAATTTTTGGGGTCATATAGAGCATGCAATGAAGTACTATAAAATAGAGCAGGCATTGATAGACTAAGTCAAAAGAATAATCTATTCAGTGTAAAAAGATATAGTGAAGATTGAAAGCCATAATTGAAAATAAACTAAAAAATCATAATTTTAAAGATTGGGCGGCTAGAAAGGTGTCAGCTAGATAGTTGATAAATATTATGAGGAAATGGTTAATGACCCTGTTACAGCTTCATATTTCGAAAAAACGAATATTTAACAACTGTCTTAAAAGCAAAAAAATTTTATTACTAAAATTACAGGAGGTCCCAGCAACTATGAGACAGATGACATGAGAAAAGCCCATTAAAAGTATTATATCGCCAAGAAGGAGTTTGACTAAGCCTGGCGCAACTGGTAAAAAGCTCTCAATTAAAATAAAGTGAACCCGTCTTAGATAAATGACTTTAAAAATGTGATATATTCGATGGAAAATCAAGTTGAACATTGATATCTATCAATTTGAGTATTAATAATTCTCTCTTATAAAATCATTTATAAAGATAGTTAAAACTCTAGGCATTCATTTATATAGTATTTTATTATATAATTATTGATTTGGATCAAAATCTACTCTTTTTACTCTGATTTGGAATGGTTAGCTTTTGGAAATCTTTTTTGTTTTGAGTTGATGTTGACCTTGTTAGAGACTTTAATTAAGGTATAAGTTTATTTTTCTCAATATTGCCCACTTTTAGATTGGCTGTTGTTTTAGTTTAGACCATGCTCCCTTTTTTGGGTTTTTCTCTTACGTCTTTGAGCTATTTGGGAAGAAGTTTCTAAGTTTTGATATGTTTCTTTGCCTCAACTTGAACCTGATCAATCAAAACTTCTCTCTCGTAGACTTATTTGTTTCTTATCATTCTCTACGAAAGAAGTTAAAAGTCTTTATCAACTTATTTCATCATTTGTAGTGTATTTTGAGCAGAACTAGCCAACTCCTTATCTTTGTCTTCTGCAAATCTTGAAATAACTTCTTTGATAGATATCTTTTCTTGTTGATTATTGGGATCTAGATAAGAACTTGATAGATATAAGTTTACTAAGCATTGAAAAATTCATTTGTGAACTCCATCTTAATCAAGATATTCTTTTCATTCACAATGTTTTTGTAAACAAGAGGTGTGATAGATCTGTTGAATTCATAGGAAGCATTCATCTTAAAGTACGTGTACATTTTGATGAAATTTCTTCGAAGCATCCAACTTTTAGAACCCAAGCATTTCTATCTGATTTTCAAGTACATTTCCATATTTTTGCGATCTATTAAAAGCATCTGTAAGATAACTTCATGCACTTTTTAAAGTAAAAAATAGGGACAGTTCATGTATATTTTGAGGATATTTGCTATCATTTTTTAGAGATGAGATTGGTAGAACTTAATTTCAAGTACTCTATCCAAAAATACAGCAATATTTTTCCACCTTGATTAATCAATCTGCTTGCCCAGCATCAATATAAAAATATTGATGTCATCAATCTATGATAAATCGAAAATATCAATAACACTTTAGATTTCCTTAGGACTTAAAATTAAGAAAAACTAGTGATATCTTAGACCTTTTATTATTTGTTTCTTCAATTCCTAACGAAACTAGATATGGGTTGTGAGATTATAGAGATTAGCAAGATCTTTTATTGTGAAGATACTTTCAAGATCCAACTTGCTTAACTAAAGCTATTTTATAAGGAGAGATTATGGAAGATATTAAGACAAGTTCACAAAGCATTCAATTACTATTGGAAGATTTACCTCAAGGTTTTCAATCAACAGACGATTCATAAAAGCAAAAGTTTTTAGTTGATACATTGATTCAGATTTTACTTATTTCTAAAACTTGATAAACAAAAATTTACAGTTTTGAGTAACTTAGATGAATATTTTGTAACTATTTTTCGACATTAAACATCTTGAACATCGAATTAATTAAACAAATTTTCTGCATTTGGATTATAATGGATAGTGCTCATTATTTAAAAAGCCTTCTACTTGATAGTTAATGATTTGTCTTTGTAATAATAGTCGGAAACACATTTCCAGATATCAGGAACACTCTATTTTCTTAGTATTTTTTCAATGATATTGCAAATAACCTTTCTTGTTGAAGGGTTCAAATCATTGTTGAAAAATAGCACTTTACTATGAGCTTGGACTGAAATTTCTTAAGACTACTGGCTTAGTTATCACACGATTTACCTATAATAAAGAGTTAATCATCTCTAACGCTGTTTTTCTTCTTTAAGGAAGGGTATTCATGAGGAAAGATCCATTTATAAACTACTTTATTTATGAAAGCTTGCTTTTTTTTTCATTTGCTGTTTCAAAAGAATCTGAGAAGTGGAAGTAAATTTTGAGAAGAAGAATCCAATCTGTGAGTAGCTAGCTACCTTGAAACTTGGTATTAGTCAATGTTCTAAACATAATTCTGTAAATCGAATCATAGCACTTTTTATTGATCAGATGTTTCTCTGTCTCACAAACTTTTAAATACTTACAAAATCCTTCTCCCATAATGTTAATGAATTCTTCATATTCGCCGTAGTTTTTCTGACTATAAATGAGTTTTACTTATATTAAGGAGAAAATAGTTTCAGCTGCTTGAAGATTGATAATGTAAAGAGGCATATTTTAGAACAGTGACCATTTTTGTATTTTTTCTCCATTCGTAAAGATATGTAAAAACTTGTCAAGTTTTGGAAGGTTTTAATTGATGCAGAGCTGGGTTATCTCTGAGTCCGACTAATTTGATTGAAGTATACTAAAATGTTGCGAGAGTAGTCGATCTTGTCGCCGGTTATTAGATTTATTCCTTCTAAAAACTTTTCATCGTCTTTTACGATATTTCCTTTTTAAATCTTTCCCTTCATAATTTTTCTAATATATTAATCAACAGAAAGTGTTACATAATACAAACGTTTCTCAAAAATATTGCAGGTTTACATTTGGAAGCAGAAGCGAAAGAAGGATATATTTAAATTATGAAAAATCATAGTTTTGCAAGTATATTGTGCACTTTTTTAATTACTTTTTTAAATAAATCCTAACTCCTGTAGGTCTATTTCAACTATTTAATTGAAGTTATGATATTTGTCTTTTATCTATTCAGTACGGAAGGACTCTAATGTGAAAACTTTTCAAGTTTGCATATCAACGTATAGAGTTATTCAAATTATCGGCTTTTTATCTTTTCACAGGCATTTTTTATTCGAATCAAACATTCTTTTGGGTATTTATCAGAGTATGGACTATAAAGTTAAGGCTATTCTTTTCTTTTTCTCTCACAAATTACACAATGAACTTAAGAGTGATCATTATGAATGCAGTCACAAAATTCACAAAAATCGAAATCTAAAATTTACTACTTTTAGAAATGGAAAGACTATCCTTTGTTTTTTCCATATTGAAATTCCAACAGTTCATCATAACCTATGTTTTCGTCCAACTATTCTTCTGTAAATTCAGCAATTTGATTTTTTGCTAAAATTTTCTTAGTAGCTGTAATTTTAGATTGCCTGGTATACTTGGTATAGACCTACTCAAGTTTATCCTCATACTCCATTCGTGCTAATTGATTGATATATTTGTATTTCTGTAGTTTTTTCCTCTTTTACTAGAGGGTTGTCATGTGTTTGCTAAAAGCAACTGAACTACCGATGTTCATATTTCTCTCGCTAATTCTTGGTTTTTTATCTACAAAGCGTTAATCCTCTTCTTTTTAACTTCCTGAACTGTCATGTTTTTGTTTAATTTTTTTGAAGGATTAAAGTTGTTATTCATTTTGAAAGGAGTGGCTTGAAGCTGGCGCGAATCTGGAGTTATTGATTTCATAACGTTTGTGAGTACTGTGCATTATAAAATTATAAACTAAAGTGAATTTATCAACTGAAATGAATCAATAAAACCGAAAGTAAAGATACGTATTTTTTAAATTCAAAGTCATTATGAAAAAAATAAAGTTTACTATGTTTATCGTAACTGTGATCTTAATCTAGGTCTTTCAAAACTCTTGAGGCATAAAAAGTGAAACATTCTAAATACTTTAAAGTATCATATTGCAATTTTGTTGTGAAATTATAATACCTCAAACTATGTATTTTAAAATCCGTTATTAATCATACTACCATAAAATAATCTTATACGATCTTTTACTCTAAGATTGTACCTAAATTCTAAAGTACTTTAAAATTTTTTATTTTTTTGTATTAATAGAGTTTACTTAACTTAAAATTAATGAATAATCCTGACTAAAATCGTTAGCCACCTACCAACAACAACAGAAAGCTCATCTTCATCATTTTCATCTATATCTTTCTCATTTTAACTTCTAGATACACACCCGGAGATCATAGTGTAAAAACAGTATAGTTACAAAACAAATTCAAGCAATAGAACTCGATAGTTAGTCTCGTCGACGCGCTTAATATAATAGATTAAAACATCATTTATGAAGGCACTTGGAAAAAACAAAACAAAGATCTTTCAGAAAAACCAAATGCATTGACATAGAACTAAGGCCCC
>Ga0194117_10005045_pt1 | contig 12224 bp, 3 predicted proteins | sample TA2MahsurfametaG_FD_160579 | JGI IMG/M metagenome (GOLD analysis project Ga0194117, IMG submission 160579) | Freshwater microbial communities from Lake Tanganyika, Tanzania - TA2015009 Mahale N1 surface | ecosystem: Environmental > Aquatic > Freshwater > Lake | place: Tanzania: Lake Tanganyika...
AAAAAAATACTATTCTTAGTTAAAATTCTAGAAAATCTTAAGCTAATGAATCCCAAGCATCACTCTTCCCATTTTTGGTAATTTTTCTATTTTTTCTAATATTATTCTTGACTGTGCCCAGTTTGTTGTGCCTACTAGAATTTTTTCTGTTTTTGCCTCATAATTTCTGCATGTCTATATTGATGAGATGGTACGTTTATTTATTTTTGATGAAGTCAGATTTGTAGTCCCTTTTGTTGTCTGAATTCTTGTCTGCATTTCTTTTTCTAGCTCTTTATCTGTCAATTTCCCGTTGGTTGCCTCTGGTCATTGCCTCTATAAAATGTTAATAAATAAAACTCAATCTATATGCCTTTAAGGGCATAATAAATGTATAAAACGGCTTAATTTTTCAATCTTTATTTTTATAAAGTTTCTTTTCTCAACTCTCAAAATTAGTCTTCAGAGTTTAATATTAGCTTTCACTTAAAATTCAATTATGTTTATTTAAACTTTAAGGTGATTTCTGCTAATTCAATTTTAATTTTGATTGAAATTACAGTCTTTTGAGTTTATGTTCGATTTTGTCCTTATTGTAAACTTAATAAATTTAACACAAACCTGAGACTTTTATAAGATTCGTATAATTAAAATTACCTTATGACCAGCTCACTTTAAGTAATCAAAGACCTATTTTGTGGATGTGCTTCAGGTTGGGGGCAAGTTCTGAGCATGATGCCCTTTGAAAACATCAAAGTTAAAGTAGTTTCAAAGCCTGAAGAATACAATAAAGGCTATATTCACGCTTTTAAAAAAACTATAAGTGAGGAAGGATTCCTATCATTTTACAAAGGACTCATGATGCCACTTCTAGGAGTAGGAGCACAAGTGGCTTTACAATTTGGTGTTGTATAGTCAATTAAAAAGATCATTAAGACGAGATTTGCAGATGCAGATGGAAATCTTCATTGGAAATTTTCATTTTTATCAGGAGCATTCGCAGGTCTTCCTAGTGCTTTGGTAGTCGTATTATTATTTTTATTCAGACTGTATTAGATCATGCCAGATTTAGAGTTTTACTTGTGAAATAAAAGGGTGCAGGGTCTATTCAAACTGCAATAAACATTTATCGTCAACATGGGTTAAGAAAGCTATATTTGGGTTTCAATAGTACTCTATTGAGATAGAGTTTTTTGGGAGTTTATTTTGGAGTTTATGATGGTTTGATGAGTTATTCAAGAAAGAATAAGTACAATCTTCAAATGGCTTCTCTCTTGTCAGGAGGATTAGCAGGTGTGGCGACATGGACAATCGTCTACCCTGTTGATTATGCCAAAACAAAAATTCAATCAGATTCTCTAATTAATCCACAATTCAAAAATTCTATTGATTGCTTGAGAACTGAAATAAAAACAAAGGGATTTAATGTAATCTATACTGGATTCAGCATAATGATAGCAAGAGCTTTCATTGTAAATGCTGTTGGATTTTTGTGCTTTTAATATGCCAAAAAATTAGTCTATTGATTGTGGATCCACTTTAAAATTATTCATACAATCTCACAGATATAAGATTTAAAATCTTTATAATCTCATTCGATTAATTTTTTCTATCTTTCTTTATATTTTAGCTGTTTTTTATATTTAAAGCAACTTCAAACTACTCAAGAATATATGTTAAAATGTAGGAAATTTAATAGTTAGTTTGGATCTTTAAGTGATCCTTTATAAATAAAGAGGAGGGCATGGGTCAATGACTTTAAATTGACCCTTCGAACCTCGATTTTAATAAGCCATCGTATCCAGTAAAATAAGTTTAAATACGATAACTTGAAAGTCAATCTTGACCTTCACACTCACTTGCTTGTCAGTACAAAATGGACTGCAAGCTATTGTCTATCTTCCTCTACAGCATCTATTTAATTTATTCTGCGCTGTAGTTATCAAGACTTTCAAGGCCTAGTTGTTCACAGGCCTGCTCGCGAGTGACGAATTTGCCCTTTATCCTCAATCTTCCATCTGCCACTTTCTTGCGGCAATCATAACTTACTTTTTTGCGCCATATCCTTCTTTTCCTATATAAATAGATTCTAACTTTTTTTAGAGATATTTGAGTAATTTTACTCTTCTTTGCTCAAAAGAGATCGGGCCAAATTTTTTCGCAAATATTTGTTCTATTCCCAAAATAATCAGCTTTGTGATTGATTTAAAATCTCCATTTAGCTCTTTCCATGATTACTCATAACAAAACGTTTCAAATTAAAGAATGTATTGTTCAAGATGCTTTTTAAGGAAAGCAATTTTTTCAGCTTAAGAAACAAAATTCTGACTTTCAATTTATTTGATCCCTTTTATGATTTAAGATTTAGGATTTCTAGTAAACCTTTCAATATTTTAGCTATAGTCTACCACTGATAAATCAATATTTGTATGTTTTTACTCTTAGGGATCTCTAATTGTTGTATCTTGACTTTTAAGTTTGTTAGTCCAGATTGAATTTGTAGTTTTATAATCTTCATATTGATGACTGATCAGCTAGTTTTAGCTTTCTGATAGTTCAGAATCTTCTTAAAGGTCTTAACTGGAGGAACTTAGTTATCCATCATCCTCCACAATCTTTTCTAAATCACATTAAATTAAGAAAAGTTAGGACATTAAACATGATCTTTAGTCCTTTCTTTTTTCTCTTTTCTTTAATCCAGTCCTTTTGTTTTAGCTGAAGGATTGCTGTAAAGATTCTAGTGAAAAATCTTCCATAAAATCAGTCATATCTTCCAATTTAAGGAGTTTATTCATGGGAGTAAGCATAAATTGAGTCACATCGTGGTCAATGGGCTGTATTTCTGGTGTGGTCTCGATTCGATGGAACTAAGATTTTTGAAAAGTGGAATAAAGGCATTATGCATAAAAAGTAAGTAATTGGAGAGATGTTGGATAACAATATCAGTCAATCACTCAATATATTATGCATAAAAAGAATAAAATGGGTTACTTAGAGGTGAGGGTGATGTTGTGGCGATAAGGGTTTAAGGAGGGGTGATGCTTCTTTAATGATAAACTAAGAAACATCGAGGTATGATAAAGTATTTTGGTGTACTTTGAAGGCTTTCATACTATCAGTTTAAAATTATTCTTTCAAACCAAAAAAATATATTATAAGTGGCATTGTTGATGACTGCCCGCGACTCACCTCAATCAAGGAATCACAAATCAGAGTATTTTAGGGTCTTCAGGACAACGATGACTTAGGTCCAGGTATCGAACTATCACTCCCATTTCGCGAGGTCTCACAAGATGATGGTTTCTCTATTAGACAGCCAACTTTTTTCTCTAATAAAGTTTAATTATAATAGTTTTTATGATTTTAAATTGAAAAGACCGAACGATACAAATATTATTCAGATATAAATCACAAATTTGCTGCGTAGTTCAACTATATTTTACTTCATGCGATATTTGTTAATTCTGTTTTTGCCTAAGTAGATTTACTTTAGGAATGGCAAACTTTTGTTTAAAAACAAGGGCAAGCATCCATCTGTAAGCTTGTTACAAGAAAGAACCAATCTTTAAACCTTTTTGTTCCAGATGTTGTCCAAAATGATGGCAAGGTGGGCGTTTTTGAGCTCTACATTCACCAGTTTGACTGTCTGCATGTTTTCGGATTCAAATAAATTCAGATAGCAACCTAAATCTATAGAGGAAATCTTGAAAGAGATCAGTTCGATCATTTTGGGGAATATTTTTGTGCGAACATAGGCTTCCTTAGTGTTCATTGAAAGAATTTTGTAGTGAGAGCTTGAAGGATATTTACTCTCAAGGCAAGTAAAAATTTTGAGTTTAAGAGTTTCTTATGTCATTCTCAAATCCCTAACTGAAATGGGTTAGATATTAATGAAAGACCGATTATTTTTATTTTAAAGTCTACGTCCCAAATCAAGGAACAAATTTTATTGATTTGAAAAATTAGAGCTAAGTTCTGTTCCAAAAACTCGTGTCGAATGCTTGGTATTGTTAAGGCTGGAGTATTTTTAAATCTAGTCATTATCAAAGTAGAATTCGTATCCTCCCTTGATATATCTTGTTTAATCGAGATTTTAACAGTAGTCTTCAAGTGTATGATAATCTATATCTTTTTTATTAGGCTTTATTTCAGATTAATTTATGTAACTCTCAAAGATTTAGCTTTTATACTTGAATAAAGTTCTTTCGTGAGGTTCATAATGTAAGTATGATTGGCTTTTGCCGTGACTTATACGGCGTATCAATTAACAGATATTTTAGGCTTCTTGCTCGCACTCTTTAGTAAAATATTGAATGCGGGAGTCAAGCATTTATTTTTCTTGTAAACTTAGTTAACTACTCTGCATCATTTATTCCAACTTTGACAAATTTAGAGGTTTAACTCTGCTTGGCTAAGTAAGTTCTTAAGAAGTTTAACCATTTTTAAAAAATGATTGAGAGCCAGCTTAATGGTCCTTTACAAAAATCATTTTGATTTTTTATCCTTTTTAATTCCAGATTTCAGCTCCTTCTGCATATTTTTACAGACATTGGGAACAAGAGTTCAAGGTGTTCTTAATTAGGTTATGAGTGACCATCCACTCCTGGCAGAGGTTACATTTGACTTCTCTGATATTGTTTTATCTTAAGGCTCTAGTTCTCATATTGCAACTCTAACAGCTAATAAGTATATTATACAATTAACAGATTACTGACTTCGTATTATATTGGGTTAAGTTTTTCTAAATTTTATATACAAGTTAAAGGACCTTACGTGTTTTATTGATAGTTTGTATTTGAAGGCAAATGATAAATTTTTCACAGTTAAAAGTAGTTACAAAATTCTTATTAAGTTGATTAATTAGTAAATGAACACTATTTTGTATTTTTGATGAACAATAATGAGAGTTTCCTTTAATAATTTTAAAAATAAAAAGTTAAGTTATATTTCGATCCCATGAATGTACTGTCTTTCCTAGTTAGAAAACTTCCTAATCCATCAAAAATAAATCTCTTAAAGCCAAGTATGTTGCTAAAAAATCATAAATTGATGAAAGTTTGTTCGGTATTTGCCCATTAACATAGGTATCAGAACCAACATGCCTCAAAGAAATTAGGAAGAACTCAAAAAAGTTATACAAATGGTCAAAGAAAAAAATTATAAACATAAAGAAATTGGAGTCATCAAGGCAGATGATATCGCCAGGATGAATGTAAAATTCTTTTAAATTAGGACATCATCAGGAAGCCGACCAAATAATAATAGGACTTATAAAAAAAACTAGCTGAGGAAGAGAAAGAACATAAACTTGCTATCGCCAAAGCTAAAAGAGAAGAAATGTTAAGGCTTTAATAATAAAAGAAGAAGAATCCACCTCCAGGAGAATTCTAGAAATAGAAACAATAATATAGAAATAATATCCAAAATAAAGCCATTGGAGCTGCCCAAGAAGAACTTGACGATGTGAAACTTATGAACAAAATGGTTACTTATGCTAAGGCTGCAACTATCAGAGAAAGGCAACTAGAAGAGAAACAGCGATAATGGGAGAATTATAAGATACAAGAGAAAAAGAAAGATAAACTTATGGAAATCTAGAGACTGAAAAAAATAAAGGAACTTGAATAAATTGAGGAAAGAAAAAAAGAAGTAGCTTTGAAAGGGAAAGAAGTTATAATTGAGCAAATCAAAGCAAGATAGATTTAACGTTTGAGACAAAGGGAATAGCAAGAAAGATAGGCCCAAATGATAGCACAAAAGATGAAATAACTTCAAAAAGAATAGGAGAGATAAAACGAAGTAAATCAACTTTAATTTAGTTGAAAAGACAGAAACAACAAAAAATTAATGAAGAAATACTTTAAATCAATAAAAATGCTATATTGACTATAGAACAAAGAAAGGCTAAAGAAAAAGAGGAGGAGGAAAAAATTGCTGCCTACCTCAAATAAAAAGCAGATAAAGAAGCAGAGATAGCTGCATAACAAAAGTATTTTGTTATTTATTTAGGCGAATTAAAGAGTAAAAATAAAGATAAATTCAAAAACTAAGAGAGCTTCAAGAAAAAGCTTCCGACCGACAAGCTTAACTTGATGGATTGAGAGCAAAAAGAGCTGTTTAAGCCAACTAAAGAGCTGCGCGAGAAAAAGATAGAATCTAGGCTTAGATAAGGGCCCAAAAGGCTAAATAGCTTCAAGAAGCTAGAACACAGCAGCAAATTTAAAAAGAAAGAAGATTATAAGAGCAGACTAAAGCTTAAAAGGCTGAATTTGAAGCTGCAGTAAGAAAACAAAAGTAATTGAAGGAAATTTAAGAGCGATTATAAAAGGAAAGGAAACAATTATTGAAGAAACATGCGGATCAGCTAAAGAAACAAATAGTTGACAAAAACTAAACATTGTAGGAACAAAAGCGAAGGAAATAGTTGGAAAATAGAAAGTTCAATGAAGAATGGTAGGCCAGAAAGAAAATAGTGGAGCAAATAAAACAAGAAAAAATATAAGAGTTGAAAAGACTCAACATTCCAGAAAAATATATCGTCGAACTGCAGAAAAAATAAATAAAGTGATTCAGATTACATAAAATATGACCAAAATCAATCTGCATTATTTAATATTTGTTAGTGGTAATTTATGTAACTCTAGAAGACAGAAGCGAGGACATCCACTTGTTTGCAGTCAATGTGGAACTCTCCTATATTGTCGACTCTGAGACATAGTTAGCTTTTGCTCTTACCCCATTATTTTATTTTATTAAACGAAATGTGCCTCATAATACGTCCTGTTATTGGTTATACAATTATAAACTTATCTTTTTGAACTCCCACCCAAGCAACAAATTCATCGAAATCTTCAATAAAAATTTCAGCTATAAAGAAATGTGTATTGAATCCTCGGCTTTTGGACAATAGTTAGAGAATTTCTCTCCTCGCTTACATTTTGGTTAGATGTCTTATGTTAAAATACTGCTTAATGATGTGTCTTTTGTAGTTTTACTTTTATTAGTTTGTAAGCATTCTTAGTTTTCTGCGAGATATAAGATTTCTGTATTAAAATTGATAATTTTATTCATCTTCCATTTCGGAGTGCATTTTGAGAGCAGCAATTTTTACTATGTCTGTACTTCTCAAAGAATAAAGGCCTCTTAAGTACTGATTGGCACAATAGTTATACATAATACTGTAGCATCTAGGACTAGAATTGATATCATTGACATTTTTTAGGACAATTACAGCATTTAGACCTGTAAAATTTTGATAATCTTTCCATTTGAAATCTTATTCTTAAAGTTCGCAGTAATAGTTCAGTTTATCTAAAAGATTACCTTTTTCGATTAAGAATCCATTGATTTCTAATAGATATTCGATTGATTAATCAAGATTATAGTATTCGATTAGTTCCCTTAAAAATTACTCAGCTGTTGTATAAGATTCCACAAAAAATACTTTTTATTTAGGAAAATTCACAATAATTGGTATCTTAGATCCATGAAAAGCACAAAATATCTCGAATAAACATGGTGAGTTTTTTCTTTCTTGATCAAAGTCTAAATTATCCTAAAAGTACTTTTAATCGTATGATAAAAGCAATAGTTAAGCAACTACTTTGGATGATTTTCATAAAGAGTGGCTTCTTCGTATAGAAAATTGAGAAGAGGAATGTATATTCTTGTTGAAGGCTTCACACAATAGCATAAACAACATAAGATTTTCAGATAGATCTCCTTTTTTGAAGAAATTTGCTTAATTACTTGCAAAAAGATTTACTCTTTTATACTATCATCACCTTTGATAACAAGCTAGATAAGTTAGTTGATTTCATATAGATAATTATATTTGGATTGCATGTCTCCAGCAGCTTTGAGCAAGTACTCAAATGCTTATAGAGCTTTCTAATTATCTGTATCTTTCATAAAGGTGAGACTAGAAGAAATCATTGTACTTTTGTACTTCATAGGATCAGATTAAGTGAAATTAAAAAAACCTGTCCTTTTCTTCACATTAAACTTGAGAAATTGAGTAAATGTAAATTTTCTGACTGCATTCAATGCCTCCTAGTTGTACGAACTTATCTTTTTATTTGCATAATCTGAAAAGGGATATTTTTCAGGTTTTATTTCTGTAGATTGCTATCTAATCATCCAATTCTAAAGAAAAGTCTATTTATTGAGAAGTTGTTGTGAAGTGTACTCTATTCTTTTGGCAAGAGTGGTGGCGAGATCTTTTTTGATGCCAATGCTTTGGTAATCTATAATTTTAACTGAGGAATAATTGGCTTCTAAGGGTTTAAAATCAGTGATACTTACATAATTGGATAGTCCCGAGGTGGTATATAGACTATCAGAACTACGATTGCTATTGTTAATTGATTAAAAGTTGCTTTTATGTATCCTTTTGAGATCATCGCGAAGTACCCTCCTTTTGATTCTTTCGAAAGAAATCCTCTTATGTTCAAACGTAACTCTTTCAACAATAAAAATTAGTTCAGCTATCAAAGAACGGCTTTAATCTGGAATGCTCATGTATGTATATTTATTATTAAAAGATGATAAAAATTTTAAAAAATTAATTTCTTTGCAAACCGTATAGTCTAAATATCAGTTATCTTAATGTCATTTTCTTTTACTCTTCTTTTTATTTGATTTTTTTCTTTCTTTCGTAGAATTCTTTTTATCTGTATTTTTGTTATGATTTTTTTTTTATTTTGATTTTGTAATTTTGAGTGCAATATGATGATGCTCATGAGGTTAATCGTGATAAGGTTTTACCTCGGGCATTTTCGGACCTAAGTGAACAATAGTTCCAAAAAATATAATGATTGCAATAATGACAAACCAATATTTGATATGATTGTAAAAGGGTTAGACAACCATTTATTTTCTTCTATTATAATACTGAGAAGATGTAATATGCCGGGTTTTCTCTAAAGAATCTAAGTTTAATATAGCAGGTACAGATTTTTAATTTGATTATACTTGAATACTCTCAGAAATCACACCTTTATTTTTAGCTTTTTGCTAAGACTTTTTTATTTTTTGTTGGATGTCCTTTGAGATTTATTATTCAGAAAAAGTTAATTTAAGTGTTGGCGATTTTAAATCAATCTCCTATTTATTGACTAGGTCTTTGACAAAAGATTGAAGCATATTTTTTTGAATAGAGTTATCCTTGGAACTATAGACCTTGGAGATTACTTTCGTTGGGGTCCTTTAATTATTTTAATGATCTCCAATTTTAATCTCCTCTGTATCACTTTAGACTTATAACAAAAAAGGAGTAGTTTCTGATCTCTTCTGAATTAATTATACCATCTTTTATAAAATGTTTTTTTTAACCAATTAATTTTCAAGAGCTTACTCTTTTGTGGAGTTTTTCAAAGATTTGGAAGGTTTGATGGCATTCTTTTTGTATTAATCCTAGATAGATAACAAAATTTTTTCATGTGTTTATCCAACTATAAATAAATAGTAAAATTTGAGCTTTACAACTCCAAAAATGATTTAAAGCCAATGAACATTCTCTCGATGTTCTTGATAATTTTGCCAGCACCATTTAAGATTAGCTTTATCGCCCTACACGTATTCTTCTTATCTATAGTTGTCGCTAATTTTTTATTTATACAAACTCCATCTAAACTCGAGATTTTCATCATTTATGATACGAAAATATGGAATGGCAGTTGGAGATTAATAATAATATTTAGTTGATTGTTGTATTGTTTTTGGGGATAGTTCGTACCTTCCAAGGATTTGCTTATCTGAGTTAGTAATGCGTACTTTTTTATAAATACAAATAGTAATTATGTGTGTATTATCTGTCAAACTGAGCAGCAATCGGATGTACTGCATAATGGAAGACATTGATAGATTTTTCTTTGTTTTTGGAGCGTGGATTTTTCATTTTTAATAAATATTCAAATCAAACTTAGAATATCTTATATAACATCATGAAAACACTGCATGTATGCCTATTAATACTCGCAATCAGCTCGTTTGTATCCGCATAAACAATAAGCAGCAAGTACTAAAATGAAAAAAGGGTGATTTAATCAAATCATTTTAGTAGTACGACTTCACAGAGTGTTAGCTATCAACTTGAAAATATAGAGTTAGGTGAGCCTTTGATTTTGATTCTCAAAAAAAGTGGAACTAATCAAAATCTAGGTGTCAACTCAATCACTGCCAAGTTTACTGGCAGTAAGACCAATTTAGAATGTATCTTTGTGAGCTCTCGCAGCTTGTGTGTCATTCCAGAAGTTGAAGATGAGGATATCAAAATGGATTTGGAATGTAAATAAAAGCCTTGCGAAATTTCTTGGGTTTTGTATCAACCTTAAATAAGATAGGCTAAAAATAATAACAAATCTTAACCATATGGATTATTTACCTTACACTAATCCAACGACCATATGGTAGTTCATATTACTTGCAGTGATCCTTAGATTAAGACATTTCAATCAGATGTGGAGGTTTATTCTTAAAGTCACTTTGAACGAGGAGGATCAAAGTCTTAAGTTTACATACTTTTTACAACCGAGTAAAAAGGGTTTATCTATATAGATATCAAAGAAACATCCTCTAAATGTGCTCAGTTGAACTTTGAAAATGTACCAGAAAAGGTAGGTTTTGGTGTTTAACCGATTTTGGATTTTACTCTTAGAAATTCACCTTCTTCTATCAAGTTAGAAATACCCAAACAAGATATAACTTTAGACTGCTTTTTATACAAACTTCATACTGAAAACTAAAAATAATAAACTCCTTTGAACCCTATAACTTTCAGATTTCTAGGTCAACCTAACAAAGGAAATAAATAGTTGATTTTAGAGATCTTGGTGACACCCGAGGCTCACAAAAAAGAATAATCAATAAACTTAATTTTCAAGAAACCTTAAAGGAACTACTTTGAATATATAGTGTAAATTGTAAGTGATGAATATTCGATGACTATAGTAGATTTCGCAGTAATTGATAGTGAGATTCATTAGATAAGTCTAACTTAACAGAGTTATTTTTAATTAAAAAAAGATCAGACTATAAAATATAAATTTTAAGCCATTAGTGGAGCACTAGAAGAGAATACTGTAGTTTTTTAAGTATCTGATAAAAGCAAACTGGCTCTTGACAAAAATTAATGTATATTGACCCAAGGATGTGAATTTATATTGACTGCTCTTTAAGATGTAAAAGGTTCATTAAGAGCTGATAATAAGGAGTAGGTCAAGTTATAACAAGCTAAAAGAGAATTACCCATTTCCTTTATAAACATCGAATCTTCTTTTAAGTCTAAGGTGAAAATCAACTAAAAGATTCATCTCAAGAAGCAGGTGAAAAAGGGCAATGTATTTAGAATAAATATCAATACACCCAATGCTTTGATTTATGTAGCCTCTCCAGAAAAATGCTAAGTGCCCTAGTAGAATTGTTCGTAAAAAATGGGTAATATTCACCATCCAATAATTTATAATCCTTTAAAAAATGGACTTCTATATATCACAATTGTTCCCCATTAAAATATTGAAATAGTCGTCACAATATTATAGGAAAAAGATGAATATATAACTCTTTAGGATGGAGTCGCATTCGGGTATAATTTATACGAAAATGAATAAAAATTAGAATTTAAATACAGTATCCCCGAAAAGAAAGATGTAAATTTCAATTTAGTTGCACCTCTTAACAATTTAGTACTGATAGTCGAAAACAATAAAGAAGGAAACAATTTTATTAGTACTGAAGGATTTATTACAATAAGTAAAACAGATTTAAAAAGTTTAGAGTTCACAATTATAGTTGAAAAAACAACTATCAGCAAAAATAAACAAACACATTTCACAATTCTTGCTTCAACTTAAGATACAGTCATCAGACTGTAACCTACAGTTGCTCACTATGAAACCATAAAGCAAGAAACCTATCGTTAGTACATTTTTGAATACTCTCCGGATTAAAGTTATACCATAAATTTTTATATTCATAATGTCAAACAGTAAAAAATAAAAGTCATGCTTGCGCTCTCAACTGATAGAAAATGGACAAACTAAAAACTTGAAAAGGTTTGGGTTGATAGAGAATCAGATTATATTGATTTAGGTTCCCTTTCAGGAAAACTGTGTACTTCTTAGGATGCATAGAGTTGTGAATTATTCCTTCGTTTGTAAAACTAAATGCCCATCGAGGTCGATATAACAATAACACTAATGGTCAGAAATGCGATAATATAACTGAAAGATGGAATTTGGCAGGGG
>Ga0194117_10005048_pt1 | contig 12220 bp, 4 predicted proteins | sample TA2MahsurfametaG_FD_160579 | JGI IMG/M metagenome (GOLD analysis project Ga0194117, IMG submission 160579) | Freshwater microbial communities from Lake Tanganyika, Tanzania - TA2015009 Mahale N1 surface | ecosystem: Environmental > Aquatic > Freshwater > Lake | place: Tanzania: Lake Tanganyika...
TTTTAATCAAAATATTGAATTGCTATAAAAATAAACTCCCAAACGTTTATCATCAGCTTAGATCAGCCTCCACAGTAAGCCATATATTAGAGATAATTTTATTATACCAACACTAACCGATCTTTGTTATCATTTTAATTGAGTTATCTTTTCAAAGTTGATCAAATCATTTTATTATGTTTACTATACTATTAATATAGTTATTTATCATGAAAAAAAAGGAACTAACACTAAAATCAGAAATAAATAGTCCAAAAAACATAAGAACACCCAACAATATACGGACACCCAAAAATCTATAAAGTGTATCTTAGTCCAAAAGAGTTATTTCCTTTCTAAAAAAGAACATATAAGGCAGCTAATAGGAAGAAGCTGGCTCCAGTGATAGATAGTAACTATTAATGCTTTAGATCAAACAACTTAGGAGAGAGAATGGCTTTCTTAAGAAGAAACTAGCTGAGCTAACAAATGATCTGGGCTTAGGAAAGCCTCGTCCAAAAGCAAATAAATAGAAATAGCAAGAACTGAACTCTGTCAACTTGTAAATAATGTCGCTTTCAATTAATATTTTTTTTTAAGAAATACAAAGTTTACTCAGTACTATCGTCAGCCTGTTCAGAATTTAATTTACTGAAGATGAGCTGAAACTGTACTTATAAAAAAATAGCTAAGACATAAGTTAAACCTGTCCAATACGTAAACACAACTTACTTAAAAAGTATTACCTCAAAACAAAGTTATAAAGAATTATGCTTGAGAATGAGGATCAGAGATATCCTATGTTTATCGACCTTTTTACAGAATATTACACCTATAAACAATAAAGCGAAGAAAAAATGTTGAAGACAGTTGATCAAATGATCACCAGAGCTCAAGAATTAAACTAACTAATCATCAAAAAAGCCCAAGAGAGGAAGAAAATCAGAGGTTATTTTTCCACCATTAAAAAAGAGGAAGATTTGGCTTTAGAAAATATAAACATCAAAATATCGAGTCCTAAAAATTTTATTTAATACAACAAGGCAGTGGCAAATTCTCCAAATAGCCGCAAGCCGAAAAAGATGGGTAAATTCTGTTTATCGTCCCCATAAAAAGGAGCGAAAAACGAATGATTTTCAGTAAAAATAAACTAAAAACGAAACTAATATTAAATCAACTCAGATAGAGTTTTGTTTTTTTGTGTGATCTCGTAGCTGTTATACAATTTCTCTATTCTGTTTATTTTTTAACTTTTTATTAGCTCCTCTTTCCTTTGTATCTTCTTTGAATTACTGAGTTATGCCTATCGATTGGCCAAGGAATATTTCCATTTGTAATCGTTATGTTCATTTTTTTTGTGGTTTCACATCGATTGAAAAGCTATTCACTTTATCTTCTGAAATCTAGTATACTTTCTTATTATTCTTCAGGCCTACGAATCTGTTTGGCTGGAGATTGATTTAGTAATGAAGTGCTTCTGTTCACTCCTTTTTATCTCTGTTACAAGTTCGATTTTAAGGATCGAAAAAAATCAGAAGGTTTGTTTGAATTTACTTTTAAAAAGCAATGATTTAGAATAAGGTCATCTGTGAGACTTAAAAGTTCATAAAGTAAGGACTATTTAAGTTATTTTATTCTAAAGCAGTTCCTGCGATAAAATATACTGTTTTAAAGTGTTTATGAACAGTTACTTTAATAAACTATTCCATCCTTAAAAGTCACAAATGTTTGTTTGCTATCAGATCGTTCTTGCTCAAGTTGGATAGAAACAATTATCATTAGAGTCTAAAGGTAATCCGAAAGTATTTTACCTATTTGTTCATTTTGGCTTTACAGCATCTCTTTCAAAGTGTTGACTTTCTTTAACTATTTGTTTGTAGTTTAAGTAAATATTTCAATATTACTTTTGCATACTGTTATTCGATGCCCGAATAAATTTAAATTGTCCTCAAGACCACGAGCAATACTATTTATTTAATTGCAGTAACCTTCTATTTTTTTTCTCTACTCCTGAGCTTGATGTAATTAATGAGAAATAATCCTAAATTAGTCAGGATTTGAATGAATTATTTTAGGTTGCTTAGATTAGAGTTTTTTTATCTACTCGTTTAGTATAGCAAAAATCTATGATTAAAAACTCTATTTGAAAATCTTTAACTTCTCCTCTATATTTTATGCAGTTTGAGTATTTATTTGTTATTATAGATTTTCCTCTAATGTTTACATTTTTTTATCGATTACCTCTATAATTTTCTCCTCCATTTATTCAGTTTATACTCTCATTCGATGCATTTGCTCATCTCCCATTGACTAAATACCTAAAATCTGTTTTGAAATCATTGCTATTTGCTTTTTAATGTCTTCGAGTTGATTTGTTTTTTATTTAAGATTTTAAATCTAAGCAAATTTTATGTTGATTTGAGCTAAATGCAACCTTGTATCGTGTGAAAGTAGATTCTAAATAAGATTCTCTATTTTTCTCTCAAAATCTAACAAAAAGCCGTGATGAATCTTTTTGTACTCATCAAATTAATTATGGCTGACGAAGTTATGACTTTTTTAGAATAAATTGTTTAATTTCGTAGCTATTTACTATCTTTCACTTAGATATAGATCTATTGCATGCTCTTTCTTTTAAACTGTTCGAATTTTATGTAACAACTAGCTTTTTAACACCTGGTTATTCGTGATTGCGTTTTAGAAGTCTTTTTTAACATCTTTTGTCATCTATAATGTCTATTTTGCTAGTTTTTTGTACTTTTATTCGAAAATACCCAGTCTATCGTTCACATAGTTTTGGGATTTCGCAAAACCTTCAGCCAAAGTATTTATTTTCTTATCCTAAGTTGATCCTAAAATACATAATTGGTTAAAGTTTCGTCTCTTCTAATGAGAGTCCTTTGAAAGCTCATGAGTTCTTACTTCAATGTGACGTAATTAGAGTTATTTTTGGTTTGATTGATCTCAAGATCAGATTTCTTAGTGAGTGATTATTTACCATAACTGCAAAATTAGTACGAGAATCTGTTAGTTCTTTTCTCATTTCTTTGATATTTTTTTACAAGATGTCTTTCTAATTATCGAATTTCATCATAATTTCGTATCCCAGCCTATACTCGTCCATCTATCTACGAATTTTTTTCCATTAGTTTTAGATTCTTAATGATGAAGAGAATACTTGTAGATCGTTGGATGCATTTCCGTTGCGATGAGGTCACGTAGTTTGTTTCCAGTAGAAAATTCTTTGAATTATTTTATTTAACTCATTTATAATTTACATCCAAATATCGCTACTTTATTATATTTTATGTGTTTTATATTCCAGTTTGCTTTATTCTTTTTCTTCCAGCTAAAAATATCTTTTACTTATTTGTTTTATAAATTTAATAGTTTTTTTTATTTTAAGTAAAGTTCGATTGAAATATATCCAATCAAATTTTTTGAGGTCAATATTGTCTTAAGAAAGCTAAAAGTAGTTAATTATCGCTCCAAGTAAATTTTTATTTATTTAACCTTACGATTGTTAACTTTTTTAGTTAGATTATTTTATTATGTTCACCCTTCTTTATTTTGAGAAATTCCAATTTGTTGCGTTAGTTAAATGGTCGACAAGTTTTGAAAACCATTCTCTTAGATGATGATAGATCCACCTTTTGTTTTTATTTTGCTCTAGTATGATATTTGTAAGCTATATAATGCATTCTTATAAATTTTAAAAAAGATCTAAAAAATGGGAGGATGGGAGGGCAGGGTAAATAAATCACTTGTTAAATCCAAAAGTTATTTTATTATGAATAAATTCATTATGTAAGGAAAGCTGGATTTGCTAAACATATCATCATAAAAATCCGTCACCAAGGAATTCAAAAATGGAGGTAAGTCACCCTTCACTTAGAATACGTCCTGTTAAGTAGTCCCATATTCAAGTTCAATGACTACAAAAAAAAACAGGAACGCAACATCCTTATTACCAATATGGGTGTCTACAATCTCAAGGGCTCCAACAGTAATTCCTATATTATATAGCTATCAAAAGGAAGATTGATATCGACAAAGTGAAGGCAATCACAGTAAGCAAAATTGGAACAGAATTTATTATCCATGTTCCCGAAGAATATGACTATAGGTATAATAAAGCCCACTTAGATACGCCTCATCTGATAGACGAGACCAAATCATTTTCTCGATTTTGAGAGCAAGTCGATAATCATGCGGTACCAAACTCCCCATCTACTACAGAGAAGAATTGAACTTGGTTCACTTCGCCACTACAAAAGATGAGAAAAAGAAGTAGGGAATTAAGACAATCAAAGGAGACTACATTCTTCATGATGATGTTTCGTTCCAACAGTACATTTAAGGAGAGTAGAAGTAAAAAGAGATGGTCAGAAAAACTACCAGAACACTCTATGCTAGAAACAATATGAAATAATAAGTAACTATAAATGACTTTCTGCCTAAGATTGTGTTGGGTAAAGGAGCATTTGGAACAGTGTTGTTGGTAGAAAAAAAAGATACCAAGTAATTGTTCGCCATGAAATCTATCAATAAGGATGACATTGTTAAGAAAGACCAGATAGAACACACTAAGACGGAGAAAATGATTCTTTAGCACGTAAACCATCCTTTTTTGGTCGGCCTTGCTTATGCTTTCCAGACTTCGAATAAACTCTATTTTATCATGCAGTTCATGAGTAATTTCATCGTTATTAAGAGGGTGGATAGCTGTTTCAGCATCTTTCCAACCAAAAGAAGTTCCCCGAAAAACAGGCCAAATTTTATGCTATGCAAATAGCTTTAGGTCTTGGTCATTTACATCATAAGGATTTTATATACAGAGATCTAAAACTTGAGAATGTTCTTATGGATGAGTTAGGCAATGTTCATTTGACTGATTTTGGAATGGCTAAGATCATTAGGGACGGTGAAACAGCTAAAACATTTTGTGGAACACCAGAATACTTAGCCCCTGAAGTACTCGAAGGTGGAGGTTACGATAAATCTGCAGATTGGTGGTCATTGGGAGTGTTGACATACGAAATGATGCATGGCTTACCACCATTCTATAACAAATCTCAGTCATTGATGTTTAAACTAATAAAAGAAGGATAGCTGAAATTCTCCGAAAAAGTCAAACTGAGCCCTGAAGGCCAAGATTTCTTTGTAAAGATTCTGACAAAAAATCCAAAACAAAGATTAGGAGCACAGGGAGATGTAGAGGAAATATTAGTACATCCTTGGTTCAAAGGTATGGACAGATAAAAAATGCTATAAAAGAAAGTACGTTTCCGTTTATATAGATTCCTCCTCCGTTTAAGCCAAAGATAGAAGGAGATGAATGGATGGAAGGTTTTGATAAATAATTTACATCTGAAATCGCATCTTACGACTAGAGATAGGGTCATAAATAGAGCGAGCAATACAAAAAAATCTTTTAAATGTTCTGAGGAATGATAAAATATATAGCGAATATCAATGAAATATAAATTACAAATTTAGTATTTATTCGTTGTAACTGAGCACATTCGAAGTTTATTATAGTGAAATAATAACAATAAAATGAAAAATTCTCAACTCAAGCACACTCCCGACAAAAGCAGAAGTTTATCAAAATCTAGACTCACATCTTCACACTCCGCACCACGAGTTTATTCCTAATTATATTATTGTCACTACAAAAATGCAATGTACATGGGTGGTATCAAATCGTTCAAAAAGGAAGGAAGAGGCATTATTCTACACGATAATGGAATATGCATTCTCACATCCTATTTTAATGACCTGCTTCATGGACACAATATTTACTTTGATAACTACTGTCTGCTCTCTGCGATCTATAGCAAAAATAAAATAGTCGAAGCCGCTTTCAGAACTTAGGGCTTTTTAATATTTCTTGCGTATAATCAGGATAAAGAACTATAAGGCAAAATCAAGTTAGTCAACTTCATTACCAAGTCAATTGCATATGCCATATTTAAAAAAGGCAGCATGATGGATAAATATGAATAACGAGAAGTCAGTATAATAAATCGAGTATTTTAGTTGGGATAGTTGGAATTAATTGTTGGTAGAACACATTCCAAAATCGTCAAGTATGAATTTTAAAAATTACCCAACATAGAAATTATTAAGAAAGGTAATAAACTCATTGTGGGGTTCTAAAAAAATGGATTTATAAATGGACTGGGATTTCAATACATTTATAGGGGAAGTCAAGGAGGATTTAATCCTGATACCAATCGGCATGAAGATGATTTTTAACTGAAGATGATTGAAAGAGGATACTATATTAATACTCAGCTCTGCGGAATGGGTTCCAAAGTATTTAAAAACGGTAATTTGTATATTGGTGAGTTCAAAAATGGATTATTCGAAGGTAATGGTATTCTAAAAAACAGTTAGAAGAAAAATTGGGTGAGTGGCTACTTTAAAAGTGGAAATCTTTCCTAACTTTTAGAGTACAATAGTGATGGCTAATACAAAAGCATTGACAGAATAGTTGAGGCACTACATGAAAGGAAGACTAACTGGATCAATAATTAGATTCCTCCTGTCGACTTGAATTTTTATGTAGACTAGATTGAAAGAATTATTACTACTCAGCCGAATAAAAATGTGCATAATCTTTAACAAAGGAAACAAGAAGTACTTAGGAAGATACAATAAAAATTTATCGCAGATAATACTTAATCGTTTTCAAATTAAATCGAAGGCTCTATTGAAAATTTAAAGAATAACTCAGCTGGAAACTCATCTATCGCCAAATTTATCAACAATCTCAGCCCTGCTGATAAAAATAGACAAACTTCTAACTCCGATGCGAAGAGGAACACAGAGGTAAAAACAAAAATATTGGTGAGATAAGAAAGCAAGAGGAATTATGATGATTCTATAGTTGATAAGAGATCAAAAAGTAACTTAGGAAAAAGCAAAATATTTGAAAGAAGCGCAACTTCAAAAACCCCTATCAAAGCCTCATATATAGTTGAAACAGAATCCCAATTTAACAAAAGGTTTTTACATTCAACAGGTTGGATCAAAGGAAGCGAACAATTTTAATCAAGAGGAAGTGAATTCGAAGGATCACCTCCTCACAAATAAGAAGCCATCGGAACAAGCAAAATGTGGCATCCATTGCCCAAAAATTAGTTCAATAATAGCAGACAATTGAAAGTGGATCAAACTCCAGCAAGCAACAGCTTTTCTTTGAGCAGCTAACAATTATCATTTAGCAATAAAAATGGGCTAGATTCAAAGCGCATGGTTGCAAAGAGCAAAATCTTCAAATATCTCCAAAACCAATAAACCTCTCATAGGTCTCCCCATTTCAACGACAAGTTGTTTTCTATCGAATAGTCCTAAAAAAGGAGAGAAGGGAAGATCTGATAATTATATGACTACAAGTTTAAGAGTTGTATAATACTAATGAAATATTATCGATTATAGTGAGTACGATATTTATATTCACTTTTTAATGAAACAGCACTAGGAAGTATTGCAGAAATACAATTACAGCAAAGATAAACCTTTCTTCTCAGCCAACAACTATACCGTCTGGCATGGAACACAGCAGGAAACGAATCTACCCGTCACCATAAAAATTATTAAATTTCCGCACATTGAACTACCCAAGTATCTCAAGAAACTCAAAGATGTCAAGTCATAGTTTGTCATCAAAATATTCTAAGTAGTTTCAGATCAGTCTGTTCTGCTTATAATAACCTAACAAGTCACTTATGGTACTCTTAAAAAAGCACTTTCCAAATGTGAGCATATGGAAGAGAATGACGCTGTCTTTATAGCTCGAACTCTGTTAAATGGTCATGTTGATATTTTGAGAGCAGATTGCAACTGGTTTGGTACTTAAGATGACATTTAATTCACAGATACAGGCCTCAAGCTGTCTTGGAACAATAGTTGCCAATTCAACCTTGTGAACCCTTTTGCAAATATAATAAGCAAATTAGTGACTCGAACCGAGGCAACCAAAACGAATAACCTCCTACCTTTTCCCTAAATCAAAGCAATAAATGAGCTAATAAAAATTAGTAAAGAGAACGCTTCTTAGATATCTTTGCATCCTCAGATGAAACAAAAGGTTAAATTTTCAAAGAGAAAAGGTAATGGATGGATGGGACTCAGATAAGTTAAAAACAAAAATGAGTACTTCGATTAGATCATTTTTCTCGCAGTCAGCAACGAAAATGGTTTTATCCGAGTCAAAATTTATGAGCAGGGTAAAATATCACCTAACCTGCTCGCCCTAAATAAGACCAAAAATACTTTCACCAAAGTCCTAAATATCTACGACGAGACAGATAAGACAATAATAGTGAGTGAATACTCCAACGATGGTAATTTATAAAACTACATTAAGAGATTGAAAGCTGCTGGTGCTTCATTGAAAGAATAACATATCGAGTTTTTCTTCGTATCTCTATTCTAACCGATAAAAAGTGTTCAGGAATCAACATTGAAATCCATCAACATGTTACACATCAAAAATATATACATCTAGAATGGCATACCTAAAATCGGAGAGCCCATTCCGATGAATCCCAAGATTAATTAAATTATGGTTGACAGATCATAAGTCCCTGATTTTTATCATGCCGATTTCAAGAAAGATCCAACCAACCATGGTGTTAACTATGATACTTATTCACTTGGCGTTTTACTCTATAAACTCATGTATACCTAGTATCCAATCTTTCCAAGTGGAAAAGTTCATATCCCAACTACACCCAGCTACAACAAGAGACTTAAAACTTCTCTCTAAATCTTTTTGAACGAAGGAGGTTCTTTGAGTAATCTCGAGAAGCGAATAGAAGTCAGCTAGAATGTACTGAAGCAAGTCCAATAAAATAAAGAAAAATTGAAATAAGGTTTTGGTCCTGTAAAAGAAAAGAAAAATCGTAGAGACTAAAATCAAGAAGAATAGCATTCATAACAACCATAAACACTTTCAAAAATATCAATTATCTAAGAATAAAAAATTGAACAAGTAGAGAGCGATGATGATGACTAAGATGGTTGTTGTAACAGTTTGTTTGAAAAATTGAAACTGAAGCCAGCTGAGAAGCAAGCCAAAACTTATGCATTTCTAGATACACTCCAAGAATCTGCTTACAGAAAAGGTAGGCTTTGGACCAAAATCATTCTAATTTTAATTCTCTATCTTTTCATGTTTTATTATGGTTTTATATCAAATAATGTCAAACTTATCTCAGACCTCAGCATTCTGCAAACTATCAACGTTTCAATCTCTTCAAATACCTACACTATCACCACTTCCAACTATTATAACTTCCAAAATACATTCACAAATCAAACGCTTTCCAGCTTGCAGGGAAGTGGCCTTTGGTGCGCCATCGACTCCTACATCAATGGGCCAGTCTACTCAAATACTATTTTAAGTAGTTCCTCGATTTGGGTGACCTATATCATCACTGGTCTATCAGCTTTGCGTAAAGAATATGATATACAGTTGTAATGCTTTTGCTGAAAATAATACAGCAGCATGTGTTGGATGAGATCAAGGCTTTGAACTACAGACAGAATGGGAAGGGAAAGTTTAATCTTACCAACTTCATCATTATAAATCTGCTGTGGACCACTCTTCTAACTGGACATTTTTACCTCTACAACTTTATATACTACGGACAAATTGATCCTTGTTTTGGTATTTATCTAGTTATTAAGGTTTTCCTAACAATGTGTATTATGGGTCAACAGCTGCTCTGTTCAGCGATCAAATCAACTTTCTAAATATTTATGGTGCCGTATTCATAGCCTAGCTTGCAATTTTTATCATCTATTTGATTGTCATAGGCTGCAATTAGAATTTGCCTTACAACAAACTCATAAACCCAGTCACTATTTTTGGAGTTGGTTGCCTGATTTTCACTCTGATAGTGAGATTCGGAGCCATTCTCAAAACTTACTATTATCCGACGTAAATAAAGTATGATATAGAGCTGCAAATGATCCTTCTTCTATCATTACAGGATTCTTCAGCCGAGGATAGCTAATAGGAATTCTGGGTATTCTACCTGAGATTTTATTAGTGATTGAGTTGGTGATATGTGTGGTTGTTGATTGGATTTTCTGGATGCTGATCGACAAAAGCCACTCGCTTCTTAGCAATGATGCCTCAATTGCCAACGACGGTTTAGACTAGTTAGTGTGATTTAATAAAAACCACAAGTTTTATTTATTTGGATCATAATGAAGATTGAATTAAAGTATATTATAAGTTAATCATTTTCCTTATCCTTAATTATATTTGTAATCTTGCCTATCCTCTTCTCTTTTCCTTTTTGATTAGAGGTACAACTAAAGGGAGGATTTTTTAAGCTATGCCTTTGCTCCGCTTGCACTTCTTTTAACATTCTTTTTTGACACCGTCGGAGTATTTCTTGACACTAAAGCCTATTTGTTTCAATGAATATTTTTTTAATTGAGATAGGCATCTATTTGAGTCTCGTTGACTAAATAAACACAAAATTACTGTTTTCAATCGGCTCGTTGGTAAATCTCTTCCTTTTTTCAGGCTCTTCGAACATACTATCTGGCTTTAAATTCGCGAGAATGGACATCTCAATATTATTTTACTATCTCTTCATAAATTCTTATTTTCGATTGTTTTCCATCTTTTTCATGGTTTAATAGTCAACAGTTTATTGATAATTCTCCTCCTCTTACTTTTTCTTACAACATTTAAAACTCACCTCCTTGTTGAATATTGCCAATCTGAAAATGGTCAACCCGAATGACACAAACAACATAAATATCAAAAGAATGCTATATGCTGCAAGTTCACTATCGCTTTCTGTCTGGTAAGGAGTACCTATAATTTTATTCCATCTCATAATAATAGAGAGACAAGTAAGGCTTGAAGCCTGATTGAAGACAATAGTAACGTTATGGATTAGTCGATTCAGACGATGAATAGTATTGTAAGGTCGATAGATAATCAGAAATATTAAGTAAACAATCTGCAGACTGAGGATAATATAAACGATGAAAAAGTCAGCTGGTAGTATTGATAAAGTAAGAATGAGAAGTGCTTGATATCCGAGATAGATGATCGGGTAATTGAACTTCATGTTTTGAAAACTCAGGGACATGAACTCTTGCTACTAAGTGAAGTTGTCGGGTGGCAGGATATATCAATACAAAACATATGAAATCATACTGAAGAGTATTACAAAAGCGATGATTCCAGCAGCAACATTCAGCTAATCAGGGAAAAACTAAAGCGCACTTTGCTAGTTGCTAAGCTGTATGCAGAAGCTAAAGACTATCTTGTACATTGAGTAGAAGACCGTCATCATGAAGATACGACTGAAAACAAAAGAAAACATCTTCTCTGCTTTTTTATCTTTCTTATTAATATCCGAAGAAACTACTTCTTCGAGCATAAGCTTAAGCTTTCTTTTTCTCAGCCCAAGTATGATGAGAACGATTATGCAAGCAATTATAAGCAGATACATAGTGTTGAAATTGGAGATGAATTATTTCTAAAGACCGAGAGTTAGAAGGAAGTTAGATAATGTATAGGTACGATAGTATTATCCGCTGAGAATACCATCGTAACCTAGGAATACTTTAATACTTCAGGTATAAAGGAGAGTTAAAATGGAAAGGCTTTTATTAGAGCAAACAGGAAATAGAAAGATTGATAGGTCAGAATCAAATCCAACCCGATCCACTTCTAAAAAAACAGAGCACTTATGATAAACACCAATAAAGAACTCATTAGCAACACCATTAGAGTGTATTAAAAGCCATTACGAAGATGAAAATGGACATCAAAGGTGAGCTAACAGTTGATTCCGCTTACCACAGGTCTAACTATGTTTGTTGGGTTCCAAAAATACTGACTGTTATGGAGTAGTATCTTAAATTAGAACTGGGTATTTTATATATCCTGAGTGTAGTCAATATTTGCAATCACTAATTATTGTTCAGGCTTATACTCCACGTGGATATTGTAGTAACTTAGGTTGGTGGCAAAAAGAGTATTAAAGTCAATCATCTGATATTGAGCATAGATAGGAGAGATTTTTTAATAAAAAATGCCAGTATTGAAGGAAGTATCTCTAAAAGCACCCAAGTATGTTAATTGTACAATTTTGTTGATTTTGCACAAAGAGTTGTGAATAGCTGTGATCACACAGGCCCAGTCTTGCTCCACAGTAAAAACCTAACTGCAGCCATCTCCATTAATATTATTTTT
>Ga0194117_10005049_pt1 | contig 12219 bp, 6 predicted proteins | sample TA2MahsurfametaG_FD_160579 | JGI IMG/M metagenome (GOLD analysis project Ga0194117, IMG submission 160579) | Freshwater microbial communities from Lake Tanganyika, Tanzania - TA2015009 Mahale N1 surface | ecosystem: Environmental > Aquatic > Freshwater > Lake | place: Tanzania: Lake Tanganyika...
CCCCACCTGGATATATTATGGATCCTTCTAAATGGGCTATGCCTACTTTAACTTACAGCCCTGGAACCACACCAGATGCCGGAGTTCAAGAAATCATGAATAGACCTAAACAACCTATTCCATTACCAGAAGGACAATTAGATATGTTTGCTACAACACCATTTAAACCAGAATGTTGCCCTAATTCGTTTTCAAATAGTATGGGTTGTGCTTGTATGACTATGGAACAACTTTCGTATTTGAATTCACGAGGAGGCAATAATGTGCCATATTCGGAATATTAAGTATTTGACATTTTTCATATAAAATAAATTATTATTTGTGATTCATTTTATATAATTATTTATGCTTTAATTTATTATTGCTAGATTTAATCAATTCTTCATCAGTTACATATCCTTGTGTATCATCTAATTCACTTTTATACGCTTCTTGTAAACAATTTATACAAGTATATGTAATTTTATTTTTGTATCTTTTTTCTAAAAAATTACACATAACACATATTTTATTATCTTCAATATGTCGTTTTTTATCTTCTTTTATTTGTCTTTTTGTTCGTTTTCCCATAATTTACTATATTTATATGTCTTTATATTTTTGTTATTTCACATTTAACACAATAGCATATATTACGACCTTTATCTGGGTCTAAATCTATATAATCATTTATCCATTCATGTTTGCAAAGTGTTTGTATCTTGGTTTCTATATGTGTCTTAATTTCGTCAAAATATTTTAAAGAATTATCGTAATCATCTTTAGTTTCATTTGATAACATATCAACTAAAAAAGTCCCATACATATTAAAATATGTGTTATTGATACCATTTATACGTTTTTTAATATTACTTATTCTATTTTTTGTATTATTAAGATGTTCTATATTATCAGAAATAATAGTATGTAAATCAATCAATATTTTGAATTCATTATCGTTATCTTTATTCGTAGTCATTTTATCTGTTTATAACTAACAAATTATATTTATATTGTTTTCACATAAATGTAAATATTGGGCGTCCATTTTTTATATTATTTCTAGCAATTTGACGCAACATTTGATAATTTATTGTTGTTAGTCGTCCAAAGTTTTTGGCACTTTCAGGGACACCTCTGTCATAAAATATAACGCTTGAAGTTATTTTACCATTACTAAAATTCGGCATATATTATATGTTCATTTTTTAAATAAATAAAAAATAAAAAATGAAAATGAAAATAAAAATTGTATTATAATTATGATAATTTCGATCAATTTCTAAATATATAATGAATTAATATGTGGATTATTATTATTTGGTTTTTTAACCAATTTATCAACAATATCTTTTGTAATTGTTAATGGAAATGCCACTTTTATCGACATGTCTTCTTCAAATAAGTTTGTTCCTGGACGCATCAAACGATACAAATTGATTTTAGTATGAATGATTTCTAAACATCTTTTCAAGTTTCTAACACCATCTTCTTTGTTACAATAATTTTCAACAATATAATTAATAGTTTGTTCTGGAATAACAATATCTTCCGTTTCAAACTTCACTTGTTCTCTAATTTTTGGCAACAAATGTTTGTTAGTTATAGTTAACTTTTGTTTTTGATTATATCCAGTTGTTTGAATGCGATACATTCTATCTTTTAAAATTGGATTAATCTTTGTTTCATCATTATAACTAAACATAAATAAACATTTGCTTAAATCAAAATCAATTTCGGCAAAATATTTATCATGAAATTGGCTGTTTTGTGTTGTATCTGTCAAATGAGTTAGAATGCCAATGATTTCCTCGCCTTTTGGTGTGTCGCTAATTTTATCCAATTCATCAAAATAGATTACCGGGTTCATACATTTACTATCAATCAAAATCTGAACGATTTTACCCCAGGTTGAACCTTCATATGTATATCCGTGTCCTTCTAAGAAACTGCTGTCGGTAGCACCACCTAATGCGATGAAAGCAAAAGGACGATTCAAAATCTTACTAATTCCTTCTTTAACTAGTGTCGTTTTACCAGTTCCTGGAGGACCATGAATTGCTACTGTGCTTCCATTTGCCGATGGATTTGTAATTAATTGACCTAATAATTGCATGATTTGCATTTTGGCGTCATTTAAACCATATACTGAATTATCTAATATTTGTTTAGCATTTTCCATAAAATCGTGACATTTTTCGACGCCATCTGTGAGTGATATTGGAAGCGATTTATATTCATTAAATGGAATACGCATAAATGTATCAACCCAATTTTTCATTTTGTAAAACTCACCAGAGCCGGGATCCATATAACGCAAAGAATTGATTTTCTTGATTGCTGTAGCCTTGAAAATTGCCGGAATATCTGACTCTAATAATGTCAGTCTATAAGGTTTTTCAACTCGAATGATTTTATTGATTTCACGCAATTCTTTGATGATTTTTTTCTGTTGTGTAATTTCCATTTTATCGTAAAAATCAAAATCATTCATAGTATTTTTATCACGCATGATGCGTTTGAAAATTCGGCTATTTCTTGCTCTTTCTTTCTTAATCTTTTTCTCATTCTTTTTAGTTTCTTCTTTCAATTCTTTATCATATATTTCAATCATTTTTTTGATTTTTGTATTTTTTGGATCTTTATTTAGCATGTCTTTCAGTTGTTTCATAAAATCGTCATCAACTATTTCTTCACTTTTATCTTTATCATCATCTTTAATATCAACATTAGTATCTTTTTTATCAGTTTTATTCTTATTTTTATCTTTTTTATCATTTTTCTTATACTTATTATCCTCTTCGTCTTCATCTTCATCTTCATCTTCGTCTTCATCTGTACTAATTGGATCATCTTCATTTTCGGTTGAAATATCAGAACATGTACTCCATGTTTCATCACCGTCTTCATCTTCACCACCAATTGCCAATATAAAATTAAAATTGCCACGTTTTTTATCAATAACTTCATCATCTAATTCTTCATCATCATCTTCATCGTCATAATCATCAATATCTTCATCTTCATCTTCATCTTCATTTTTATGTTTTTTATTTGATTTTTTAATCGGTTTTTTAATTGGTTTCTTAATCGGTTTTTTAGTCGTTTTTCTAACCGATTTCGATGGTTGAACATAGGATTCATCATCATCCTCTAAATCTTCATCATCGTCTTCTAAATCTTCAATTGCCTTTTTAACTCTTTCACCAGCCTTTACCTTTTTATCAATATGTTTAGATGGAAACAACTCTTTTAATAATTTGCGATATTCTTGGGTATCCATTTCATCACTACTATTATCATCTGTATAGAATGAATCATTATCATCGTCAGAAGATTCATCTTTCTTTTTTTTCATAATTTTATTATTATTCTTGTTATTAATCTTTTTAATATCACGCACCATATTCTTATATATGATATAACTATTTATATTTAAATTGTTTCAATTTTTTATTATATCATTAAGTAAATTGTATAATTGCGTTTAATATATATGAAAAAGTATTTAAATAGGTTTTAAAAATAAAATTGAAATAAAAACAATCTAAATATTATTTCATATATATAATAAGGATGTTGAAGAATTCTGGAAATATGAAAAATGTCAATAATTCTAAAATTATTGGTATCCAATTTAGCATGTTATCACCAGAAGAAATTCGTAAAGGATCTGTTGCCGAGATTACTAGTAAAGAGGCGTATATTAATAACAAACCAGTAATCAATGGACTATTCGATCCTAGAATGGGTGTTCTAGAACCGGGTTTAATTTGTCCCACAGATGGTTTAGATTACATGCAAACTCCTGGATACTTTGGACACATTGAATTAGCAAGACCAGTATTTTATGTCCATAATTTAGGTACAATTCAAAAGATTTTACGCTGTGTTTGTTTTAAGTGTAGTAAATTATTGGTTTCAAAAGACAAATATAAACAAGCACTTAAAATGCAAAATAGTGTTAGATGGAAATTTGTATCTGAATTATGTAAAGGTGTTAAGCGTTGTGGTGAAGAAACTGATGATGGTTGTGGATGTTTACAACCAAAAAAAATCAGAAAAGAAGGCATGGCATCATTATTTGCTGAATGGGAAAATACTAGTGAAGAAGATGATGCTGAAAACATTGTCATCCCATTAACACCCGAACTGGTTTTAAAAATATTCAAACGTATTTCTGATGAAGATGTTACTTTTATGGGATTTAGTCCTATTTGGTGTAGACCAGATTGGATGATTTGCCAAGTATTAGCAGTTCCACCTCCAGCAGTAAGACCATCTGTAAAACATGATGCTCAACAGAGGTCTGAAGATGATTTAACTCATATTTTGGTGAATATCATTAAAAGTAATAAAACTTTATTAGAAAAAATGAATAATAATGCTCCAGAAAATATTATTAATGATTGGACTGTTGTTTTACAGTATCATATTGCTTCAATGGTAGATAATAAATTACCAGGTGCTAGTCCAGCGGCACAAAGATCTGGTCGTCCATTTAAATCAATCAAAGATAGATTGAATGGAAAGGGTGGTCGTATGAGAGGTAATTTAATGGCTAAGCGTGTTGATTTTAGTGCTCGTTCAGTTATTACAGCAGATCCAAATATTTCAATTAGAGAACTGGGCATTCCTATGAAAATCGCAAAGAATATTACAATGCCAGTTGTTGTGAATAAAGTGAATAGAGCATTTCTAACCAAATTAGTACAAAATGGTCCGGATGTGTGGCCAGGTGCTAAAATTTTGGAAAGAAAGAATGGGCAAAATATCACATTACGATATCTAGATAGAAAAAGTATTGTTCTAGAAGATGGTGATATTGTACATCGTCATATGATGGATGGTGACGCAATTTTATTTAATCGTCAACCAACTCTTCATAGAATGAGTATGATGTGTCATATCGCAAGAATTATGAAACGCGGTGATACATTTAGAATGAATGTCGCTGATAGAATGGTTTTAGTGTCAGCAACAGGGGGCGTTAAAAGCGTGTTACCCCCTAGTAAATAAATCAATGTATGGCAAATAATATAATTTTAAAATAATTTAAAGACAATAATCCTAATATACACATGGACGTGACAGATACGAAACCAGTAGACAAATGTTGTTCCAGATGTGGTAATATAAAACACACAGAATTATTTATTCCAAAGCGTAATATATGCAAGGAATGTAGAAATTCTAGAAGTAGAGAAAAATATAAAGGATTAGAAATAAATGATAATATTGAAAAAGAATGCAATAAATGTAATATCACAAAGAAACTATCTCTATTTGTTAAAAACAGAAATATATGCTTGGATTGTAATAATTTAAATAGAAGAACCAAATATAAATTGGATGAAGAACATCGTATCAAACTAATTCAGAAATCAACAGAGTTCAAACAAAAGAAGATTATCGAGAAGCATAATAAAAAAATAGAAGAGATAGGAGTTGATAATAAACGATGTAGTTGTTGTAATAATATAAAACATAAAACAAGATTTCGTCACAATCGTTTAAAATGTAAAGATTGTGAAAGAGATGAACCATTAGAAAAATTAAAAAGAAGTATTCGTTCAAGAATATTTAGTGCTATGAAATCTAAAAATAAAAATACAATTGAATATTTAGATTGTAGCATTCCTAGTTATTTAAAATGGTTATTAAACAATGATTCTGGATATACTCTTGAAAATCGTGGTTTAGAATGGCATATTGATCATGTTATTCCTCTATCACATTTTAATTTAAAAGATGAAGAACAACAACTAATTGCATTTAATTGGAGAAATACTATGCCTTTATCTTGTGTAGAAAATTTAAAGAAAAATAATAAAATAATTCCATCGCAGATAGAGCAACATTATGAAAAATTAATAGATTATCACAAAGAAAATAATATTATATTGCCTCAAGAATTTATTGATTTATTTGCAACGTCGCCAAATTGACCGGAAGTTCCTTAGAGCCTTTACTACCACTCATTTATGGAAACATTTATGAGGAACACGATTAATAGTCGTACCCAATGGTAAAAAAGTAAAGGATTGGATAATCGGCAGCCAAGCCCCTAACCTCGTTATGGTAAGAGTATGGGGAAGGTTCAGAGAGTAGACGACGACGGGTCCTAAATGAAGGTCTAACCAACCAGATAGGGCACAAGGTGTATTCCACTTTTGTTAGAAATAACAAAAAATCCTTACGATAAATGGTAAGGAAACTTGACTAAACCATACAATGCTGATTTTGACGGGGATAGACATATGTAAAACATTTTGTCCCCAACAGGGAGCGTGAAAAGCGTGAAACTCCCTAGTTAAATGATTTGTAAAATTATTTAGCAACGCATCCAAACTGCTGGAAGTTCCTTAGAGCCTTTACTACCACTCACATCTGGAAACATTTGTGAGGAACTCGGTTAATTGCCGAACCCAATGGTAATAATGTAAAGGATTGGATAATCAGCAACCAAGCCCCTAACCTCGTTATGGTAAGAGTATGGGGAAGGCTCAGAGACTAGATGTTTGCGGGTTTCAAATGACGGATTGACCATCCAGATGAAGCACAAGGTATAGTCCAACCTTACTAGAAATGGTAAGAAATTCAATTGGAGATGAATTTACATATGCCGCAAGATCCAGAATCGGAATCAGAATTAAAAAATTTAGCGGCGGTTCCGTATCAAATTATAAGTCCAGCTAATAACTCATCCATTATTGGCATTTATCAAGATTCGATGCTTGGATGTTATCGTTTTACAAGAGAAAACATTGATTTTACGCAAAAAGATGCAATGAACTTATTGATGATGTTTAATCGTGTAAATCCAACAACACTTAAAAAGAAGAAGAATGAAAGAATCTCTAATTTTGAAGTATTATCTCAAATTATGCCACCTCTATCATTAAAAGTTAAAAATAAGCAATATGAAAATGATAAAATCGAGAATAATATTATTGAAATTATTGATGGTAAATATTTAAAAGGACAAATGGATAAAGGTATTTTAGGTTCCGGCACTAAAGGTTTGATTCATAGAGTTTGTAATGATTTTGGTAATATGGCATCAGCACAATTTATTGATGACTTACAAAATATTATTACCGAATATATGAAACAAAGTGCGTTTAGTGTTGGAATCAGTGATTTAATCACAGATAATAAAACAAATGAAAAGATTGTTTCAATTATCACTGAAAAGAAAAGCGAAGTTAAGAATTTAATCGATCAAGTTAAAATTGGTGTTTTTGAAAATAATTCTGGTAAAACAAATGCCGAAGAATTTGAAGGCAGAGTAACTAACATGTTGAGTAAAGCACAAAATGATGCTGGAAGAGAAGCGTTGAAAAATTTAAGCAAAGACAACCGATTTGTTGTTATGTTTAACGCTGGTTCAAAAGGTTCTGAAATCAATATTCAACAAATGATTGCATGTTTAGGACAGCAAAATGTTGATGGAAAACGTATTCCATATGGTTTCGAACATAGAACATTACCTCATTTTCCAAAGTTTGACGATTCAGCCATTGCTCGTGGTTTTGTAGAAAGTTCTTATATCAATGGTTTATCACCACAAGAATTATTCTTCCACGCTATGGGTGGTCGTATCGGTTTAATTGATACTGCTGTTAAAACTTCTACAACTGGTTATATCCAAAGAAGATTAATTAAAGCTCTTGAAGATTTAATGGTGAATTATGATATGACAATTAGAACAAACAAGGGTAAAATCGTCCAATTTTCGTATGGCGATGACTCAATTGATACCGTTAAAGTTGAAAATCAAGATTTACCTATTGTTGAAATGAGCATTCAAGATATTTACGCTCATTTTATGAGTGCTACTATTGTTCCAGGAATGTTTGTGAAATCTACATATAACAAACAGAAGAAACAAATGAATGAAATCAATGCAAAATGTGAAAAATATATTAAATTAATGGTAGATTTACGTAATAAAATTGTTAAAAATGTGTTTAATAATAAATCAGAAAGAACAGTGAGAGTTCCAGTAGCATTTGCTTATATTATTCAAAATGTTATTGGACAACAAGGTATCAATAAAAACTCATTAGTTGATATCACAATGCTAGAAGCATTTGAAGTAATTGAAAAAGCATTTGCTAAACTTGAATCAATTACATTGGCTCCTCCAACTGATTTATTTAAAGTCTTATATTTCTACTATTTGTCTCCAAAGGATTTACTTATCAATAAGCGATTCAATAAAAAGGCATTAGATATTTTAATTCAAACCATTATTTTGAGTTATAAAAGAGCAATTGTAAGTCCAGGAGAAATGGTTGGAATGATTGCGGCACAGAGTATTGGTGAGCCGACAACACAGATGTCGGTACTTTATTGTGAGCATATTAGGTGTGTAAAAATTAATAAAAATACAAAAAATATTTTGTCAGTCACAGAAAAAATTGGTGAAATGTGTGATAGAATTATTGAAGAAAATCCACATTTGACATTTAACACTGGTCATCCAAATAGTGTTGAAACATTACTTGATGGATTGGAAGACGAATATTATATTATGGGTGTTGATGAACAAGAAAAGACACACTGGAATAAAATCTCACACGTAAGTCGTCATCCAACAAATGGTGATTTAATCAAAGTATATACTAAAAGTGGTAGAAATGTTACAACAACACTGAGTCACTCACATTTAATTCGTGATGAAAAATCACAGAAAGTGAGACCAATTCTAGGATCAGAATTGAAAGAAAAAATGCGTATTCCAGTAGCCAAACATATTCCAAATACATTTATAAACGATATTGTAAAAATTGGTTCAATTGAAAGAAAATTGGATAAATCTTTTGGATGGTTTATTGGTGCGTATTTATCCGAAGGTAGTATTAATTCTAACACAATCTGTATTACAAATATTGCTGATAATTATGTGAACAATGTTACTAATATTGCTGAAAGTTTTGGAAAAACTGCGATTGTAAGAAAATACAATGGCGAATATGGTCCAAGTGTTTCAACAAGATTTAACCATAAAGAACTCGCTCAATTTATCATTGAAACTTGTGCCACTGGTTCTTATGTAAAACGAGTTCCAGATTTTGCGTTTACTGCTCCAAATGAATTTAAATCTGGATTATTACAAGGTTATATGGATGGTGATGGAAACTTTCAATGTGATGACCGACATCATCAAATTAGATCATGTAGCCGAAGCAAACAATTGATTGAAGATTTAGCGTTACTATTTAATTATTTTGGAATATTCGGTTCAACCAAAACTCAAAATGTTAAAGGAAATGAAATGTATAATTTATCAATTAGTGCTAAATATGCTAAACTATATCAAGATGAAATTGGAAGTGTAGTTCATAGCGAAAAATTATTGAACTTGGTTAAGTATTTGGAACGAACTGATGCTCATAATTTATCAGACGAGATTGATAAAATTAATGGTTTGGGAGAAATAATTGCTAAATGCGGAAAAGTATTGAAATATCCAGATCAAAGCAGAACATTTGGAAGATGGGCTAAAAAGGATTCAATTGGCAGAAGAACATTACAAAAATATATTGAAACTTTTGAATCTCATCCAGAAAAATCTAAAATTGAGGATGAATTGAGAATTTTGAAACAAGCATCTGATTCAAATGTTATTTGGGATGAAATTGTAAATATTGAAATTATTTCAAACCACAATGAAGAATATGTGTATGATTTTACAGTTCCAGCAAACCAAACGTTCATGTTAAATAGTGGTATTATCGTACATAATACACTTAACTCTGTCACATATGAGACGCCAATTATGGTAAGAAATAGTAATGGTCATATTCAAAAATATGAAATTGGTGATTTTATTGAAAGTAAAATTAAGATTGCTACTAAAACTGAGTATTATAAAGAAAAAGATACTACATATTCAGAAGTGGATGATTATTATGAAATCCAATCGTGTGATGAAAATGGTAATATTTTATGGAAACGAATTGAAGCAGTTACTAGACATCCAGTTATTAATAAAGATGGAACAAATACCATGTTAAAAATTACAACTGAAGAAGAACGAGAAGTGATTGCTACTAAGGCAAAATCGTTTTTAAAATTGGTTGATGGAAAAATAATCCCAGTGAATGGTGATTCATTAAAAGTTGGTGATTATTTACCAGCGTCAATTGCTCCAATTGATTTCACTGAAAATAGAGTGTTGAATCTTAAAGAAATATTACCACCAACCAAATATATTTATTCTAGTGAAATTGAAAAAGCAGTAAATGTAATGAACGAACCAAAATGGTTTAGCAATCATAATGGAAAAACATTTGTATTACCATATAAACGAGGGGATACATTAACAGTAAAACTAGGTGATAAACTAAGAAAAGGTTGTAAAAGCAAAACAACATTTAAACCTAATTGCGTTTATAATTTACAAACAAATATGAATAATTATAATATTCCAGAAAATATTGAATTGAATTATAATTTTGGTTATTTAGTTGGTGCTTATGCGGCAGAAGGATGTATGACTAAACATCAAATATCCATTGCTAATAATGTTGACAAATATTTTGAACCAATCTTGGAATTAATGAAAGAATGGAATATTACTACAAAAATTTACACTCATAAAAATAAAATTCAATCTGGATGGACTAGTCAAGATTTAAGAATCTACAATACATTATTGTGTCATATTTTAGATAATTTGTGTGGTAAATTGAGTCATAATAAGTTTGTGAGCGATAAAATCGTATTTTCAAATAAAGACTGTATTTTGGGATTTCTTGATGCGTATATTGGCGGAGATGGACATATTGGATTGAAAGAAAAATGCATAACAATGTCATCTGTATCAAAGACCATGTTGATTGATGTTCAAAATATGTTGAAAAAATTAAATATCCATAGTCATATTTGTAAGTGTAAAAAGCAAACTCATAACAATAGAGGAACTTTACCAGAAAACATTCATCAATTATATAATTTGAAAGTAATCGGAACCCAAATTAAATCTTTAATTCCATTATTAAATATCAAACTTGATTACAAACAAAACAACTTAAAGACATTATTAGATCATAACTATAAGTATCGTATTAATCAAAAAGTTGAAGTAATTCCAAATGAAATTGATGGTAATATTGTTTTACAACAACGAGACCATAATTACATGGGAGTTATGTTTGATAAAATTAAATCTATTGAAGAAGTCTCAAATACCACAAATTATGCTTATGACTTAACAATTGAAGACACGCGAACTTTTAACACCTATAATGGTCTCGCGATTTTCGATACATTTCATTTCGCTGGCATCGCATCTAAATCCAATGTGACTCGTGGTGTTCCAAGAATGGAAGAGATTTTATCAATTTCGGCATCTATGAAAAATCCATCATTGACCGTTTATTTAAAACCAGAAGACCAAGGTGATAAAGATAAGGCAAGTAATATTCAATATATGCTTGAATATACGAAATTATCAGAAATTGTAAATAGTATTGCTATTTGTTTTGATCCGGATGATTTGAATACATTGATTGAAGAAGACAAATTGACAATGTCTCAATATCGTGAGTTTGAAGACATGATTGATGAATGCTTGAACCAAGATGTTGGAGAAGAGACGATTGAGAAATCGAAATGGATTATTAGAATGATTATGGATCCAGAAGTGATGTTGGAAAAGAATATTACAATGGATGATGTTAATTTTACATTGAATAATTCATATAAAGATGAGATTTCTTGTGTCTATTCTGATTATAATTCTGACAAATTAGTGTTTAGAGTTCGTATGAATAATATTATTAAAAACGCAAATAATAAGAGTAATAAGAAGACCAAATTGAATCCATTAGATCAATCAGACCAGATTTATATTTTGAAGAATTTCCAAGATGAATTGCTGAATAATATAGTGTTGCGAGGTGTGAAAAACTTGAATAAAGTGATTTTAAGACCAATAAAAGATAGTTTGGTTGAAAGAGGTGGAACATATAAGAAGGAGGATATTTGGGTCTTAGATACAATTGGGACGAACTTAAAGGAAGTGCTTGGTTTAGACTATATTGATTCAACTAGAACAGTTAGTAATGATATTACTGAAATATTTGATGTGCTTGGAATTGAAGCCGCAAGACAATGTATATATAATGAATTGATTGAAGTGTTAGAATTTGATGGTTCATATATAAACGCACATCATATTGCCTTATTATGCGACAGAATGACATATGCAAACAAACTGATTTCCCC
>Ga0194117_10005050_pt1 | contig 12217 bp, 13 predicted proteins | sample TA2MahsurfametaG_FD_160579 | JGI IMG/M metagenome (GOLD analysis project Ga0194117, IMG submission 160579) | Freshwater microbial communities from Lake Tanganyika, Tanzania - TA2015009 Mahale N1 surface | ecosystem: Environmental > Aquatic > Freshwater > Lake | place: Tanzania: Lake Tanganyika...
AAAAACCCAAACGCAAGAAAGCAAAGGCCGAGGCAAAGGCAAAACCCAAAGTCCACGGCGATGGTGACGCAGGCGCAGATCAGCACGCAGACACCGCGCTACCGGTACCTGCGCAGATTGCACCGACGACGCGGGTGCGCACGCGCGATCGCGCAGGTGCTGCCAGTGCGGTCGCTGCAGAGCAGTCATCGACTGCGCATGACGCGCACGCAGATTCAGCAGCTGATGCACACGCCGACAGCAAGCACGCCGACACACCTGTCGCACCACCTGCCGCGCCACCTGCAGCCGCGAAAACGGATGCACACCCAGCGACTGATACGCAGCATGCGGATAGCCATGCGGCACCCGCTAAAGCCGCCCAGCATGACGCACCCAGTGCGAACGCGGCTGATGCACATCACGCCGAAGCCTCGCATGCGGCCACGCCGCCTGCGGTGCCAGCTAGTGTTGAGCCAACCCAGCGTCAGCGTGTGAAGTCACCAGCCGCCGCGAGCATAGCGCCGCCTGCAGCCACAGCGCATGCGGACGCACATGATGATCACCACGCCGCTGATGCGCATGGTAAGTCTGTCAAGGGCGCACCTGATCAGAAAAACGCCGCCAAACAGGGCGACGGCCATGATACGCACCATGATGCCAAGCACGACACTGCGCATGCCAAAGGAAGTGACGCGCACGCGAGCAGCGCAGCAGCCGGCGAGGAATGTAATCCACCGCTCAAGGCAGAGATCGCAACCTTGTTTGATCGATGGAATGCATCGTTGCGCACCGGCGATCCAAGAAAGGTTGTCGCTAACTACGCTCCGGATTCGGTACTACTACCGACTGTTTCAAACCGCGCCCGCTTCACGATCGCAGAAAAGGAAGACTACTTCGTGCACTTCCTGCAGCGTCGTCCGCAAGGCTATATCGACGACCGCATTATCGATGTCGATTGCAATAGCGCGACCGACGCGGGCTTGTACACCTTCCGTTTCTCGGACGGTAGCTCGGTCAAGGCACGCTACTCATTCTCTTACAAGAAAATCAGTGGTCAGTGGCTGATCACCAGCCATCATTCATCAGGCATGCCCGAGAAGCCCGAGGCACCTGCTGCCGCACATGCAGAGCCACATGCTGCACCGAAATCGAGCGATTCAGGCGGCTCGACCAAAGGCTGGGTACGCTTCCCTTAATGGCAAACAGCGATGATCTTCGATCAATTCACATGCTCGGTAACAGACTCGGTTCAGCCGTCGAGCATCGGCAACGCGAGGGCAGTATGAAAAATCTGACCCGTTACCTGTGCTACTCACTATGGGTGCTCAGCATGGCTGCGCCGCTGCCGCTGTGGGCCGCTATGGAGCCGATCGAGACCAATAACCCGGATATCGTGGTCAAACGCGTGTTCTGTGTGGACTACAACGTGGGCGGTATCTTGGTGAACAAGAGTAATCGCCCATTTCGTGGTCGTTTGAAACTGGCGGTGCGCGATGAGGAAGGTGATATCGTCGGTCGTCACAGTATTCGGCTGCGTGCCTTGCCTGAAAATGGCACCCGCTTCGACATGTATTACATCAACACGCTTTACTGCGCCCGCCAAACACTCGAGTTCAGTGTCGAGTAATTCCCGCGCTCGCCGCGGTTTGTTCTGCCGTGCCCGACGCGCATTGATTTTGCTATCACCGGTGAAAATCATGCGGCGCAAGCAGCATTAATCGCTGCTGAAGAATGCTGATTAGAGATTTTCTGAAAGCGATTCGGGGTATTGAACGCTTTTTTTGAAAATAATTTGTGACAATTCGGCAAAGATTGTTTATCTTACGGGCAAAATCATTATTCGACCCGGCGCGCAGTGATCGTTTTGATCGATTGGGCGCGAACCGGTAGCAGCCTATGCCGCTGATGAAATGTAAAGCCGACAGGGTCGCGCATGCCGTTTGATCACTGCGCCGAATGCCGTCGATGCTGCTATATCGAGCAGGGTTATCCCTCCCTCGAGATATCGCTGACCTCGAAAGAACAACAAAGATTTGGCAGCATCTGCATCGAGACCAATTGCCCGCACCTTGGTGCCACCGGTTGCACGCTCGGCGAAGACAAGCCGTTCAGTTGCAAGCTGTACCCGCTTTCTTACGACCCCGGTCGCAAACAGATTTACTACGACACCGATTGCCCGCTGATGCCGGAGTACATCCGGCAGCTGAAGGATGAGCAAAGCGAGGCGTCGAGCCACCTGGCGCGCTGCAAACAAGAAATCGCCAGACTGGAAAAATCGGATTCGGCTTTTCTGAAAGGTAATTTCGACATCGATAGGGATTATTTCGAGTTGAAACGCCTGCCGGTACCAAGTCATGTGAAGGGAGGAAGACGATGAATGGATCTCTGGTTCACCTATACCAGACCCAACGATCGAAACGCGGACTGGACGTCCATCGAGTCGGTCACCAGAGCTGGACCGCCGACAACTTGTACGTTGAGAGCTACCACGAGGAGATTGTGTATTACACCTCGCGCTGGGACGCTCTGTGTCCGTATATCGAGGTCAATGAAGAAATGATCGCAAAGGCGCCACGCCCCTTTGTCGTTTATGCAATTCCGCCGGATAGCCGCTTTGGCGTTCCGATCAACGACAAATACGGCATGGTTGATACCGCCTCGGAAGCGTTCTGGAACGATGAGCGCCGCGCAAGGAAATTCCGCGAGTTTGACAAGCAGTACAAGGAGTTTACTTACTCGGAGCAGGTCATCCCGGGCAAAGACCTCAACTTCGACGACATGATCGAGTTGGGCGGAGATCACTTTGAAAAATACTGGATCGACGACCGCGAGGTCGAGGGCTTTGTCGATTACGTGCAAGACCTTGACGTACTGGTGCTGCAGATGCATGCACCCGACGGCACTCTGGTGCTGACGGACGTCTCGATTGTTTTGCCCAAATACGACCAGCTTTACGGCAGCTTCTGCCAGTGGAATCGTGACTTCAAAAACAAGTCGCCGGGCAACTACGCCTGTCTGCTGGCGTCGCGCTGGGCGGCCAAACACGGTCTGCGTTGGTACAACTTGGGCCCGGTCGACGATTACGGCTACAAGTCATTGTTTGTGACCGACTATGAGCCGATCTACGCGATGGCACTGGTCGATCCCGAGCATCCGCTGGCGACCGATCCAACCTCGCCGCTGAAAATTGACTTCCGGCCTGAGGATTTGAACCGGGTTTATCGCAATGAGGAAGCGCTGAGCGACTGCGCCGCCTGATTGATTCAGGCGCCGCCGCCGCTCGGCGGGGCACCCCGCAGTTCATTGGGCCCGTCATCATCGGCGGCAAGCTCTTTGTCGCCAAAAACATGCTCGTCGCCGAAGCTGACATCGTAGTCGATCGTTAGCTCCTCGCCGCGAGTGATATCGCGCAGGGCCTCGAGTACTTCCTGTTTGTTGAAAAACAGGTTGGGCGTTTTCGAGTGATTCAGATAGACCGAGATATTGACCGCGTTCATGCCGATCTCGGGCACAAACACGCGCCCGCTCTCGATCAGACAAAAATCAGCCAAATGCTTGCGCACGCTGCCGGGAATTTCTTTCAGCTCGGCCCGCGAAAACTTCTTTTCCTTGCGCGACGCCATGCTCTGCAGCGGGTGTATGCCTTTGGGTATGTCGCGCAAAGCGAATACACCAACACCATGGATAGTTGATACTCCAAGCTTGCAATACACCTCATGTTTCAGGTGCTGATGCAGACGCTGCTTCAAGTTACCGCGTTGCTCGGGCTCGTCGTGGCTGGCATCGCTACTGTCAGCGTTTGAGGCTGTTGGGAGGTTGTCGTGCTTCATGCTTCTGGCCGGTGATGAGGGGCGCTGTTACGGCTTTGCCGAAGCGCCGCATTGTGCCACCAAACACGCCAGACACCTAGGGTTGCGCGCCGCGAGTGGCGAATTTCGCCCGGCATCAATCGCGTGGCCGTGTACCAGCGCAGCAGTGCAGCATTGCTTCATGCAGCCACCGCATTGATCCGCGCCCTGACCATCGCGATATGCTCGCGCAGCACATACTGCTGATCAGCAAACGCAAGTGGCAGGTGCAGACGGTTGACCGAGTCTTCGATATCTTCCAGCTGCCTGATCAATTCGCTGCGCTCGGCCTGATCCGGGTTGGAGAGCATGGCGCGTTCCAGCGTCATCAGCGCGCCGTATCAGCGGTAAATTCGCGACCGCACACGCCACTGATAGAGCGGCGCCACCATACGGGTCGCGGGCACCACCACAATCAGCAGCGGCAGAAGCACGATGGCGATTCTATCCACCAGACTGGCCAGCCAAAACGGTAAGCGTTTATAGAGAAACGGCGCGCCCGAGGTGTAGTAGCGTTTTGCTTCTTCACTGATCGGAATGTCATGCTCTATCGGCGACGGAAACTCCCCCGCCTTACGGTACATGCCCGCTTTACCGTGCACTTCGCGCGCGGCGGCGATCAGCAGGTCGGAGATGGCCGGGTGCAGTCCCTCACGCGCGATCAGCTCGACGGACGTCCCGAACAATTGAATATCCTGCGGTGGCAGGTTCTGGCCCAGATCAAAGCTGCCTTCGGGCGCCACCAAGCGCGATAAAAAATGCAGGCGGCGCAGGTATCCGTCGGCTTGCTGAAAGCTCATCATCTTGATACCCGGCTTTTTTACCAGCTCCCGTACTTTTTTACCGCGGAGCTGCTCGCCCGTGACGAAAACTGCATCGATCTTGCGCGCCAACAGCGCTGCGATCGCGTCGTCGCTATCGAGCTCCAGCAGCTCGGCGCTTTTCGCGTTCATGCCATTTTCTGCCAGCATCTTGTTGGCTACCACCGCCGTGCCACTACCATCGGGGCCAATCGCAATTCGTTTGCCTTTCAGTTGCGTAAGCCGGTCGATACGCTGCTCGCCACGATAAAACACCATGATGGGCTGCACATAGATCGTGCCGAGCGAAACCAAACCCGGCGCTTGATCATCATCCGCCAAACCGGTCTGCACAAAGCCCACGTCGACGGTTTGGGCAGAATCGAGCAGACGCTGAAGATTTTCTACCGACCCATCGGTCTCTTTTACCTCGACGCGGATGCCGTGGGTACCAATGATTTTTGCGTAGCGCTGAGCGGTGGTGTGGAAGCTGCCATCTGCCGGGCCGGCGAGCAGTACGACGCGATCGGGGGGTGCTGGCCGAATCAGCTTCACGGTCAGCCAACCCAGTACGGTGGTGATCGCTAGAATTGGCAGTAGCACCGTCATCAGGTCGCGCCACGAGATGGTGCTTAGCTTTACAAGTGGCTGCCTGAGGTAACGTTTGACGGTGTCGGGGCGAGGGGCTTGCATTGGCGGTGGGTGTTACGGCCGTGACGGATTGAAATCGACCTCGCCATGATAGACCAGCTATGATCGTACGATGAGCACACCCAAGCCAGTCAAACCGGCCGCAGCCAGCACCTCGGTGCTGGATAAGGCGCTCGCGTTCCGTGGTCGCCACGGTGCCGAGCGGCCAATTGCGCCCGAGGCCGGTATGCACTGTATTCTCAATACAGCCGACGTCGCGCAGATGCTGCAAGAAGCTGGCGAGTCCGACCCGTTTTTGCTGGCAGCGGCCATGCTGCATGACTTGCTGCAGTTTGGGTCAGTTACCGAACCCGACATTGCGTCAGTGTTTGGCAGTGAGGTGGGCTGTATCGTGGCTGAGGTAACCGACAACCCGCGCCTATCGCGCAGTACCCGCAAAGCGCTGCGAATCACGATCGCGCCCAATATGTCGCGACGCGCAAAATTACTCAAACTAGCGCAGCTGGTGGCCAGCGTTCGCAACTTGGCGACCCCAACCCCGCCATCGCCATGGGATGAAAAGCAGCGCTTTGATTTTTTCGATTGGGTAGAAAAATTTTCTGCGGCGACCGGCGTTCAAAACCCCACGCTACAAGCGATCATGCTGGCCGAACTGGAGCGCGCCCGTCTGGAAACTACCGCTTCTGGCCGCTAGCGGTGCTGGCGGTCTCCGGCTAGTCAACCTACCAGACCGCTGTTGATGATTGCTTCGCGTTGAAAATAAAAACAATGGGTAATTGCGCGATTCTGCTGTTGACCAGAGCACAGAAACAATCAACACTGCACGCCTGCATCACCATTCAACAATAAATTAATAAATAAATAACCTAGCCCGGCACCCAGACCGGAGCGGGAGATGAGGTCGAGGAGGGCATGGGCGATTACACCAATATGTCGGCGTACTACGATTTGATCATGACGTCCGGCTATTACGATTACCAAAAAATCGTCGACAACATTGTCAACCACGGCGACTTTGACAAGGTATTGGAACTAGGCTGCGGCACCGGCTTGATTTTGCAGGAACTGGTGACCCGTCATCCCGCTATTCCAAAAGTTACGGGCATTGATTTAACCTCGGCCATGCTGAATATCGCTTCTGAGCGTTTGCATCCTTACCCGAACGTTTCATTACAGCGGCAAAACGTGACGCAGTTTGATCTGGAGACTACCTACGATCTCGCATTTTCATATGGCGGTGTCTGGTACTTTGTGGTCGATGGTGATAATGAACCATTCATGGTGAGTCACTTGTCAGAGCATGAAGATAATCGCCGGGGCATAGCACGCGTGGCGGGTCATGTGCATAGCGGTGGTCGATTACTGCTGGGTATTCAAGGTCCGCACTTCGACTACCAGCGCCCGATAAAAAACGGCTATGTCTATTCTCAAAAAATCGAACCGGCGGATCATGGCTTTACCAAGCACTATTACCTGACTGATCACGGCGAGACGCTGATGGCGCAAACCATTCGCTACCGCGTCTATCCGCTGGATGAAGCACTGGCACTCTTGGCAGACCATGGCTTTCAGTTTGATCGTCAAAATGGGATTGGCTCGCATTTTTTCGAGTTTCATAAAACATGACACGTTCGCTTCTGTTCATCGGTATCGGCAACATGGGTCGGCCGATGGCAGTCAATCTTGCGCGGCATGGCTATGCGCTGTCAGTGCATGATGCGCGGCCCGGACTTCCCGACGAGCTAGCGGCTTTAGGGGCGCAATGGTCCGACGACCCTGTTAATGCCGCTTCGCAGGCCGATATCGTACTGCTATCGCTGCCAGGGCCGCCGCAGGTGCGCGAGGTGCTACTGGGTGAACATGGCGTGCTGCATGCGATGCGACCGGGTAGCGTGCTGATTGATACCTCGACCAGTTCAGTTGACTTGGCGCGCGAAATTGCCACCGCAGCCGCTCAGCAAGGGATTGATTATCTGGAGGCGCCGGTCACCAACGCGATTGATGGCGCCGCAGAGGGAAGACTCTCTATTTTTGTGGGCGCTGAAGCTGACGTATTCGCGCGTTGGCGTCACGTGCTGGACGTGCTCGGCAATCGGGTACTGCATGTGGGCCCGCACGGTAATGGCGCGACCGTCAAGCTGCTGACCAATTTGATGTGGTTCGTCAACGCAGCCGCGATCGGTGAGGCCTTGATGTTAGGTGCCAAAGCCGGCGTGCCGTTAGATGTGGTGCGCGAGGCGCTGATGCATAGCGCTGGCAGCAGCTGGGTGGTTGAGCACGATATTCCTTCGATATTCGCGGGTCACTACGACCCCAGTTTCTCGCTTGCCTTGTGCTGTAAAGATCTGTCACTGGTGAATCAAATCGCCGAGCAGCAGGGCTACACACTCACCATGGGACGCCACGCACAGGCCGTGTTCGAGCGCGCGCGTCAGGTCTACGGCGACGATGCCGCAGAACTGCATGTAGTGCGCCTGCTCGAGCAGCAGGTTGGGCTGTACTTGCGCCCGCCGCACGGACAGACGGGCGGTGACGAGAAGGCTGCCTGAGATGCGTCGTCAACCCGAGTTAATGCGTGAAGCGCATCGGCATATGCCGCAGGGCGTTGCTGAGAACTATCGCTATTGGGGCGACGATAAAACCGTATTCGTCAGCAGCGCTAAAGGATGTCGACTAACCGATTGCGACGGCAAGCAGTATGTTGATTTCCGACTTGGTTACGGCCCGATTATTCTTGGCTACCGCGATGAGCGGGTGGATGCCGCCGTTGTTGAGCAAATTACGCAGCGCGGCACTTTGTCGGGCTTTGCCACCGAGCTTGATACCGAGGTGGTGCAACAAGTCAAAGCGCTGTGCCCGAATGTGCAGAAAATGCGTTTTGCGAACTCTGGTACCGAGGCGGTGATGGGTGCCGTGCGTACCGCACGCGGTTTCACCGGGCGTGATCGTGTTGCTATTGTCGAGGGCGCATTCCATGGTCTGTACGACGAGATGATGTGGAAATCCGATATCGAAGCCTGGGATCCAGCCAGTGGCACGCAGCCTGAGGTGATACCGTTTGGTGCAGGCATACCGCAGCGCGCACGTGAACTACTCGACCTGATACAGATGAATGATGCTGAGGGTTTGGAGCGTTTGTTTCAAACCCGTGGCGAACAACTCGCCTGCGTCATTCTCGAGCCCATCATCGGTAACGCGGGCAGTATCTCTGCGACCCCGACATGGCTGTCGCGCTTGCGCGAACTTTGCACGCACTACGGCACCTTGTTGCTGATTGATGAAGTCAAAACCGGGTTCAGAGTTGCGGCCGGTGGTGCGCAGCAGTTGTATGGCATTTACGCTGATTTATCGACGTACGCCAAGGCGATGGGTAATGGGTACCCGGTGGCGGGCTTTGGTGGTCGTGCGGATGTCATGGATAAGGTTGGTTCGCATCGCGGTGGTGTGGTGCATGGCGGTACCTATACCGCCAACCTGATTGCGCTCTCGGGTGCAAACGCAACGCTATCGATTCTGACGAACACCGACGCACTGAAAACGATTAATTCAGTCGGTGAAAAAATTCAGGCGGCGCTGGGTAGAGTATTTACTGCGGCCGGCATCGCGCATGCTTTTGCGGGCCCGGCGGCGATGTTCGGTGTGCATTTCACTGAAACCGTACCGACCAGTTATCGCGACTGGCGCAAAACCGATAGCCGTCTCTATCGCGAATTCGCCTGGAACCTGATTGATCGCGGCATCATGCTCGAACCAGATTCACGCGAGCCCTGGTTTATCTGCGAGGCGCACCAAGCGCTTGATATCGGTTGGTTGGAGAACGTGGCGACCGAAGCGCTGGCGGATGCGCTGCAGTCGCATGTCTGACAGACTAGCTCGCCCGAGTTAATTTGATCAACCCCGGCTCAATGCTTCACCTCGTCCAGCAACCCCTGCTTGCGGATGAATGACACGACTTCATCAACCCCTTCGCCTTTTCTTAAGTTCGTGAAAATAAACGGTCGCTCGCCTCGCTGTTTTTTTGCATCGGTTGCCATGATATCCAGATTAGCGCCGACATGCGGCGCCAAGTCGGTTTTATTGATGATCAACAGATCTGATCGGGTGATACCTGGCCCGCCCTTGCGAGGAATTTTTTCGCCACCCGCCACATCAATGACATAGATCGTCAAGTCGGAGAGCTCGGGGCTGAAAGTGGCAGCCAGATTATCACCACCCGACTCAACAAGAATAAGATCAAGACTCGGAAAGTCTGCGCTCATGCGAGCGATAGCTTCAAGATTTATTGAGGCATCTTCACGAATGGCTGTGTGCGGGCAGCCGCCGGTTTCAACACCCATCAACCGTTCTGCTGGAAGCGCATCAGCACGCAGCAGAATTTCCATATCCTCTTTAGTATAAATATCATTGGTAATAACAGCCATCTCATATTGACTGCGCATTTGCTTGCACAGCATCTCGCACAGTGCCGTTTTACCCGAGCCTACTGGACCGCCGATGCCAACGCGTAGGGGATTCGAAGTATTCATGGGACTCTCAGTGATTAAATAAAAATATTAGGAACGATACAGCCTTGAGTACTGCACCTCATGCTGCATCGATAGTAGTGACAGGCCCGGCGTCCAGTTGGATAAGGCATCATCTGGCAGTTGTCGCGCGGTTTCCGCAGCGTGCGCAATCGGTTCCCCCAGCGAGAGAAGCAAACGCTGACCCGCCACTTGACCCAGCGGGACAGATTTTACACAGGCCAGTACCTGATTCTCGGCCCACGAGAACAGCATACCGAGCAGCGCATCATCATCATTCACCTGCAGTGCAACCGCGGCCGCTGCAAGCGCCGTCGGGAACGGCAATTCCGAGAGCGGTGGTAGCAATTCAGTCAGCGCTGCTTGATCAGGTACCAGCTCAGGTAATAATTTCCCCATTGAGTAACCCATTTGCAGGGTTTCTGCACGAAACTCTGCGCTATCGCGCGCGGCGATAAAAAAATCAGTCCAGTTACGCACACGGCGCGCGTCTCGCTCGGTGAACGCGGCGATCAGGCGCAACATAATCGGTGCTTCGAAACGCGCCACGACCTGATCCAGCGCCTGAATGATCCAGTCGCGCGCAGTCACTTCATCATGGACCCAACCTGCGTGCATCGCCGCTTCGAGCCCTTGCGAGTAGCTATAAGCACCTACTGGTAATGACGGGCTGCAAAGCTGCAGCAAGTGCAGCAACGGCGCTGCAGGGCGGGGCGCAGACACAGTCACTGCGAATCGCCCGGACGATGAATTTTCTGTCGAACCGTAATAGGCGCGAGCGCATGATGATGGTGATGATGACGATGGTGCCCATGATCACCGTGATGATGATGCCCGCCGCCGTAGGCTCCGGCTTCCGGTTCGAACGGTGCTTGTTCATCAGCGACCTTGGCGCCCAGGCCGATCAGCATCTCGCGTAGTACCGCATCTTTGCGGATACGCAGCCATCCATCGCCGACTTGTGCTTGCGTGTGACGATTCCCCAAGTGAAAAGCGCAACGCAGCAGCACATGCGGTGAATCACAGCTCACGCGATAGGTGGCTTCATCTGCAGCACGAATTCGAACGATACGACCATCGTCGCCTTTTAATAAATCGCCATCGCGCAGCACGGTGCCACGTACGGTCAGTACAGCAACTTCTTCGCCGCTAGTGAGTACGGCACGCTGACGGCTTTTCTCTCGCAGCTCATAGGGAAGCACGAGTTCGCCGTCGATTTTTTCGGCACTGTCGACCTTCGTATGGAGAGTCAGCATATCTACAAGGTTCAAATTCGCATAAAAATTCAGATTGATTTAGTCTTAGCCTTCGACTTCAAAACAGAAAGTATCGCTGCGCCATGGGTAAAACAGTCGCGGGTTCACACACCAGCAGTTCACCATCAGCGCGCACTTCATAGGTCTCGGGGTCGACTTCCATTACCGGCGCATAGCCGTTATGAATCATGTTCGCCTTGCGCAGCTTGCGCATACCTTTCACACCCTCCACTGATTTATTTAATTTAAGTTCATCCGCAATACCTGCTTTCAATGCGGCCTGTGAGACAAACGTGAATGAGGTTTTGAGCCCGCCACCGAAGGCACCGAACATCAGCCGGTAATGCACGGGTTGTGGGGTAGGAATCGAGGCATTGGGGTCACCCATTGGCGCCGCAGCGATCATTCCACTCTTAAGGATCATCGATGGCTTCACACCGAAGAAGGCGGGCTTCCACAGCACTAAATCTGCCAGCTTGCCGGTGTCAATCGAACCCACTACATGTGAAACGCCATGCGTGATAGCAGGATTAATGGTGTACTTTGCGACATAGCGCTTGGCGCGGAAGTTGTCGTTGCGGTTACTGTCTTCTTTTAAAGCACCGCGTTGCACCTTCATCTTGTGCGCAGTTTGCCAGGTACGCATAATCACTTCACCCACTCGACCCATGGCTTGCGAGTCGGACGACATCATCGAGATCGCTCCCAGATCATGCAAGATGTCTTCTGCAGCAATCGTCTCACGACGAATGCGTGATTCGGCAAAGGCGATATCTTCTGTAATAGCCGGGTCGAGGTGATGGCACACCATCAGCATATCGAGATGCTCGTCGAGTGTATTGACCGTATAGGGACGCGTAGGGTTGGTGGACGAGGGCAGCACATTACCCTGACCCACCGCCGCAATAATGTCAGGTGCATGCCCACCGCCCGCGCCCTCGGTATGGAAGGTGTGAATAGTTCTGTCTTTGAAGGCGTCGAGTGTATGTTCCAGAAAGCCACCCTCATTCAAGGTATCGGTGTGAATCGCTACCTGAATATCCATTTTATCGGCCACCGATAAACAGTTATCGATAGCCGCCGGCGTGGTGCCCCAGTCCTCATGCAGCTTCAAGCCAATCGCACCAGCACGAATCTGTTCTTCTAGTGGTAACGGC
>Ga0194117_10005052_pt1 | contig 12216 bp, 11 predicted proteins | sample TA2MahsurfametaG_FD_160579 | JGI IMG/M metagenome (GOLD analysis project Ga0194117, IMG submission 160579) | Freshwater microbial communities from Lake Tanganyika, Tanzania - TA2015009 Mahale N1 surface | ecosystem: Environmental > Aquatic > Freshwater > Lake | place: Tanzania: Lake Tanganyika...
ACAATCATATTGACTAATCATAACAGGTTTAAACTTGTCTCATAATAATTAAATCTAATAAAGTTATTATAAATGGCTAGAGGAAGAGCAAGAAGAATTAGAAATTAAGGAAGGATATTCTAACAATAAATCGATGCTTTGGCCGATAGAGCCACTGCTCCCAGCCTTTTCAAAGGAATACTCACGATAAATGGAAGTGAAGTTTCTGTGATTAATCATTTGAATACCAGAATTGTTAGTTCAGATGCAATCATTTACATTCCACAACCTCCCATTTATCCATCACCAATTGAAATGTATCAACCATCTCCTCTTTCGATGTACCAGCCACCTATAGAAATGATGCCTATGTATCCTCCTCCAGCTGTAGTGTCTCAACAACCTCATGTAATTTAAGCTAATATTACAGTTGTGGGGAGTAAGACTAGTTCTAGCGATCAATGTATCTTTACTCTGATTGTATTATTTGGGAGCTTGCTAATTTTCCCAATGCTTCTCCTATGCTTCATGTGTGTGAAAAGTGCGATATATCCAAAGTATGATCTTTCTGTAGATTTTTACAATTTAGTTGGTCCATTTCTCAGGAAGTAGATGCAATGTCGAGTTTTAAAACTGACTATAGTTGATAATGGCTTTGATATTACAAAGGCTAGGGCTCTCTACTAAAGTTTGAAAGGTACCCAACTGACTGGGCTCACTTTAGAGAATAAAGCTTTACATTGCAACTACTTAGGGACTGAAGCTGATGACTTCAAAAATAATGTAGCATGCTTGAAATCTTTGCCTTTCACATCTACTTGCAGCTGGGGAGATATGATTGTTTGATTTACATCTTCAATAGAATTAAAATTTTGTTATCAAAGTTATGTTAAGAAAGTTATCAAGACTAGTCGAGGTCTATTTGTCAATAATAATTGTTATAGATAAATCAGGTTTTCATATAAAAATATTATGATATATTAAAATTCAATTTTAACAAGGTTGATGATAGATCATCCTAGAATACAAGCTTTGAATTCATTATAATCTATTACTCCATTTCCGTCCTTGTCACAACTGTTTATTATTTCATCAACACTCTTGCCATTCAAAAAACTTGTTCCAATATCTACGTAAAACAACTTATACTTTGCAGAACTTATAACAGCTCGTTTCTTTACACTACTCCATTCCCATCTTTATCAATCATTTTAAAGACAGACTTTATGTGCTCTTCTGTAAACAATTTAGCTTGATCCATATATGAAGCCAGAAATTCAGTGTAGTTAATACGACCATTTTTATCAGTATCAACGGAGTCCATCACTGCTAACAATTCTTTAATAGTAGGTTGATTTTTCTAATCCTTTAAGGCAGCCTTCAACTCCTCCATACTGATTTCTCCATCATGATTTAGATCCATTTCTTTAAAAAGAGTATTTAGATTTTCGACTTCTTTTTCAGATAGTTGAGTTGCAATGTATGTGGCTGCTAGTTTTTTCATCTTAATTTACACATAGTTACCTTGGAGTATTTTGAAAAGTTACATAACTTATTGAAGTTTATTTTTAAGGACCCTTTGTTAGTCTCTTTCAACATCCATGGATCATTAAAAATGTCGGTTACAGTAATTCTTTTATACTCAGGTTGCAAAATTTTGATAATAAGTTCCTTTGCTCCTTTGCTAATTGTTTTCATTTAAGTAACTAAATCTACTTTTTCTTACTATTGATGTCGTATTTAAATTTTCTAACTCGTTAAATAATCTCTTTGTCATTATCACCATCGAATGGAGGCACAGCAGTGAGAAGAATGTAAAGTATAACACCTGCTGACCAAATATCACATTTTTAATCATAGGAGCCATTGACTATTTAAGGAGCAATGTAGTAAGACTAAGTTAAAAAGTATTTTACTGTTCCTACAAGCTTTTTCTCTGCTTTTGCTGCTAGCTCATCTCTCATACTTTCCTACCATTTATAAGCCAATCCAAAATCAATTAACTTGAGTTAAAGACTGTCTTTATTCAGGAAAAGGAAATTCTATGGTTTTAGATCTCTATGAGCAATTTTATGAATGTGACAATAGTTTACTGCTTCAATCATTTGTTTGAATATCTTTCGTGCATCCTCCTATGAAAAATTACCGTCAGAATCTAATCTGTCAAAAAGCTAACCACCTTCACATAAACTAAGTTTCTATATAATTACTCAGTGACTAGAAATAGATTTTTTTCATCCTCAAATGTTTCATATAGTTTGATGCATGTTGGATGGTCAAGTATCTTCAGAATTTAGATTTAATTGATGAGAACTTATGGCTGTTTGACGTTCTTTTTAGGAATTTTTTTGATAGCCCTCCATTCTTGTCCTCCGACCTTTTCCTTGGCCTTATAGACTACACCATAGGCTCCTTTACCAAGTTCCTTTATGTAAAATTTCTTACTTTAGGACTGAAGTCATAATATTGCAGAATATTCTCCCTCCTACTTTTGATGAAGGATTATTTATGGATCAAAAAATCATCTTTTTACATCTCTGATCTTTAAAAATATATAAAAATTGAAATATTGACAAATTTCAGTTTATCAAGGTATCTTATCATACTATTTTCAATTTTAGTTTTACCCATAAAATTTGACTCTCAAAAACTACTTTACATAATTATTGGTCTTATAAGAAGTGTATAAACAAAAAATGATTAATGTTTTGTAGACAAAATTGGAATTATCAACTATTGTAAAGATGTAAATCCTGGGCAATTTTCTTCCCAATCTCAATGTCATTATGCATCGCATTTAAAAAGCAGTCAAAGTTTTAGAATTTTCCCTCGAAACGGATCAGAACTAAAAGCTTCATCTTTATCTCCTCTCCGTAGAAATCCTCAGGAAATTAGTGGAAAAGATAAACTTCTATAAGTCTCTTGTATTTGAGATTTTAATAATGGGGATTTGTACCAATGCAACAAACTCCTAAATATTTCGGTCCTTTAAAAAAAGTAAATTCCACTAAATAGACACCATTTGGGTGCTATTTGAGCTTTAGTTAAGCAGTTTCATTTATTAGTAAGTTAGCAGTCGGAAAACCAAGTTATTTTTTTGCAATACCTTTACCATGTATGACAACTGATTCAAATTAGACTTCTTCAACTTTAATATATGAACCCCAGTAAGTGAATTCTTAATTTTTCGGCTTTTATTTCAACGGAATTAAAAAGATATTAGTGACTGGTGCTTTAAGGAGACCTATATTAATCTTCATATACTTTTGATATTTTAGTTTCTTAAGAATTTATACTTTTTGCTTTTTTCAGCCTACTTGAGTTAATCAGATGACAATATCTCAAATTTTTTAAGTCCATCTAAATTTACTTGTATGTACCATAAACCTCACGTAAAGTTTGGATTTGCTGTTTTTGAAGTTTGTCACTATAAAAGCCATATAATTATTCATTTAAAGTTAAGATCACTAGATAATAGAGGAATTACAGTGATGATATTTGTGAATACTGGGTTTCACAACCTTGATAAAAAGATTGAAGTATCTTTCTTCTTCAATAGGTTTAGCTTGATGGAGTTTATAGATCTAAAGCCATCGCTAAAGACTTGTAAGATAGTTGCTAAGGTCAAGTATGCAGGATAGATTTATTAATCTTTTGCAAGACATGACGTCTTTAACTTTTAAACGATTACAGTAATCTATCGAAAAACACCTAAAATAAAAATAAATAAACGCAAAATTATTGTTAAAGGTGCTTAAAATGCTACAAACAAGTATAAATCAATCATTTTACGAGAAACTTGTTCCAAACTTAACTTTACTAAAAAGTTATCATTATATCCTAAACTCCCACTTGCAGTAATATTTGAGTAGGCATATTTTTTTTACAACGAAGGCCGACAAGTCCATATTGTTATAGTTCTTTTAATTGCCTTTAGATTCCTTGACTTTCGTGAGAGAGTAAGAGACTATTACAAATCCATTTAATTTCAGGAGTGAGCTGATTCATTGAAACGTAAAGACCTTCCGTTTTTCTAATGATGTTATGCAAACTTATCAATATCACTATTTGATAACAAGTTAAAGTGGACATTAATTCATTTTTTGAGATTTGCATCTTTTAAAATACTTCATTTATGATTCCTATAGTTACGACATAGGTTTCTTCTTTTGATTCTCCGCTGTTAAAACTTCGTCTAACTGCTTATTTCAAAAACTACCCGCATATTCTAAAATCTCCTTTTTTCAAAGTCTATAGTTTTTGTGATGCGAATTTAAGTAGTCTGTCTTGAAAATCTAGTTTTATTTAAAAATTTTTGTGTATGTATTGTATTTTTTCTGACAAAATCATCATGATTTGTTCAGCTTTATATGGAGGAAACACCACATTTTCAATTTATGTAACTTTAAAGGAATACTTTCCACTATATTTTTGTAAAGTATCAATGGTATTTGATATTCCCAGAAGAACGAGGCTGACTGTCTTTTTGAGAAAAAGTGATAAAAAGTCTTATGAGACTATATCTGGCGCAGATTTGAACAAAACCTAAATCTCCTCAATGTAGACAATACAACATTTATTGTATTTCTTTTATTCTAACTATCTCAAAATTTGATTGGCAGTTCGAGGTTTCTAATCGCCTAAAAGTCTCAAACTTATCAGATCCTGTACATTCGCAACTGATTTCACAACATTAGCATTCATTCTAATGACTTCACATTACATTTTATTCATTACGCTATTCATACTCAAAGTTTTCCCTGCACCTGGCGATCCCGTAACCATCATGAATCTATATCCTTTTTTTTATTTTTTGATGCAGGCATGCAGAAAAGCTTCTATTTTTTCAATTTATTTTTATCTAAATCTGAATTCTGGTGGCATGGTGGTACCGTTGAGATACTATATGGTCTAGGCTTTACGAACTTGAAGACTACGTATCTCGAGGACAGGTTTTTCCTCAGCTGACTCAGTGCTTAGATTGTAATTATTGACATCTATGAGTTTCTTACGTGTGTTCTTAGTTTTTTTTGACATGAAATTTCAAATGATTTTATTATAAAGGAGGGAAAATGTAAGAGAGCTGTCTATTTACATAAGCATATGTAAAACTGCGCCAACTTTTGATCAACATCTTAGCTTAGTACCAAAAATCATCTTCTTTTTATTTAGAATGTTTTCTTCTGCATTTTGATATTTAAAATGATAAATTAAAATAAATTTTTAGTCTTGTTTAAAATTCTATAAAATCTATACTAAAATCGGATAACCATCATAAGCATACACCTCCTGATAGAGTTTTACTATAGTAATCTCCGCATAGGCACGTTTGGTTATCTTGTATAAATCCTGTTTGACAACTTTCTGGGAAACTAAATATTGAATCGACACAATAATCTTGACCGTTTAAAGTCACTCTAGTTGTCAATAATGGACAAACACATAAAAAAGAAGAAAGTCTTTGTAAATTATTCATACAGGTAGTGCAGTTGGTTGCTGAAGAGCAAGAATAACATCCAGAAATCGCGCTTGAGCATAAATTGCAAGTTATAGTTCCATTAAAAAAAGTAACCTGGTAACGATCATCTCCACAACCACAAACAAATCCATACGTTAATATCCATGGACTTGTACAACTAGTACAATTTGTTGCAGTCATTGAGCATTTATAGCAATTAGGGTTACAAGGTCTACACATGTATTGAGCATCATAATAGAATCCGATTTCGCAATCACTATAACAATATTGTCGAGTTGTATCAGTGATTGGAAAAGAAGAGGGGCATCGATAAGTGGCAAAAAGTAGTTCTGAGTTGTAATATTGAACATTTGTGGAAAGAGAGTTAATAGCATCAATTGAAATTGTACCTGAAAGAAACTGAGCATCATATAGAGCCATAATTCCAAAAAAATAGTTCTTACTATAAGAGTTGATATAGGTTCCTGTCACGTATGGGTCGTTCGCGAATCCACTTGTACCATATATTGCAAATTGCTGTCCTGATCCTGAATAGTTTAATGCCTTGAATGCGTTAAGATTGAAATCTGTAAATAGTAGTGTGATTTTTTATACTGCTATCTGTAAAGGATCGTAGCTGACTGTCATATTTGTTTGTATTATGTTTGTAGTTGATAAAACTACCTGAGAATCCACTGATGGAGCAAATCCCAAAGGATAAGGCCCTTGGGTTAGCTTGATACCTACCAGAAAAGCAGCATCGTGTTGATCGAGGTTAGTCACGATAAATTCTTGAGGAGTTGTAGTCCCAATAGGCATTTAATAGTTGAAAAAGGACAAAGTAACTTAGTAAAGGCTACTATCAATTATAAGAAAGCAAAAACTTACTGTTTTTAAGGTACTATCAAAAGATAATTGTGCTGTTAAAGCTGTAAGATTTATAGAGGTAATATTAAGTTGAAATGTAAGATGATGTACAAAGTTAAGACTTGTAAGCGAGTAAAGTATATATGGATTAGCTGCCCAAGGTGAGGCAGGATAATTGATAGTAAATGTGCTGCTAGTTCCGGTCAATGTTGCAGAAAAGGTACCTTAATCATAACCTACCTACTTCTATACATATTGTCTGGTGTGAATAGAGTTGGGTTAAAGGGAGATATTTGTATTCCTTTTGAGATTACGAGTAAGAGTAAACTTAGCAAACTCTTTATTATCATATATTTATAAGATTACTGTTCTAAATTATAGATTGAGCGAAGACTTCCTTTAAAACTAAAACTGATCAATCATGAAGCATTTATTCTAGCTTGCTAATTCTCTTCATAGTTTGAGATCCAGCATCTTTTAAACTAGGGTTCCATCTCGTCGAGATTTATTCCGTATTATAAGCTTCGATGATTTGTTTCTCCATAAATTTGTGTATAGCAATTCATTGATATGCACATCTTTGTGCATAATTATTGATAATACCCCTTTTATTCGCATTGACTAGTACATCTAGTTTTGACTCTATGATATTTTTAACTTGCTCCACGGCTAGTTCCTACAACTATCAAGAGAAGAATAAACAAAACCATAGAACTGATTTTTCCTGGCATTCTTTCGAGAATATCAAATATTTGGTTTAAGATTTATATGAAAAATCATGATTAATCGATAGTTTATAATAAAATGCGCTCTTCTCTCAAACTCACCTCAAACTCGAAAATCGGGAAGGAAGAAGTAAAAAAGATAAAAATCATTATCAACTGCCTCTACGAATCAAACGATTCCATGGATTTTAGAGAGCCAGTTGATTGGAAAGGAATGGGACTAACTGATTACCTCAACATTGTCTCTTACCCAATGGATTTATTAACTGTTTCTAAAAAATTTAAAGAAGATAAGTACACCAGAGTAGAGGAAGTTCTTGATGACATACAACTGATTTGGGATAATTGTAAAACATACAACCCTGACAACTCATGGATCCACTCAATTGCAGAAAAATTGGAAAGATCTTTCAAAAAAATGATAAAAAATTATTTTCCTGACATGAACATTTCCATACCAGTTAGTAATTAACTTTTTACTTAGAAATTGTATAGGAACAAAAAGCAACCGCTCCTATGAATCTTTTTTAAGATGAAGGTGAGGATATAACTTACCACCAAAAACTAAAATTTAGTGAAGAACTAAGTTTTCTCTCTTCAGAACAATTGTCTAAAGTTATTGATGAAATTATAGCTAAATCGCCCAATGCTTATAAAGATTTAGGATAAGGTAGAGGACAAATAGTTGTTGACAATATGGACCTCATTTTTTTCAATGAAATATCGCTGTAATTGTTACAATATTTAGTATGGTAAGAAATCTCATCAATGGTGGAGATCAAATGTAAATTTAAGAATAAAAGCCGAAACCAAGAGGACGCGGTCGGCCCCCCGCAAATCCCAAATGATTGTTGCTATTTAGAATCTTTCAGAAATAAATAACTTCATTATGAAAAACAATCATTATGCTTTTATTAATTACTTTATTCTATTCATATTTTTCTTGGAAATTACGTAGGCTTTTTAGCGTTTTTCAAGACTTACTTTTGGTTTTTTTATTGCTTTTGTTTCTGCTTTACATTCATAACTCAGTTGCTTACCAATTTATTAATAAAGGCTCTACATTGAGGTGAATCTATTATTTTCTTTTTCCATGTGACACATGTATCGAGAAAATGGTAATCTAACTTTTTACTTATCCTTAGTAATTTAAACTTAATAAGATCCTGGCCCTGGCACATCGATTGAGATATCTTCAGTTTTAAACCTTTATTCTTTTTGGTTCAAAAACGCTGCATTTTGTAATTATATCTTAGGTTCATAATAACCCGGGCCCAAATTTTATTTACCTTTTTATTTGAATCTAGACTGTCCTAAATCATAAGGTTGTTTCTTTTTTAGTTTTTACACTTTTAATTTTGGCTTTTAAACAATGTTGTCAACTATTTTAAGTTAGTCTACTTTTAATTTTTCCTTCTAGACAACTTACTTTTAGTTAAATCTATCTATTTTTGATAAAAAGCATTATTTGCTTTTTCCTCTCTTTACATATGTTTAAGGCTACTATATAGATTATTTTGTGTTGAGTTTCTACATATCCTTTATTTCAAATTCTGTTGGAATGTAGTCTTTAAATTGCCTTTTCAATTTTTCAATTTTTAACATTTCTTTTATTGGAGAATTCTGTTCTTCAAATCTTTGTTTATTAGAAATAAATACACCTTTATCTTTTGTGTTTTTTGCTTTTTTAAGATTAACTTTTAATTATGGTTGATACTTTGTGGGGTCTGGCAGTACTACTTGATGTTTTAACTCTGGTGATGGTCTTTTTAATTTTTTTTAAATCGAGAAATGGACTCCTTTTCCTATATAACTCTGTGTTCTCTGAAAATAAAAGTCTTCTTTTGTTGTCGAGCTTGTATTTGCAAAGATAATCTTAGGATTTTGATTTTGTACTAACCTTTTACAATTTTGGTCATATCTGTATCCATAAGAAGATTAGTTAGTAGGTATTGATGGCAATACTTGAGGCATTAATTTTTTTTACAACTCTCGTCTCTAATTTAAACTCACCAATTTACCAGGTATTGCCTTTTAATGTTCTCTATCATTCAACAATTCTATAAATCTCTTTTCTATTAAGTATTTGTCTTAGACTTATTTTTCTTCCTTGTTTGTGAATCTTTATATTTTTGATTTGAAAACAGCCTGACCATTTTCTTAATTTTTATAAACTTTCGACAGGTTATAACAACCTGGTCCCAGATTATCATCATTCTACTTTCTATGTTTTTCTCGTACAGTTTTGGATAGAAAACATGAATTCTGCATAGTTTAGCGTTTTGAAGGAGAAATATTATAAGTGGCAGGCCCAGGAGTATCTTCTACGTATGTTGCTATCCATTTGGGCGATTTATTAACGAATGTCATGTTATTCTTCTTTTGGAATATAAAGTTTACAAAAAGATAATTTTATTAAATGCGAGCTGCACAATATTCCAATCTAAAAACCGTAAAGATAGATTCTAATATTTTCAATCAAACCTTTCAACCAGCTCGTTCCAAATTACCTCTACAATTCTTGAAAACTATCGTTGAAAGGAAACGCAATAACCAAATAAGCTTAAATTATCGGGGAGATCGCTTCATATCCAGTCTTTCGAAGACAAGACAGATTGCAGTAAAGTAATAATTAAGGAGCGAAGCCTCAATAAAAAATATTCATCAGACGCTGATAACTGTTGAGCTAATTCAGAGTAAAAAAAATGATAAGACTAATTCATAAGTTGAAAACTATAGTGCTTTTAGCTTCACAGATAAAAACTTAAAAAGATTTGATCTATCTTTTAACAAAAATAGCTCGAAATAATAGTTACTAAATATTCGCGAAGTTAGTTAGAGAGCAAAAAGCAAATTCCTTAAAAATACTATCAAATTTAACTAAGAAAATTTCTAAGATCATTAATACCACTAAAATATTGCAAAGATCAATCCTTATACTCACTAAAAATACGCTTATCTTGCCTACAGATAACGAGATTAAATTTAGAAAATAAAAAAGACAACAAGATTTGAAAGGATCAGTAGTATGTAAATTTCCTATTATTAATTGCTAAATCTTATAAAGTTTCAACTATTTAGTTGGCTACTCCGAATCATCAACGTAGATCTTCTGTTCAATAAACACCAACTGGCAAGCTAAAAATGTCTTTACCCTTTAAAAGATAACCTAAATAAAAAAAACTACAAAGGAAAGAACCTGAAATACTACCTTGGTAATTGAAATTAGATTAAGTTAAGGATAGTTTTTAATCAGATTGTAAAATCATTTCAATGAGAGTCACCCACCCTTTGATATTAAGTATTATATTTCAGTATTTGATTTGTAGGTATTTATATTAAGTTGTAGTCAATAATTTTTTTATCGAGAAATAGTAACTGAATGATTAGTTTTTAATGATAATCTTTCAGTTGAATTTTGCTATTATTTTTAGAGTTTGCATAGCTATTTTTATCAGTTATCTTTAAAAAAAACTTATAATTTTTTTCTTGAGACTTACAAGCTTTTGCTTGATATATATCAAGGCTTTGACTTCTTTTATTATGTTAAAAAATGTTTTAAGAGAAATTACTTTGGTTTAGAATATTAAGGTATTTTTTATTAATAAATTACTATTTCTCAGCATATGAACCGTTTGAAAATCAAAGATTTCTCTAATATCTACTCACCTAAAAACAGCAAATTCATGAATAGTCTTCCAAAGACTTTCAATACTACAAATAAACTCTCTCCTCCCCCAACTCTCACCTCTAGAAGATCAACTTCGACTTCACCCTAATTGGTTAGAAGATCAATTTCACCAAGAGTTTTAAACGTCCCGAAAATAAGCGAATTCAAAGTAAAAAACAAAGTCAAGCTGGGAAAGTAAAAGCTTGATCAACTTCATTATTTATTAGAAATAGATGCATAAACCTAAAGGAACTTTCAATAACGATTAGCAAAACAAAATTTATTCATAGATTATGATTTTAATCCTCTTTCTGAGACATTTTCTAAGAAAAAATCAGATGTCAAAAAAGAGAAGTAAACAGCTCCTAATCTCCTATAAGCTCTAACAAAAAATAAAGATAAAAATTATATGCCCAAAATCAAATAAAAATTAGAGAAAACTGAATCCCTTTCATTATCTCTTTTGAATAGAATTGAGAAAGAAAGAAGCAGGAAAGAGTAGCAGTAGAAAAAGAATAAAAGGTTGGAGAAGATAACTAAATAATAAAAAGATGAATATGAGTAACTCAGAATACAGAATTCAGGTATCAATTAGCTTTAAGATATCATCAAAATAAAGGAAGAGAGCTATTTCAAAATAAAGAGATAGAGGTAAAATTTTAACATTTTTGAGCTCATCAAAAAATCAAACAAAAAAATGTTCAAATCTGGTAGATAGCAATTGTTGTAGTACTATTTCAATTTTGATTCCATGCCCAACAGTTTATCATCATCTTTCAAAAAAAATTTTGTTAGGGACTTGTCCACCTTTTCTAGAATAGCTATTTTTAATCCATTTTCAAAATTGATTCCCGAAGATCTTAAGATCAAGTCGATCAATAAATATTTTGAAGATAATCAACAAACTGTCAATTCTAAACTTTATGTAGCTAAAGGACTTATCTTACCTGAAGTTCTTGAAGCTTTTTTTAACGGTCAAACTGATGTGGTCAGAAAAAATTCAATCAGTGAGATCTTTACACAGTCATAGGATTAGTAAATTTTTTATAAAGAGGATCAGTAACAGAAATTAACAACTTATTTAGGGCAAAGTCTTTAGAAAGCTGAAATAAATTATTACTAAAAAGAATACTTAAGTAAGATCTAAAACAAACAAATCGAATTAACCACAAATTACTTCTAGAAACTAAAAAAAATAATAAGAAAGCAAAGAAATTTTATCGATAAAAATATTTTTGACTAAAAATTAATGGCAAGATTTTAACAGTTAAAAGAGAGAGTTTTATGTTAGCAAATTGATACTAATGTCTGTGTACAACTTGGAGAGTAGACCGACAGGAAGATAAGGAGGAACAAGATGAACAAAAATAGAGCTGAAAAATTGAAAAATGCCATCGTTTTGACTACATACAAAGTCAAAAAATAAGCTGACAAAAATTTGAAGCAAGCCAAGAAAATGCAGAAAGAGAGGAAATAAAAACCATGATTATTAGTTTTATATATTTACGATCAAAGAT
>Ga0194117_10005057_pt1 | contig 12210 bp, 5 predicted proteins | sample TA2MahsurfametaG_FD_160579 | JGI IMG/M metagenome (GOLD analysis project Ga0194117, IMG submission 160579) | Freshwater microbial communities from Lake Tanganyika, Tanzania - TA2015009 Mahale N1 surface | ecosystem: Environmental > Aquatic > Freshwater > Lake | place: Tanzania: Lake Tanganyika...
AGGCTGTCTCTGCTATAGCTCAAATTAGAGAAGTAAAAAGATTGCAAGTACAAAATCAGCCGCAACAGTTCTTCTTGGCTTTCTCTTTGGTGGGTTGGCTCAAACTTGCTCCCTTCTTCTCGGATCCCTTATTATTCTTGACATTCAGTTTCTATTACAATTTCTTGGCCAACTCCACAAAAATCTATTTGATGTGGTCACCGTCCTTTGCAGAGCACTCCATATAAATCAGGTTTTTTTGAGTACAGAATTCCTTTATTTTTTCCTGATGCACCTCCCTCTGATCCACCAAGTCAGACTTGTTACCAATGAGAAAGAAAATAGCATCCTTCTATGCATAAGTCTCGACTTAGTTCATCCAAAACTTACAGATATTTTCAAAGCTAAGAGGGTCAGTCAAATCGAATACTAGAAGAATTCCCTGACTACCTCTGTAGTATGCACTTGTTATGGTTCTGAACCTCTCCTGACCCGCAGTATCCCAGATCTGAAATTTAATATTTTTGCCATCGACTTGTATGGTTTTGAATCTGAAATCTACTCCGATAGTAGCCAGATAGTGCTACGAGAACTGATTTTCTACGAATCTGACAAGGATGGCAGACTTACCCACTCCCGAGCTTCCTATTATGACAGTTTTGTAAAGATGATCAAACTATTTTATCATATTTTCAGAATTAATAATTATAAGTTTCAAGGTTATTCATGCGGTGCCTCCTCGTTTACACCCTCTTGAGCCTTCCGTGCTTCTTCTTGTTACGCTAAGACCTTCTCTTCAGCCAAAAATTTTCTCATCAAAGTCTACTCACGCTACATTCGTTTTCTCTAGTGTTTTTCTCTGGCTCTTTCCTATCTTTTATCAGTGATCGCCTTCCTCCTCGTTTTCTAAACTTCCTTTGCCCAAGCATGTTACCTGAGAATAGTCTGTTTGGCAGCTTACAACAACACTCAATAAAATTAACCTTACTTTCACTTTATTGGATATACTTAGATTCTTAGGCTGAAACTCCAGCAGTTTCAATGTAAAGTTTGGGCATCAATTCTGAGATGAGGCGAGACTCAACCGAATTTCTAAAGAAGCCGTTGCCTTAGACATAGTTAAGAGTGTTGGTTTTAATATCTTTGAGATATTGTTTGGCGATGACTCTTGAAAACACTCTTTTGTGAGTTTTGACTTTCTTGTCCTTTTCCTTCTTGAATTGCTGGATAACTTTGAGCTTTGTATCTATAGAAGTACATTTTATTGTTCCAATTTCTCCTCTTCATCATACATATTCTGAATCTTCTTGTTCTCTTCCTTCTCATATAATCGGAGTTCCTACTGCCGATTGCTCATGATCCTGAGTTCCTCTTCTTGCAAAACCTCCATCCTGCTGATTTAAAGAGTCCTTCCACATAGCACATTTAAAAGAGGCTCGGCTTCGTAATCGAAGTCAAATAACTAGTTATCCCAAATTTGAGTCTATCTAAATATTTAACTCCTTACATGTCTTTTCCATTCTTCCCCTCCATCTGATGTCTCACAATTTCCTTTTAAGGTAATGGCTCTGTCTGGGCTCCGTACTCGTAGCGAGGTGGCTTGTCTGTGAGTGACTAGACGAACTCATCAGTAAATATTTCAATGTTTGCTCTGCGATTGCTTTCGAAAGTATTGGTTGTCTAGGCAGGATCTTTTCTGATGGGTGCTGGAGCTCTGGCATTACTATCGTAGGGTCCTTCATTTTTTTTGGAGATGACTATGGCGGAGTAGGTGTTGCCTCTGAAAATTCTTTTGTCCCACATGAGGTTGTTGTAGATGAGTTTGCTGGATAGGGGGGTAGTTACATTTAGTCTTAATCCTGCTCTTCAGGTTCTTCTTGGTATTTATTTTTGGGTTTGACTACTTTGGGAGCAGCAGCGAATTATTAAGCCATTAAATTTTTATAACTTACTGCGAGTTGCAAGTTAGTAACCATCCATAATAACTAACTTAACACTATCCATAAATAATAACTTAGATCAATCCAAAATACTAACTTAGTATGATTCCAGTTATATATACTTAATCAAATAAAAATACAAATTCCTGTGGGTTAACAATAGAAAACTATATTTGAGTGTGAAGGGTGATCTAATTGAGATTATTGAGTGCAGAATGCTGTGGCTCGCATTAGTATATTTCTAAGAAGTTATCATATCTAATTTTATCTAATCTAATCTTATTTATAACTGTACTTACTAGCAGAAATGTTCGAATAGGAGTAACTCGTGGCCAAACTGAGATAAGAAATATAATTGCTAAGACAAGATCTCCAGACTAAAGAAAAACATATCATAGCCCAGAAACAAACCAACGACAACAACAAAAATCATCTTGCTACTCTACGTTCCAAAAATTAACTTCAAAAAGAAAAACTCAGATAACTTGAGACCTCGCTCGAAGCAGCCAACCTCTAAAAAGAAGAACTCAATGCCAGCCTACTAGAAGCACACTAAAAACTGAATGAGTTGTAATCGCGAAGTCAAATCAATGACAGAGGCATCAAATATGATAGACCACAATCTATAGAGAATATCATTTTTGTCAACAGATCCATTAACCACTCATAGAGTGAAAACAACTTTCCAATTGAAATTGGTTAGATCTCAATATTCGAAAGCAACTGTCAAATCTCAAAGAAGACTCTCAACTAAAAACAGAGAGAATCCTAAGAGCGGACTTCTCAAATTACCATAACTGCTCTGGAATAAAAAATAGAAAAACTTTAAACTGAGTTAAAGGTGTCCTTTAAAGACAACGAATCACTCAAGCAACAGATATCCAAGCTAGAGAATGAAAAGAAACACAAATAATAAGCAGACCCAACGAGTTTATTGCCGTAAGACAGCTATTTCGGTGTGGATAAGATAGTAGAGAACAGGAAACAATACTTAAAAGGGTAGCAGGAGGATGAGGGAATTTTGATCTCCCCAAAATCAGTACACAAGTCGATTTTCAAATCGATAATGAGTCACCTTGACTCAGTGGACTATAGCAAGAAGATGCCTTTCCTGCAGATGTTGAACGTATGGTCATAGTAGAAACTGCAAAAGATATACAAAAGCCTGCAAGAATCGATGTGAGCGCATGATGTAAATGAATTTGATGATCGGCATTTGTAAATCCAATAGATTAATATATCTACCTTTTTATTAGATTGGGTTGAAATCAAAATATAATATTTCTTACAAGATATAATACTTGCATATGAGCAACTAAACTCCTTAACTTTAAGAAATGCTCGAATACTCCAACATCGAGCCAGAAAACAGTGATAGACTAGAAAATGAAATCAATAGACTGCAGGAGTAGCTCCAATAAACTAGGGATCAACTGGCACAGAAAAAGAGAATTCTCGACATTCAGAAGAGAACCAGCTAGGCCATGGAATAGCAACAAAGAGCACTCAGGGCTCGCTCCATCACTCAGGAAGAAAGAATCAGAACTTTAGAGAATCAAATTAGAAACAGAAATAATTAAGCTAACCAAGCACTAGAACCACTCAACTCTGAATAGTCGGAGAAGCTTGCATCTATCCAGAAGAAGCTTTAAATTTCATAAAATAGAAATTTAAAGCTTGAGGACTAGAATAAGCAAATCACTGAAGAGCTCAAGAAGCTTGAGAAAGAATGCTTGCGACTGAAGGAATAAAAGTAGAGTTATTCCAGGTATATCTGAAACTATCTAGTAATAGTAGAGAATCAGACATTATTAGTCTTTTGGAACAAGAAAACAAAAAACTCACCAAAAAAGTGTAAGAACTACAGAGAAAAAATGAAGAACTGAATGGCAACCTCAATAAAGCTCTAAATTCACAGAAACAAAGCCCCCCAGTTCAGGTTAAAAGTGTTGAAGTGCCTCCCAAAATCGTAGAAGTACCTTCCAAAGAAGCAGAATTGGAGATCAGAAAACTGCAAGCGCAAGTTCAAGAACTGAAAACCCAGAATGCACATGAAAAGGAAAAGGCAAAGTAATTATAAGTTAATTCAGAAAAGCTCACGAAAAGTAAATCGCAGCTTTGAAATCTGAAGCTAACGAAGCAAATCAAGCCAAAGAAAGCCTCAAATTCATGGTAGCTGAGTTAAAGGTCGAACTGTAAAAAGCCAAAAATGGAGAGTTATCAATGAGTGAGATGTTTCCTAGCTCTATCAATCTTACCAGCCGCATACATGATAATCAAGGTATGGAAGAGGAAACAAAAATAAAGAGTATCAATGCGGAGGAGATTGATGAAGACTCCAAGATAAAGATCAACAAGACACACAAAGGAATCATGAGTGCACTAAACAAACATTTAGCTATGATTAAACACGAGTAGATGGTTTCATTTTTGAGCGTCGTAGGTAGCTGGTCTGAGGAACAGCTCTAGAGGATCGAATCCAACTTTAACGAACTCAACGAAGGCTGAATGCCCATGATAAATTATTTTATTAAACAAATTTATTAGATAGAAACAAAAATAAACTGATAAAGATCTAGTAAAGCAAGCATCAATTGAGATCAGATACGATAGCTCCTATCCCACCCACTCTTCCAACGAACCTCAAGTCCCTGCTTGCTTACATTTTCTTCGATTTTGAGGAGATACTTGATAATAATGAGCTTATTCTTAATGTGCATTCTCTTCGAAGTGATGAACTTTTTCACAAAATCAGTTGATCTATAATAGTTTAGGCACATTTTTCTCAGTTTTTATCTCGCCTAAGCTAACTTTGGAGGGCTCTACTCTTCCTACTCGTTCACCCTCCCACCATGAAACATATACTCGAGAGAGGTGAAATTCGCAGCCATTTTTTCATAATTTTAGACATGCAACCGTTCTGTTTCAGATAGTTCGTTTTCGAGGATAGCTAGTCTAAGGAAACCAATAGTCAAGGTTTTCAGATTGATATTAAGTTCTTTGGTATCTTTAGCTTTTCCCCTGAGAACAGAGGCGTACTTTATTTTTGTTTGTTGTGTGGTTCGTATGATGTTCTTCTTGCGTTGCCTGTTGGTCTTGAGGCAGATGATCTGCTATTAAGTTTATAATTTGATCATAGTCCCTATCTTTTAAAAATTACTATAAGAGAGTCCATTTATAGCAAGTCGAAATATTAAAGCCTATATATGAAAAGTAACACATAATTGTTTTTTATTCATAATGATAGTAAATCTTTATCAAAACAAGTATGTAATTAATGCTTCCTTGAAATTATTCACTAAACTATGCCTCGAGTCTTAACCGCCTAGGAACAGAGATTACTCTTGCTTGCTGTAGCCACCTATAGCTCACAATCCACACATGAAGTAGCCATCGCCACTCAAGAAATGCGAAATTTCATATTGTAAAACTACCCCAAATCTTTTGCCAAACTTTAGTAACTTATCATCTTCAAATAAATCGATATCAATACTCGTAAGTCGATAATCTCTCACATCAAAACAGTGAGCTTGTAAATCAAATAACAACTTCACAACTAGTCACAACACAATCCAGATGTACTCAATAATAACAAGAAATTTTTGTACGATATCGAACACATTTTAGCAAACAATCAGCTAGAAGGGACACTCAAAAAGCCATTAGCAGAGGCTTATGTTAGTATTTTCGTGCTTTTCACTCCCTAAACGTACGATAAACTACTCGGCAAGGCGCGCTACTATTTCAATACAAAGTAAGATATAGTAGCCATCTATATCCTTGAATCGTATCATTCAAGTAATGCTCCCTATAAGTATAAATGGGAGTTCTACTCCAAAATGTTGCCTCTTCTGATAAATCACATTTCCTAAAAAATAAGAATCCATCAGCTCGAGGCAGCAGACAATAACAAACAAATCCTCTATCTCAATCCAAACCTCAACTTGTTAGCAGAAGTGTGGACTGCAATGAACTTCGAAAAGTATGAATCTATCTTCTGTAACGAACTAGATAACTAAAAACTTCATCAAATATTCTAGATACTTTTAGGCGATCTAGTTCCTCAACAGCTGCTTTCTCATCTACATCTGATCGCTTCTCATGCGATCTCTGGACTTAGGAGAACAGGATTGTACCGAAAATACTAGAGATTTATTAGAGTAGTAGAACGCCACTTATTGTATGTCTTGAATAAACAAATGCAGAGATAGTTTTTACTTAAGGATATAATTGAGGACTACGAAGTGAGGTAAATTTGTAATAATCTTAAGTTTATGATTTCAGGCGTAGATGTCCACAATGAAGGCATGCACCTGATCGGCTATAATTTCAACATCTACGCTATCTTTACAAAGTTGGTGTACCCTAACTTTAAAAATATCCAAAATTATCTCTATAACCACTCAAACAATCCATAAGAAATCTTTACTTTTTTACAAGACATCTCTTTCGACATGAAATCTGATTGCCCCGAAGTTCTCATCAACAAATTCACTTGTAGCTTAGCCAAACACTCCAGAATTTTTATGGCAGACATTAAAATTCTCATCTACTCTTTTCTGTTTGAATTTTTACCCAAAAACAGCAACAGAAAACTCAAGCACTTCAGAGTCAAATATAACCTCGGTTAGAGCTTACCTTTCTGGTCCAACATCACTACTTTCATCTCACTCCAAGACCAACTTTTATCGATCTTAGCTTTTACTGCCTTCGTCATCACTTGCTTTCTGGATGACATTGAATTTCTAACAGACCTTAATGATTTTATAGGGGATAATGCTGAATTATTTATGAGTAGTGATCCCTAAGTGTAGTTCTTCAGTTTGCTTATTTTTCGTAACTACAGATCCGAGATATTCAGTAATAAACGAGCTAGTACCTTCAGAGGACTGATAACAAGTAAGTTGCTCTAAATTGGCAATCAAAGTTTGAACAGAAAATTTATAATTTGTATTGTAGAAGAGTAATTTGAAGATGTGCCAGACTTCGATGATTTAGCCTTCAACATTTTTATGATAGTGGACGCGATGGCTCTCAGCTTTTCTCAGGAACTATACTACATTTTGCTACTGATTTTCAGAAACTATCAGAAGGAATTCATCAAGATTGGCTCAGTTCACAAAATTGCAATAAACGTCTTAAATAATTTAGAACAATGTTTTTCACAGCGTAACCATCTCAGCAGAGTGGCAAACTACTTTTAGATCATTGCTTTTTTAATATCAGGTTTCAACAAATAGTAATCAACATAGCTCTTTGCCAAAACACTCACGATCGTTGACAAAACACATGACAAATTTTAGATCAAGGGAGAAACAATATTAAACATTTTTCTACAGATGTTTAAAAAAGCAGGTAGTCTCCCTCAAAACTCAGATTTAATTTTGTTGAGCTTAAAGTGGTAGTTCTAAAGTGTGGAACTAATAAACTCTCTGACATAACTGATACAGAATTCGCAAAATCACACCTTTTTGAACTGGATTGCTCACAAAACTACGATGGAAGAGTTCAACATCTACACTGCTCTCCTCTTACACAGTCTCACTTACTACAAATCGCTTTATCTGACCTCCGAAACTGTAGAATTGCTTCTACTAAAAATATACTCTTACAATAATCTTAATTCCAACAAATCCAATTACGTCAGTGGCAAACTCAACATCGTCTGCCTGTTTTTACTGCGCCATCAAAAAAAGATGGTTTACGAAATTCTGCTGAATCCCAAGTGGCGATAAATCCAAACGCAACTCAAAACTCAGAACAAACTGAATTATTTATTTATCAACTCGGACACTAATGCTACTGCGTAGCTTTCCTTTTTAGACAAATTCTATCACATGCTCTATTACCACGAAAATATATATCGTTGGAGATATGACATAGAAGTGTTTCTCATTACTCAACTTAAGTTCTTTTAGACTGATCTCAGAGACGAAATTCATTTGGCCTATGCCAATCTAGCTATGGTCGCGTGCATCACAAATACAATCCGAGCCTTCTCCTATCTCTAAGTCGAAAGAAACGACTTCATTCCCGATACTGATGGCTAGGAAGTCAACTGCCGTTAACTTGATATCTAATACTAAAAACATCTCAGAACGATGTAACAATTCAAGAGGCCGCAGTAGTTCAACGAAGACTATTTTTTGCTATTGAGGGAATGGGTCAATACATTGAAAACAAGGCACAGCTCCAACGAATGGCTTAGAACTATTTTAAGCTAAGTGTTTTCCCAGTAGCACCAATCAATCTTCGAGTTAATACTTCAGATGAAGAGATGCCAAGGATAAAAATTTAGGAACATTGTAAAAGTATAAAGAATAAAAGGGTAAGATTACGAGTGATTGATCATTTATCACTTTACACTTATTGATTGGATCTCGTTATTTAACACTGGAATCAAGGGACTTCCTAAGATGTAAGTCGCTCCTGCAAAGATCTCTTTACTTTCATTTGTGAAGGCGCTCAAAGTAGAAACAATCACTTTACTTGTGTTGAGGAACAAATCGGCATTTAGCTTCTCAACATTTTCGATCAAATCAAACCCTCCATTTTGGTAGATGTTAAGTTTTTTTTGAGATATTATAGTCTCTTCCAATATTTTTTTATACAAATTTTGAACGAAAGTCTAAAGCTGGAGGATCGCTGGTGTAGCGTTGATACTTACCGCTCCAGTTGATACATACTGGCAATTGATAAAAGAGTACTTGCTTTCTATATTGAGGCAAACATTGCTGTTTACAAACGAGTTGACGCTGTAGCGTTCAGAGATGATTTCTTTTAACAAAAATTGTTAGAGAGACTCTCTAAAGTACTCCTCAACTGCTTTTGATATGATTTTGAAATACTATTTCGGACCATAACTGAAGTGCAGATTCACTATTTCTGACTCGATGAGTTGACCCAAAAAGAGACCCTACATTGTTATCATTGACTTATCTTTGGTTAGAACCGAAATTGTAAAATTATGCTTAAGTATACCTTTGGGATATGTGACGAAACGATGGTCAAGGCCCACCAGATAGTTGCCATTTTCTCTGACAGTCTGCGACCTATCAATAGTATTGAAGAATGTATATTAGAGTAGACCGTATTAGTTGAGGCCTACAGTTTTGAAAGAGAAGCCAAAAAAGAGGAAGAAAATAGTGACTACTGTAGCGACTATGACGAGGACGCGCAATAGTTTCTTGCGGTCTTTCATTTAAATTGAGTTATATACTTTTTAAATATAGAATAAAATTCAGTTTAATTTCACTTCATTGAAGTCAGAACGAATCTTTCTCTAAATATAAACATTACAAGAGATCGATGGAGTCAACTACCGAAGTACAAATTATCAGCAAACTGGGCTAGGGCGCCTACGGCTGTGTCTACAAAGGGTGCAGAACAAGCGACGGCCTGATCGTGGCAATCAAAGTCATCAAAATCGCAGATGATGAAGAAGGTCTGCCTTCCACAACTCTCCGATAGCTGACTATTCTCAAAACTCTGAAGCACCCCAACATAGTAAAGTACAGATATTGTTATTTAGACTACTGTAAGAAAAATATGTGTTTGATGTTGCTAATCCAAGAGTGGAGCTTCATTTCGAATATATGGACTAAGATTTGGCCCGCTTCATCCGCAGAAACAAAAATATGAGTCCCTTGACTGTGAAGGTACGGGTTATGCTTTATAGAAAATAATGAAACAAATATTATAGGGAGTTCACTACATGCACAAAACTAAGGTTTTCCATAGAGACCTCAAACCTCACAACATTCTCATAAATCAAAGCCATCAAGTCAAAATCGCAGATTTTGGACTGGGAAGAATCATAGGCATACGACTTGAAACCATGTCCAAAGAAATAGAAACTCTTTGGTACAGAGCCCCCGAATTGCTACTAGGCACTGTCAAATATGATCTTTCTGTTGACGTTTGGTCACTTGGCTGCATCTTTTATGAACTAGTCGAAGGCAAAGTTCTATTTCAATCCGAATCTGAACTCGGACAAATCATGGAAATAATGAAACAGCAGGGAACTCCAAAACTCTCCTAGTGGCCTCAACTCAAAGAGCTCCCTTACTTCAAGGTATTTTTAAGCTGACTTAGCCCAACTTCCCCAAATTCAACAAAAAACCACTGACATGCAAGAACATGGACTTCTGGGGAATAAATCTCCTCGAACAAATGATTGCTATAAACCCAAAAGACAGGATTAGCATATCTGGCGCACTGAGTCATGGCTATTTCGATGATGATTGCTGAATAAAACACTATGACACTCATCTAAAGTTAATATCGAACATTCTTCTATCTCTTTCTAAGCGTGTTTGCATTTTTTAGCTATTAATTAATGACTTCCTGTAACTTTAGGAAGGTAATTTGAATCCACTAGTGATGTTACAGATCAGATGCAGTTTCCCATCTATTTCTGAAGTCATTAGCTTGATGAATAACATTTATTATTTGAGTGATTAACCGCAAATAATAACAGTTTTTGAAGCTTGTGAACATAAAAAATGGTTAGTCTTGATGCTAATATAGATTTATTTTTAACTGAACATGATAATATTTGTATATAACATGGGTATAATCTAATTAAAGACCCTTCATCTCACCACAGTGGTCTATGGCTGGGGGGAAGTCTTAGTACTGGAGGTTAAACCTGGCTCAACTATTGTATTAATTCTTAGTTACTATCTCAATCATATTTTATTCCATTTTTATTCAAGTGTCGACATAATGATAATCAATATTTCTTCTCGTATTTGTTTCTTTTTACTTGTATAATGCATAACTTATCTGCCCACCTGCTTACCTCTACCTCCCTCTATCTTATAAAGAAATGTGATTCTGAACCAGTTTATTCATAAGGTTTCTTCGTTAAATTAGAAAATATTTCGTCAACAAATCAAGTAAAAACTCTATAAATCCTGGTGTCCTTGTTGCCACCTATAGCTGTAAGAACTACACACAAAATTAGTTAACCTTAAACCACCAACATCTTATAATGATTTTATGTGTATTCCCTAACTGGCAATTCAATCATCAAACCTCTGGCAAAAGGCAGAAATCTCGACATCATAACATAGTATTGCAACCAAAATGTCTTTTATTATTTTTGGTGAACATCTTAATGTTTATATTGTGGGTACCACCTACAAAAATAAGAAAAGGAGAGCAAGGTGGGTGGTGCCTTAGTGGACTAGCAGAAGAATGTAATATCAGTAAATTATGGAATGCATTTAAATTTTATGTGTTTGAATCCCTAAATATAATAATAAACAATAGAAATGAAGTTTAACCAAAAAGGTAAACACCAAAGTCTGAATTAACGCAAGCACACCCACTCACAGTTCATTCAGTGTACAAAAAATGCCGAAAAAGCCACCTCCAATCTTGAACAACACCCAAACAGCCAAGTTATCTAATTTGAAGAAGTATATTTTGAAGATAAAATTTAAGACAGTGACTCTGATGTCAGCCTCGATGATGACATCCTCGACCAACACCTTACAGTGCTTAACGAAAAAATAGAAAATTACTATTTTTACAGCTCTCAACTTTATAAATCGAAGGCATCATTACAAGGAATTCAGTAAACTTTGAAAATTAATACCATCGAACAATACCTCACAGAAATCGCAAAGACCTTCTCCCCTCACTTGCATAATCTCCTGGGGAGTCTGCTGGCATATCTCTAAAAGTAAGCTGAATTCCGCAGCTTCATTAGTCATATCTACTATTGTTTTTCAACCAGAATATCAATGGAAATCATCGAACTCGTTTTTGCAGTCTGGTCCGTGTACCTGCCTTACCTAAAAATGAATTTGAGTCTGGAAGAAGTGCAGCAAGTCACATTACTGATAACCAAAAGGATATGCCAGAAGGAAAAAATGAATGTAAATTAGAGTCAATATGAAAATTGCAGTGAAGGGAAGGGAGGTATTTCCAAACATCGTCTTTACTTTGTGATAACCACCACCACTATCTTCGTCTTGGAGAAAATATTCAAAAACCCCTTCTTTAGCTCGACCAGACAGTCAGCAGAGACCTAACACTAAGTGGAGGTGAGGCAGTTGGAGAGAAGGAGGAAGTTGGTGAAGTTTTAGAGGTAGAGTTGAGCGATGATATTTATTAATTTTGTGTTTTCTCCTATACACTCATATTTTAAAACAATAAGAATACATATGAACTATGAATCGAAGTTTTTGCTACTTGTGTTTTATTTATGAGTTGATCGTCGATTTTATAAGCTAGCAGTTTAAATCTTATATGATAGCTTATTTAAATTGCTCTATAAACA
>Ga0194117_10005059_pt1 | contig 12202 bp, 8 predicted proteins | sample TA2MahsurfametaG_FD_160579 | JGI IMG/M metagenome (GOLD analysis project Ga0194117, IMG submission 160579) | Freshwater microbial communities from Lake Tanganyika, Tanzania - TA2015009 Mahale N1 surface | ecosystem: Environmental > Aquatic > Freshwater > Lake | place: Tanzania: Lake Tanganyika...
TGTTGGGCATGCTCTAGTGCTTGATTATTTTCTAGTTGTTTTTTATGTTTTTGAGCGGCCATTTTGCTGGTGCTGCGCATGATGGATTTAATTGATAAAATTATAAATTGCACTCATCTCTCCTGTACAGTCATCACACTTAAATATCTTACGATTACTACTGAATATCCCAAAAATAAACAACAAAAATTAATCTTCATCGGTTGTAATCTTTATATAAGTGCTTGCATCTTCACATAAAAGCATTACAAACATCAAATTCCCACATTGTTCTCCACCTACTCAGTACGCCCCATTACACTGTTTGTCATCTCATTAAGCCTGTCTTGCTCATCATGCAAAGTTTGGTTCTGCAACTACAGGTACTCGAATTCTTTGTTTTGACCATTTGAGTCGTTCTTGAACAACTCAGTAAGATAGTTGACCCTTTCGCTGATTTCCTTGTGTAATTCTTGGAAGTCAGTCTTGGTAATTTCTTCTAGTTTTTTTAGCTGCATTTGCAATTCGCTTTGCTGTTTGCGTTGATTCTCCAAGGATTTCTTGAAATGATCGATACTGACCTAACTATAGGAGTTGATACTTCGATGTAATCTACTTGCTATTTGACAGTAGTGGTAAATCCAAGTTTGGAATCAGTCCTACCACCTAAAGACATCATGAGATCATTGAGGTTAGAACTAGTCCGCATTACAATAAAATTATAAAATCAATTTTGAATATCATAATGATCATAATAGATGTAGCAGATACAGTCCTCAGAAACAACTAAGTAGAAATATTTGAGCGTTTTAGAAGCAACTTCAGAGTTTTATTAATATAACTCTGCAACTAGTACGCCTCTCATAATTTAGAAACATTATTTATTATTGGATATTTAGTATATCATTATGACTATTTCACCATTCAAACATCAACTGACCACACGAAGCTTTTACATCCACAGTTGCGAAAAATTGACCTAAAAGACTCTATAAACTCTACAGACCTTCACCACTCATCAGACGCCTCTATAGCAACTCCAAGAATTCCTTCAAACTCTACTGCAGAGGGTCGCTATTGCTGAATAGAGGTACTTGGGGCATCTGGGCCACTTGGAAAAAGTTGCTAATTGCTGCCAATTCTCTCTCCGTCAGGTTCTGCTTGATTTTAGTGCCATCTATCTGGTAGATGTGATCCTCAACTTTGTCATTGGGGTAATTGAGATCTACGAACTCCTCAAATGTGGAGACTGAATCTATGAGTTTGAGTGAGAGGGCTTCGTTGGGATGGTAGAGCTTGTTTTTGATTGAAAGCAGTTGATCTTTAGGGATACCTCTTTGATGATGGACTGAATCAATCATATTTTTCTCTACTGCTTAAATCCATCGGTGGGCTATTTGTTTCTCCCTCTCGTTCTTCTCCACGAACTGGTTCCATATTCGACTCGATTAGTGTTTAGAACCCAGCTCTTCATATCTAATACCCAACAAATCTAACAGTTTTTTTATGTTTCTGTAGCTCTTCTGAGCAGTTCCTACATCCCCAATCAGTGTATAGGGGTCTAAAACAAATTTGTCGTACTTGCATTCACTGTTTTCCCTGCTGTCGCCGTAAAATATGTTAGGGAAGTAGCTTTATCCTACAAAAATGTATAAACTGAGAGCCTTCTGAGTTAAGAAAGGACTACCTATGCGAAGAGCGAGCCTCTAGAAGCGAGGAGTACAGTAGTTGGCAGTTTTCGGGTGACTCGGACAAACCATTGAGCGAGACACAGATTGCTGAGGTGTTATTATAATCGAGGAGCTGCATATTTTTGAGGCAGTTTTGTATCCTGAATAAGGTGATGATGACTTTTCGAGTGGCATAGGGAAGTATAGTTTGAAATGATGCAATACTTTGTTTTTGGCAAACATGAATCTGTAATTTATTACAATAATCAACTGTAATTTATTACAATAATCAAAAGTGAGTTTGTTTAAGATTGGCAAAAGGAACAGCTCTGCGGATTTAAATCTAATTTTACTGAGCATTCTAATTTATGGGTTATCATGATTTAGCCTGCTAGATAATAAATAAAAGCTTAGATTATCATTTTTTCTTTATCTCAAAAAACTACAACATTGTTGTTTTATTGTTGGTAATTTAGTAGAACCCATCGTTCCTCAGGTTAGCATTTTGAGCCGCTTGGATCGCATTGTTCTTATCCCAACAGTAAATCATAGTCTTCACGTTGAAACCATGCTTGTTGTAAAGGATCCTCAACAGATCTATCCCAGCACTATAGTTTTTCTTTCTTTCAAAGCCCTACCTCACGATGCCCTCAAACCGAGTCATATCAGTCACAATCTTGAACTGCAGCCTTTTCCAATTCAGAAGCCATCCAAACTATGTAATCCATTTCTAAGCCTAAAGGGTACTTGTAGCTTGCAGAATCTCAATGTCGAGTTTCTATAGGGTTGTGACTATTTCATTTATATTATTATAAGGTTAGTCATCTACCCACAGAATAATATCTTTTTGAAAAGTGATGGGGGCTGAAAGTTCAACAATGTAAACTTCATCGTAGAGCTGACCCGGAATGATATCTTCGATGAAAAACGGAGTGAAGGGAGCAAACAGAATTTCTTAATCTTTAGGAAACATCGAAAATTTCTAAATTTCTTTGCCGTTCAACGAAGTGATGTGGAAGAGTGTTCCTTTTTTTTAAAAAAGTTCTTTCTTTACCAGATCTTCATCTTTAAAGGCGAGAGTAAAGTTGTGCAGATAGAAGGTTTGGTGTTTTTGGAAGAAGCTGCTGAACTTGAAATTTCTGATTCCTAAGTAACACTTCTTATAGTAGTTGGGAAGCAGTTGCATATTGATGTATAGGTCTTTGATAATATTGAGAAGGTCTTGATTTGACTACTGTTTTTTGTACATTTAAAAACCTATGATGAACTTCTTTATCTTCTATGTATACTTTCTGCAGGTAAAATAGAGGAAAGGCAAACAAAATTATCTTTCTCTGAACTCAGCTTCAGTAATCCTCTTATCTTTTGCGATCCTTAAGTATGCAGCATTTACTTCTTTTCTCTCTTAAAACTAGCTCAGCTTGACTATGCCTGAACCAATAAAACTGTTCGTGTCCCTATGCCTATTTGGAATTCGACTATAATTACCCACATCTTCTTTGCTGATATTCATCGCATTGATGAAAGATAGTTTCTCGTTTTTGACTAAAACAATGGTATTTTCTGATAGTTTGAAGTTCGGTGAGTTTTCAAGTTTTCTTAGAAAGTCTGAGGGAAAAAGAATCAGGTTATCGAAAGTGAAAAAGTATGAGCCAGTATAGTTGGGGAGTAGTTCTGCAATAATGCTCTAGATAGTCCTATCTTTTTATTTGTAGTAGTAAATGATTTCTTTCTAGGTGTCAGAAATCTGAACTGTTATAACTTTCTCCTCAATACTTTCCTCTTTAGCTAGGGCCTCCATTAATATCGAGCTTTTGGATATTTTCGATTTTGAGGCCTACACAATTGCAAGTACAAGATGATGGTTTTGGATTTCATAGCTTTAGATTGTTCTGTCATGACTGAGCTGATACTAATTAAATACCAGAATGATGTCATTGACTCGTACTTGAGTTAAAGCTGAGAGTTTTTACAAAATTGAGGAGACATTTTCGCCTCTGCTAACTCCGAAGCTTATTTTCCGTAATCTTTTCTGGTTTTTCATGATTAGTATATTAATGATTTTGTTATGGATGATGATATTCGCTCCAAGATTGCTTTTACTTGTATTTTCCTCATAAGTACTTTTGATCGTATTCCTAGCTACTATATTTTTACTCTCCAACATCGATATTCTGAAGAATCTTTTAGGCCTATGTTATTCTTGGATATGGGCTATTCCTTTAATCTCGACATTTTATCCATCTATTGTGCGCAAAATTGCTTTTTCTTACAGGAGATAGCAGATATCTCTAGCCGTCATCGCTTCCCCGTTCGCCAACTATATGTAAGTGTCTGAAGACACACAAATCGTGTCTTCATAATCTTTGATTCCCAAGTATATATAATCCATCACATCTACTACTTAAATCAATTGAATCATATCCTATTTTTCTCTAGGGCTTCTTTAATTAAACACTCTCAGGACGTCACCTTGTTATAGAAATCCAGCCTACTTGTAGGTGCCATCAGCTAATAAAATTAAAGTTTCTTGCTTTACGAGGTTGAAGTATTCAGTGGATTTTTTGACCAGCTGAAGAGTAGCTTCTTTAGGAATGTTGTTGTCTGCAATCGTACTCTCATCTTTGAGTTATCTCCCGCAATAGATAATTTTTTGATTATTTGCTTGTATAAAGTACAGTTCTTCGAGAGATTCTTTGATTTAAATGATCGAACTGGAAGGTTGAACATCTACTTTTTCTTCTCCCTGTGCCAGCTTGATCCTTATGAACATGTTGTGTGTGATAACATCGTTGACTATAAAGGTGTGGTTATTTTAGATAGATAAGTGATAGAACTCATTTTAGTGAAATTCCACCTGGCTACAGTACATTTACTTTATCTTTTTTGCTGATTGATTGCCAGATACTAGACTCATGCCTACTTGGAGTGATTTAATAGAGTCGGGATTGATCAAATCAGTAGTATAAGATCTGAACTGACCATCTTCGCATAAGAACAAATGATTTGTTGTAGTTTTGATCTCACTTGCATCATCGAAAACGATGTTCAAGCATTCCTAAACTCTGCTCACTTTCACAAAACTAACTGTATCTTTTTAGAACCTTCCTTCTTTAATGTTGTATGATAATACTTAATCTCCAATCTTTATATCACTTATTTTGACTGTGTGATAGTTGGGCATCAAGACGAGAGTATCTGGGCTAAAACAACCGCCCGATTGTTTCTATTTGATGAAGAGGATGGTAGAGTTATTTACTTGATACCTTGATAAAGTTTGATTGTCGTCTGATAGTTTGATATCGTTAAATCGGATTTGCAACTGGTCTGGTGTACGTTTGTTTAAGAACATTATCTACTTGATAGCTTGCCTTTTGAAATCTATGACTTTCTGAGTGAGATTGACTTTCATTTTCCACGTCTAAAATATTTTTCCATCGACTTTGACTTTGATTTAAACCATTTTATTCTACCTAAATCGTTGATTCTCTTCATACTACCTCCTCTAATACTGTCTCCTCTGCTCCTACCTGAAATCCACATTACTGGAGTCTACAACCCTAAAGCACTGCTTCTTCAGATCAAAACCAAAATTAGCCAGATTGTCATCATTTTGTGCATACTCTCCCTTTCTAAGACCCTGCTCAATACTCAAGATTGGTTTTTATTGTAGTTTTTTGCAAGTCGTCGTCTGATTATAGAGTTCAATAAACTTGGCAATAGTGATGTCAAATGATGTGCATGGCACATACAAGATTGCATCGTCTAGATCGAGAACAGAGATGTAGTTTATGTTGGGTGTGTCAGTTAGTTTTCCAAAAGCGAGCCCAAACTCCAAATGGTCAACAATCTACATTTGTACTTATATTAAGTATAAAATAAAATAATAAAGTAGAGTATCTTTCATTTCAAGAATCAATCACCTTCGTACTTTTGCTTCTCAACCTGGCCAGTTATTTTCCCAGCCTTATTTTGTCATTTTCTTCTTCCTTCGAGTTTATAAATCTTGTTTTAAAGATTATCTCTTTTGTTTTGCGGACAAACACACTTTAAAGCTGTTGGCGCAGCTGAGTCTCCACCTATTCGATCAGCTTCCCACTCATCAACAGATGGAATTCCTCAATCTCGTATTCAGGCGTCCATCTTTTCGACTCTACTCTCTAAATAAACATCAACCTACATTTTTCTTCGTGGAGCCATAAACTTCGACAAGTTAGTTGGTCTTTTCATTTAAAACGTTAAATTCGTAGATGACAGTAGTTTGCAGTTTATAACTTGAACTTTTCTGAGGATCGCCTCGGATTTCCACTGTATTTGAAGAACACCAGATGCCGAAACATTAAGGATCTTTGTATACTAAATCCTTATTTATGTACCTTTTCTGATATAGAATGCGAAGTTGAGCCCTTCCTAGCTTTCAAACACATAGAAATTAGATATACAACCTTAGTTTCCGTAGTAAAGTTTCGCGTACTAAGAGAAGAGCAGATTGCCCTTCTCCTCGATATCTCTGAGCATGGGCGTGAGCATGACAGCATCTTAGTGATGCTAGGGATAGTATTTATTGGTGTAAGGGGATCGGTAATTATTGGATTTGGGTTATCTGACGAACTCACAGGTGATGAACTATCTTCCGTCTTGTGTGTCAAGTATGGTTTCTGGGTGTATGTATGAATACCATGTATTTTATCATTTTTTTCGAAGTTAATATCTTTCTGGGTGTGTTCGAGCTGATTTTTCACTTATGAGGTAGGTTTGAGTATATTGTTGACGGTTTGGAGTGCCTTGTTGATTTATAGTTTGAGCTTGTTCTTGTTCCTGTCTAACATCAATAAGATTCAATTATAATAGAACTTTATTTAAATCAAGCCAGCAGAATCAGTATCAACAGCACATTCAGTATCAAAGATACTAATAAGATCTTCTTACCTTGTTGCAACTTCAAATTGCTCAGCTTCAACTCGCTCTCCAACTTCTATTAGTTTTATCTCAATTCTCCAATCTATTTCTAGTACTCTTCATTATTTGCACTCATCATCACATTTACTCCACTCTGTCCCCGCTAATTATTCTGCTACTTTAGCTTGCTCCTCTAGAGGTATTTTAGATACTTTTTAGTCTATGCTTCGCTGCGGCTCGTTGCTATTTTGGTCTACTCTGTTGATTTGCTCTCGATGACTCCTTTCATCATAGTGTTGGAGACAAAGTTGACAAATAAAGAAATCGTCATTCTACAGCAATCTATATTTCAAACAAACTACTTTAGTTCATTGTTTAGACTACTTTCAACAGCTTCAAGTTGAAAGTGTCCGAATATGGCACTCCACTGTTCTGGATAGTCGATTCCAATAAAAATTTATCTTTGGAAACGATGTACAGGATTTGAGTCTACTCAGACTTTGCTTGCTTTGGCATAAAGGGTACACCAGTATTTGCCAATGGCACCATACAATTAATTTTGCGAGTAAAGCTTAAAGGTGTATTGCTTTTAATGTTGCCTAAATACAAAAGAAACTACCTGAGTTCAGAAAATCACTCACTTGTGAGGGGCTCCACTATGAATACTCATACTCTTTGTGCTAGAGACATTCTTTGATATAGATTACAAAGTTTTTATAGGTCTTTCTATTAAAAACAAACTCTCCACCTACTTCAAATGTTTTCAAATAACGAAAAGCAGTAAATCCTGGATAGGTGAATTCAGTTTTCAGCATTTACTTGTAAGCGTAATTGCTGACCATCTTTGTTATGCTTTCTTATCTCTCTTGTCGTTTCTACTCTTCCAAGTCATCGAGTTAGGGTACTTCCTTGACCTCCTCTACTTTTTAATCCTTTATTTATGAAGGTTCAAACATAAACTCATCGTTGTCTATCTATAGCGCCTCACAGATTAGATTGTAAGCTTAGTTTCTAGAGAAGAAGGAAGTCAAAAAAACTTAGCCGTTGACTGTTGTTATCGAGATAGAGTTATCGAACACTATTGCATTGAACCTTTTTTCTATTTTATTGATATCCTTCTTCGGAATTTGTATAAATGTATCACCGAAGAAAACATTGCTGGGATTGAATATTGAGTGGAAGCATAACCTTTTGTTCGTTATATATAATCTCCCAGTCAGTAGTATCTTATCACTTAGAGCACAAGAGAAGCTTTTGAAAAACTTCTCGTCTGGCAGGAAGCTAATTTTTGCCTGCAAAAAATCAAGATATTTGTCCGGGTTTTCTCCTTTCTCTCCCTTTTCATCGTTTTTGTTTGTTTCAAGGACCACTTATTCGGTTTCTATTTTTTATTTGACTTTCTTATCAGACTTATCAATGACTTCCTCTTTCTTCTCTACTTCTATTTCCATGGGTTTCTTAAGTTTCTTGAACTCATCTATTTTATTCATCTAAGAATCAAATACGATTTTTCCAGGATCATCCTTGAGGAGAGTCCCAAAGTTGATTTCTTTAAAAAAGACACACTAATTAGCAAGGGCATTGTCAATATCAGCCTCGTATTTTTTATAGTTCTTCAGAAACTCTTCATCTCCAAAATAAAGTTCCTGATATTCTATGCACAGAGAGTAAAATTAATTGGTCGAGACAGACATGTCGTTGACGAGAGCATTGTAGTTGAATTTTAACTGATCATAGTTTTTCTTGAGTTTATCAACAAAACCATCAATCAAAATGGCAAGATACTATGATTTTTGAGCTATATCAGACTTCAGAACTCCAATTTCTTGAAGTGAAGGCTCCTCCTCAGTAAATTCATTGAGTTCCTTTTATGTATTCATTAGCTTCTTTAATTATTTTTTTCGCATAAACTTTTCAATATTGGAGTTGAATTCTTTCTGGAACAAATCCAAAATTTTACCCTCTTACAAAATGAGCTGATCCACTGTTTTGAGTTTAGAGGCTGTTCTTTTTAATAGTTTTTAGTTGATTCCAATAGATAGGTCAAAGATGTTGTGAATCGATTTCAAAAAACTACATAGTTTTGTCCCAAACACTTCTGACATTCTTTTCTTTACTTTCTCAAAGTTCGCTATCACTTCCTTCAGTCCAAAATAATAAGCTCTTTCATATATCTTTATGAAATTGTTTGTAAACTCAAAAATCTTTTTGTTGAGTTTCTTACGCTGCTCAGATTTTTAGTCGTTCTCTTTTGCCAGCCCAGTAAGCATCTTTCCCAACTGATGGTAGTATTAATCTTTGATATTTTTGTGGTAAACTACAAAGACAGGATAGTACTCCAGCTTGGAGGGATCTATTTCCACATTGAAGTACTCGCTGAAATCCAACTTAGACTCGGAAGTAAAGAACGTTTTGAGTTCTATTTTTTAGAGAGTAATCTTTTTTTCAGCCAAATAAGTGATGACTGTTTTCTCCATTTGGCAAAAATCGAAGATAAATGACCGAGAGATTGCGATGAGTTTGCTTCCAATTGCCTTGAGTGTTAGGATGAACTCCTTCTCTATTTCTTTGTAAGAGTTGATGATCTGCTCTTTTTCATCTGAAAGTAGTCCGACCTTTTATTCAATAGTATCGAACTATTCCAATAAACTTTTGTAGTTGCTTTCGCAGGCGTTGAATCTTTTGGTTTTTTCATCCATGTTGTAAATAATTTTGACATCAGTGAAGCTCTACTTGTAAAACTCAATGTTTCCTATCATATTTTTGTGCGTCCTAAAGTATTTTTTACTCAATTCCATCAGCACCTGCTCGTGATTTTTGTAAGATCGAATGTAGCCCTGGAAACTGAGTATGCAGTTAGAGAAGTTGGTAAATAGACTGTCACAGAGCGAGGACAATTCTCTAAAATTGTTAAGTATTTTATCACTGAATGATCTCTCTTCACTCCATATGTTTCTATAGAGTTGTATGTACTTCTGATAATATTGCGGAACATTGATCAAATTCTTCTAGATGTCCTCCTCATACTCTATTATCAGTTTTTAATAGCTCTTCTCGTACACTTCGAAATTTTTTACGATATTTTGGAAGTGCTGTAGAGCAACTTGGGTAATTTTGCGATATTAGTCTGATTTTTTAAGGAGAGGTTGAAATGAGTCATCTGTGAAGAGTGCAGTTTTGATGAGATTTCTAAAACCCTGAACTGCCATCTCTGATTTAATAATATAATGCAATACATGAGAATCCCTTCAATAATAATCCAATCAAAATTAAGGCTAATCATGAAAAACTATCAATAGCTGCACTTTACTGCTCAGGGTTGGCGGAAAAAGGAGTTTTCTGCATACCTGGTGAAATTCTATAGACCGATTTTAGAGAATAAATCAATCTGCCTACGCTTATCTCTGTATTTCATAAAGCTAGCTTCCTCATGCCTATGACCATTAATCAAATACTTTCCTTATGGTTTCTTCTCAAACTATCTCTCCTCCTTTTTTTGTTTTATCTTCTCAAGCTGCATTATCTTCTCAAGCTGCTTTTGTTTTTTAGTTTCAGACATTATGCAAAGGAAAGGCAATTCTTGCTACAATCTTGAGCTGTCTCTCTCAAAAGCAAGTCTTCTATTCTGTATTCTTACTCTCGGTCTGCACATTGCTTCATAGGCAGAGTAGGTCTTGTCTAAGCGCTATTATTTTTTCAAACAATGAAAACCATTCATCGATGGTGGCTAATTGAGGAGAATGTGAGCATTGGCTTACGACTGAGTTATTTTTTAAGGAGGAAAAACAGGTAATTTTTTCAATGAAAACTCAATGAGATTGATAGGCTTTGCAGGTCTTTAAACTTAAGCTTTTTTACTTTTTTCAGTTGCTAATTTACTTTATTTTTTATAAAGAGGCTGTTTGGGATTAGACCAGGTGACATTTTTCCGACGATCTTGGATACAAGCATCTTCTTTAAGCACACTGATGATCTCATCAAAAAAAATAGGAGATGGACTGGTAGCTTTAGTCTACTACTTTACATCCAAAGTTTGAACTTTCGTCTTCTCTTTAGTTTTGGTTTCGGACTTTACAGTAGTATTTTACTTTTTTGATCTTTTATATTTCTTGGAGTTTGTGCTGTGTAGTTTTTTAAACTTCTCATACTTTATGTCATCAACAAAACGTTGGGGATATATCTGCTTTATTTTAATTGCCAATTCTATTTCATCTGCTTAGGGCTACGAATCAGAACCCTCCACAGGCACGTCAACATTACTCAATCCTCCTTAGCAGGTTTCAATTAATTATAAAGGATTTGTCTCTAAAGGCTATTCAATTACTTCACTCTGAGGCTCAAGGTTATTTTTGAAAGCATGGTAAGTCTTTAAAATGCTGGATGCGATGTTAACCATATGTAAAGGAGTGTAAGGTATTGCATATCTTCTACCATTGAGTTTGTAGCCATAGGCTGATAATTCAATCGTCACAGTCCTGACATTACTCGTCATCCCATAGACTGAAGCCCTAGCTGTATATTATTTTTCACCAATGATTCCAAAAGTACAAGCTCCATATCTGAAAAGAGAGGTGGATTGTGAGAGTAAGGAGGGTAATTCTCTGCATTATTGGTTATCGACACAGCAGTAAGCAAAAATACCATAATCTCTACTATGCGTATGTAAATCCATAAACATTTAAATCTACTCATTATCAGCCAGTTTAAATAATTCTTTTTTGATTTTGTATATTTGAGGTTGCACATTTTACAGAGGAGATTTCCACATTCGATTGAGATCGTTTCCCGCAATGTCGCATCTGAAGTTGCCATAAATAACTCCGTCCACGTTGATCATTGGAAAAATATGGAAATCGAAATTCTAAAGCAGCCATTTAGCTTATTTACTTGTTTTCTAAACCAAATGCAACATAATTTCTTCAACCAGATACGAGGACCAGATCTCTCCCGAATGTTGCCGAGCCATAAGCACGATCTTCTTCTTTTACTTCTTTTTTACAGATTTATTAGAGATGATGACGTAGGGGACTTGGTTGCGAGCAACTGTATAACCTATGCATTTCATTTTCCAACTCAAGTTGTTCTTTGTCGCAATAGTCTAGAATCGGTTGAGAGTAGTGATTAGTTTGGTATAGCTGTAGGGAGGATTAGGAGAAATAGTAATGTAGTCGTTAGCATAATCAAATTAAAGAGTAAACTATAGAGTGTAAAATAAAGAACTTCCTTCTTCTTTGAAGTTGGACGCAGAGTAAGAAATATTGGTGCCATCCCGGTACCACCCTTGACCTTCTTGTTTGTCTTTTTAGAGAGAGAAAATTAAAGGTTGCAGCCCATTGTTAAAGAAAGAATAGGACTTTTTGAAGTTGGCGATTTTGAATGTATACTTTGTATTTTACTTCGCGTTTCTCACAGAAAAATAGAACCATTGGTTGTATCCATAAGTGTTTGTATCATTCTGCATAAACAAAACATAAGTATTTGGTTCTTTCTTCTATTTGAATGCACACCTTAAGTTGCCACCTTCGAAGAGCGAATCAAAAAAAAGTGTACTCTAGGTGAAGTTTTGGCTATCCATACACTTTTCGTCCCAGTCCTTTAAAGTTCTAAAATTTTACTAGTTTTCTTTTTCGCAGCAATCGAGTTTAACTAAGTGT
>Ga0194117_10005060_pt1 | contig 12200 bp, 14 predicted proteins | sample TA2MahsurfametaG_FD_160579 | JGI IMG/M metagenome (GOLD analysis project Ga0194117, IMG submission 160579) | Freshwater microbial communities from Lake Tanganyika, Tanzania - TA2015009 Mahale N1 surface | ecosystem: Environmental > Aquatic > Freshwater > Lake | place: Tanzania: Lake Tanganyika...
AGAATGTCGTTTCTCACAAATTTAACTCGATTCGGAACGAAATCTTATCTTCTCTTTGTCAATCTCTTGTTGTGAGCCTATTTTATTGAAGCTGCTCATATTTAATGAGGCTCTATCATTTGTAAGATCTAGAGTAGACAAATTACCCAAGTAGACACTCTTTTTATTATTACAACTTCCGATTAGAGACTCAATTATCAACTTTTGATCTTTTTTTCTTGCTGAATGCTGTCTTTTTTTGGATTTAAACAATGATTTTGATTGATCATTGTTACTTCTACTTGAAATCTGATTATTTACAGCTCTTAATCTTTCGAGCATTAATTAGTTTTTAGCCTGCAGTACCGAAATTTTAGCCAGATGCTCACGATAAACCATAGGAGTGAACTCTTATTCTATTTTCCTCTTGTATTACTTTATGTCGTTCTCAACAAAAGCTAATCTTTCTTTCCGAGTTTCCATCCCTCCTTTTTTCAGTTCATATTATTTGACAAGTACTATATTGTCTTCTCTTTATTTTTTTATTGTGTTTTTTAGCATTTGTATTTACTAGTATAAGTTTTCTAGTCTCAGTTCTACATTAACTAAAACTTACTTTATTTTTCTACCTTTTTGCGTTTGGTGTTTGTCTATACTCTTTGATCCTCTTTCTTTTTCCTCCAATCCTTCTAAATTTTACTAATTTCACTCAATATTGTGGTCAAATCTTGACAAACTTCCTATGATTTCGCTGTCTTTTTGTTTCTTAAAATTCCTACTCTCAAAAAAGTGTTGGAAAGTTTGCGATAGAACTCTTTAAACTTGAATTCTATTTTTTCTGAGGCAATGAAATCCGGCTTGATTATGATTCTGGGGAAATTGCGTTTGCCTGTAAACTAAAGTTGCTGCTTGAAAATACCAGTACCTCAGAACGTTCTTCCAATGTTAAGAGTGTATTTTGAAGGTGTGATAGTGTGCCTTGTAGTTCGGCGAGTTCTTATTTGAGAGTGAGGTTGCGTTAATAATCAAAAGTGGTTTGTAGTTGTAGTATTTTGTAATGTGGCATATTTCTAAGTTCCTCTTCCTTTTTTTCCTTCATCTTCTGAAGTACTAGGTCGGCCAAAACTTTGTTTTGCATGGGTTTATTATATGTTATAAATTTAATCTGAGTCCATCTATTTTATTATAAAGTGCAAGAATCATCAATCAAGGCTTTAATTCTCCCTTCCTAATGATGATTAAAATCACGGCCATGTTGTCGCAAGTAGAAGACATTATCTTACAATTCTATATTATTCCGCTTATTATTTTGTTCGGATTTTCGTCCAACTACAGTTTTTCGTATCTATCCATTATGAAGTCAGTCTAAATTGCACAAAAGATACCACTTGGTAGATATCCATGCTTTAGAAGATGCCATCGGTGCTTAGAAGGATGAAATTGTCAATGTCTGCCTTTATGTCGTAACCAATCATATCAGGGATACAGCTTAGGTACGATTTTAGCTTGCCTTTCATCTGATTTTAGTAGTCTTAGAGGTTCTGTATACTTTTAGGATTACCTTATATTCGAATTGACCAAAACAGCGGCTCAAAGTACATTTGCCCATAAGCCTTTCATATTGTACATATCCACCTGCTGCTTAGATTCTATTTCTTTAATCTCCTCTACTCTGCATAAATCGTTGATTACTGGCAAGTGATCAATGTTCATTTTATAGAGGACGTCGTTTCGAAACAAGTAAGATTTGCAATCTCCCACGTGAAATGTATAGACTTTACTTTAAATGATGAGTGAACACAAACCAGTGCATCCACATGTCATTGAGAGTTCAGGGTATTTCTTGTTGAATTCATAGTCAAGTTCAAAAAATGTTTTATTCATCAGAACTTTTACCATTTCGTTTAGATCTCCAGCTTAGTCAAGCAATTTAGTCCACTGTCTGATTTTGTTAACAAGATTTTCCTTGATGTAGAGCATGCACTCTGGACCCCCATGTCCATCTAAAACTGCGAACAAACTAATTAGTTTCCATTCACTCCCTCCTAAATCTTATTCGATAATCAAACCGTCCTACATAATTGGCCGGAATCCTATATCTTCACCTAGTCCAGTATTGAATCTAGACATTTAGAAAGATAAGTTGCCCAACTTGATCTGACTATGCAAGGATAGAGGCACATACTTTCCTTCTTTAATTCTGCTAAAAATTTTGTTAGAAGGGATTAACTTTCCTTTGACCACTTCTCCAATACTTTTTGTATTGCTGAATATGAAATCTGGGTCACCACTGATATGGAAAGTTTACCAACCAATTTCTATTGATAGATCTTTAAGAGGCTAATTGAGGAATTTGATGTTAAGTCTTCTATACTTTCTGCCTTCCTAGTACCAGTTTTTTGTTTAATCGCATATTCTTTTTAGTTTTTAAATTTCTTTGCTGTCAAAGGGATACCCTTGGAAGTTGTTGTAGTTGGCTGCGTAGAGCTGAGACAGTGTTTTGATGCCGTTGTATTATAAAACATCACTGATGTAATTCAATCCGTAAACGATGCAAATCTCTTCGATTTAGTTGATAGGCTATCCGAAGTTAAAACTGACCAAATGTGGGCCTATCGAATAGTTTTATCCATCTTTAATTTAGACTCCCTAATGAGGAATATTCATCCAGGTACCGCTCTAGCTGCCAAAATCGATAACATTGAAACTTTTGAAGCCATCATATTTCAATTGAGCATGTTTAGCCGCAAGTCCTACTCCTTCAATTTGCAAAGTTAGCCCATACAATTTGACATCTCCCGATCCGAATATCTCTCCTTCCGGATGTGTGGTAATGAAGAGTACTCTATTTTTATAGATGCCTTCGATACACTTGAGTGCATACTTCAGCGATAGTTCTTTGATTTCGGTGATGTTGATTTTAAGATTGGAATTTTCGAAGTTCTCCTTAGTGATGGCATCTATTTTGTACTTTGCATTTTTGCTAATACTGCGATTGATTGATTCCTTCCTGGTTAGTGATTTCTCCTTTTTGCTGAGAGATTATGTATTGATAGACTGCTTCGTCACGTTGGCTCGCGCCAATGTCTGTTTCATCTTATATAACTATCAGCATCAAGCAATAACATAATCAAAGTAAGTAAAAAGAAAAAGTTAAATAAAGTGACACATATACTTATATTCACTTGAGAGATTCGACTATGTGTTTTCTATCTTTGGAAGACAGGTTTTAAGCTGCGGGCACTTTTAGGAGCAGTTCTGCTTCGCTGGCATATTTGTTGTTCATTATCATAATCTTATCGATTTCTGTGAGCTGGGCCATCTTATTCAAATCTTTCATTATCTTTTTACGATGAGCCAGATCTTCCTCTCGACTCCCCTATCCACTATTTTTCGACATGCTAAGGTACTAATTGAGCTTTATAATTTTCAACCTACTCTTCGATTGTACTATAACAGTTCTTTGCTGATAATTTTCTTCTTGGCTAGCATCTCTAGTTCTTCCTGAGAGTGTAATTATACTTCGATATCTTGGTTAAGTTGATAGCCTAAGACTTGAAATTAATTGTTCATTGGTTAATTATATAAAAGTAATTCTAAGTTAAATGACATTATCAAACTGGATCAATGGGATAGTTCTGACAAAATATTTGAAATTATGCCTGCTAAAGAGTCATCTGAAAAACCTATTGTCATCAACTCAGTCTCATAGCTTTTGAGGTACAACTTAGCAGTCGAAGAAGATGACATGTTGCTAAGAGTTAAAGCCACGAATTGGATCAGCTTCTCTTGACTTTTCATGTGCTGCAGAATACCAATTATTATACTCAAAAGAGTATCATTTTTGAGCAGCTCTTCTCTTGATTGAGAACTGATATCTGTCACGAAGGCTAAAATTTAGAAAATCTGCTATTTTACCTCGATATTGACTTCGTTTGACATCAAAACTCTCAGTAATGGTTTGATATTGAGAGTGACAGCAGGAGCAAGAGTCTCATCTCTTTAGTCAATGAGACCCCGCAAAAGTTACACTGAAGCTTCCACTTCTTACATTTTATCATCAAGAATCGCGTTGTTTATTTAATTGAGAATCTGTTGGCAATCCCATCCAACTTTGACTAATCCATACATTATGTCTACAATGTTTTTGGAACACTAGGCATCAAAGCCAGTGTTGAACATAGTTACAAACATCTGGAAGATAGAACTACCCAAAATGTATTTAAGATTGATTGGATTGAGTGTAAGGTTACGGAAAATAAGAGTGATTGTTCTAAGATCTTCGAGGTCTTGGTCATTTTTGGGAGGATAAAGAGTTTGAGTGTAGTTGGAGAGAGCAGTGAAGATCTTTTAGTGATTTTCGAATAAGAAAGGATGGTGATTATTGACGCTATAAAGGATAAGCATGTTCAGAGAGTAAACTACATCTCTTCTTGACATAAAAGGATCCAATCCTAGTACAATCTTTTTGATTTCTGCTTTGCTTGTGTTCAGTTTGTTCTTCTTCAGATAAAATAATTTTTTTGTTTGCTCTTATTCTTAAAGAGTACGGTTGATCTCATTCTGTAGATTGAGATACTATTCATTCTTAGGTTTTGAATTCTGATTCTAAGTTTTAATCATCTTGCGTGGTTCTCCAAGTACCATATTAGCTTATTCATCAACATTTTCCAACCCAAAGTAGGTCCTTTTCTCATATGGAAAGATGAAATTTCTGTACATTTTTTTGACTACGTCAACATCTTCGCCCAACTATGATGCAATTTAGTGCCACCCATTACGATTAGTAACAGCCTATCTAAAACAATTTGTACTTGGAATCCTCCTCGCCTGCAAACAAGCTGATACATTTTAAAAGCATTCTCCTTGACCTCCAATTCATTTGATGTCCTTATCACTCCCGAAGCGAGTAGGAAATCAGTTAAAGTTTGTTTGAATTTATTTTCCTCTTCAATTTAGTTGTTCATATTTTGCAATTATAAACTAGCGCTCAGCAAAAATATCAAATATGAAAGAGCACTTAAAATTATCATTTTCTACGGCTGCCTTCGATTTTGTTCGATACTACGCTACTGCCCATTCCGATCTTCTTACCTATATCCTTTTGAGACGTAGTTTCCACTGAAGATTTTCCATCTACAATTTTAATAACTTTTCCCTCCGTAATTGTTGGCTTTATTGTGTGTGTCCTCGGCTATTATGTTTCTACTTTTTATTCTACACCCATAATTGGAGCTTCTTTCCATCTGTGGTCTTTAGATTCGACTTTGGGTTTGTTGACATAGACATTAGTGAAGTTTTCTTTTGGATTAGTGGTATCGTTAAGCATACTTTTATTAGAAGTAATTTTATAGGCACTCTGAGTTTCTTCTGGGTAATTTCTGTGTTCTGGCTAATTTTCTATAAGATGTGAGTTGAAAGATTAGTTTTATTGGGTTGTTGCGAACAGATTCATTGCCTCCATGTTCATGCTGCTTAATCCTCTAAGGAAGGCTTTTTTCAAGTTATCCTGCATAAGATGCATGTTCTTTTCATATTCCACATTTTTTTTTGTAGCTTCATTCAACTTTTATTTTAACATTTAAATTTATTTTTGGAAACGACCCACAACATCTCTGACTTCGACCTAAACTCTATTCTCAACAATTGTTGCTTATTGTTCTTTTTTGGCTTCTCTATAGACATTTCTCCACCCATTGAAACTCTTTATTGCAGTCCTACGATTGTCGTGATTAGCTGCTTGTTGCATCTTAACTTTTATCATCTTTTCAGTCACTTTGTTTTAGTAGAGCAAAGCAAAAGGTCTAGAAAGATACTGATTCACTTTAAGACGCTGATTAAGTTTAGCTATATGACTAGACATGAGTTCGATTTGCATTGTTTTCTTTTAGTTTTCAGCAGTAAGACTACTAAGTTTTTCCTTTGCAGTTAGCAATTCTTGATGTTTCTCTTCGTACATGGTTAAGTAACGTTGAGTATCATTTTTGATTGACTATTTCTGATAATCTAACATAGCTTTTTTCATTGACATAAACTAACTGACTGCGTCAGTTTTGAATCCGTTGAGCAAGTGTTAAAGTCTGTTTCTGAAGTGCTAAGTATCTTCGTCTATAATTTGAGGCAATACTTGTCTTTTTCTTGGCTACTACCCTGTTATCCTAGACTATTCGGATTGAGGTTGCTGATAAATATTTTACTTATAGGGATGTTGCTCGATGACAATCTGATTATTCTGTGTTGTTTCAGGACGTTGGGAGAGTTGCGACTGAGCAAGTGAACTTGCATTAGAGTCTTTTTTCCATCTCTTGGTGAGTTCATTCAGATTTTCAAAGTCGGTTTAGTCAATTAGTTTACGCATGTCCATTAGAATTCAAACTAAAAACTATACCAGCTATGATTAATCAAAGGTTATTTAAATAAGATAATAGTTATGGGAAATACTTTGTAGGAAGGAGGAGCCTAGAAGAAAGATTAAAAAGATCTTTTTGATTTTGGAAAAGAAAAAACACTTTGTGGAGATCTCTCTTACAAAACGAGAATAATTGGATGGTTGGCCTGCTCTATCGTAGGCTTTGTGCTCTCTTTGGTTGTGTGCTTGGTCTTCGTACTTTCCAACTTCAACGTTGCTGCCTTTGCCATTCTTTACTCTTTAGGCCAAATTCTCAACATAGCTGGGAGCTGTTTTCTCTCAACACCTTCTGGTCATCTAAAGGACATGATGAAGAAAAGTCGAATAATTCCATCCATTGTGTATATACTGTCAATAATTTTGACGATAGTGGTGGCAGTGGTAACTTAGATAAAAGGTTTAGTGCTTTTATTTTTAGTGATTCAAGTGTTTGCATATTACTGGTATATTATAAGTTTTATACCTTTTGGCCAGAAAATACTTAAGAAGAAATGCGAGTGTTGTATTGATGTTATCAAGTGATTGTGGCGTGTTTTAACGATTTAAATGGATTAGCATATACAATAAACAAATAACAATTACGATTTAAGTTTGATTTCAAGATATGATTGAGTATGATGCTGTAGATAGCTCTCTGACTAAGCAAACCTAAGAATAATTGAAATAAACAAATTCGTGATGGACAATCATAAATTTTAGATTTTTTTCATGTAAATAGAATTACAAACATTAAAACTATATTTTGCTTCTATTATAGTAATACAAATCTTATATTACAGTTATTAGGCATCTACATTTATCTATAAAACTATGTCACAACAAACTTTTGCTCAAACAAGACCATGGACCTAAACAGAAGATCGATCACTTAAACTGCTCTCCTAAAGTCTCAAACTTAACAGATGGAGTCTCATCGCTAAACAACTATAAATACAGTTTGGCTTTGCAGGAAGGACGGGCAAACAATCTCTTTAAAGGTACTCATTTTTTGAGCCAGATATTACGAGCAACTACATGCTGGATTAACACATGAGAATTGGAACTTTGAAGACTAGAAACGTTTTTACGATCTTCATGATGAATTGGGCAACAAGTGGGCCATAATAAGTAAAAGACTTGGACCCAGTAGGTATATGTTGCTGATTCAGGAATGATAACAGCGTGAAAAACCATTTTTATTCAAGACTACGTAAATCTTTGAGGAAAATAAATAGGCTCATCTATGAAAGGTTTAAGAAGTAGATGCGTGAAATTCCAGCAAAAGTTTTATACAAAATAATTGAAGCATCGGAGTAAAAGTTCAAAAATGAGCCTATGTGTGACATTTAGACTTCGGAAAAAGCCACAGGTAATATTAACATCATAAAGTTTTAAAAAATAAAATACTACTTTTCTCCTATACAGATGAAGACACCTACTAAAATTACAAAAATGATCAGGTGAGACAACTCATCAGAGAAATACTTGCCTTTAACAAAAATTATAAACGAAAGCCAAAAAAGTTTAGAAAACTTGGAGCTCCCCATCAAGGCATCCTTGGCTATATTAATACACAACATCAGACTTTGAAAAGTTTTTTGGCGAAGGGATCAAGTAACTTTCTATGTGCTACTAAAAAAAAAACTCGCTGATTCAGAGGATGAAATTACATAAATTAACCCATTAGCTTATAAAATCTAAGTAAATTTTAGGTAACAAAGATACAAAAGCAAAAGCCCATTTCTCCGATCATTCTAACAAATTGCGCAACAATAATAGATGCAAAGAAAGACTTACAGTAAAAATTTTATCATGGTTCAAAATTACTGTTAGAATAGGGCCTGATAGAAGACGAAGTTGGAAATCAAATTTTATAAAAAACAAAAGAAACATCTCCAATATCAAATCTAGGGCATTAGACTCACGAATAATTTAAATTTTGTATAAATGATTTAAAGTAGTTGAGGATAGCTAACACCGGATGCAGGTGGTATGTGTCACTGCGTTTGTTGACTTCAAAAAAGAGTCATCCAAGTAAAAATTTTTTAATTGATATTAATGCGATTGTTCTTCTTTATTATTTTCATCTCAACAATTTGCTACAAAATCTGTTAGTTGTGAATTGTTATTATTTTTGTTTATTATTGATTAATTGTGATGAGGCTCGTGCTACGCAATTACGAACAACTTTCCTACCGCTTCAAAAAAGATAACTACTCTAGAACATCTAACAGATATCAATATAATCCAGAGGGAACCCTAGAAAACGTATATTCGAAATTATATAGAAACAGTATTCTAAAAAATTGCATTACGGATCCAGGAACAACTACTAGAAAAAGGGGTACAACAACCACTACTAAAAAGGACTCAGTCAAACAGTAAAAGAGGAGGACTTTGACTGGAAATGGGTTCAGGAGAAAAACAGATAAATGTTAACTTATAAAAAGCCTAAAGCTGGTAAACTTAAGCTTGAAGGAACTTGGTAATATGTGGCTGACAGTTTGAGGATCAAAGACTATGATTTCCTTAAACCTCACAATAAAAATGATAAATATGAGACTGCTCAGCAACTCATCAAAAGATATGAGGAAAATCTCAAACTCAACATGGAAAAACATCTGATGCCAAAACTTTATGAAGATGACAGATTCATAAAGAGAATGGCCAAATATCATATTTCAGAGATGGGACCTTTGACTGCCTCTTTCCTGCGCCAGGGATACAACTTCCTTGATAAGAAGTTGATAATTCACTGTAATTTTGAATTTATCCAGTGTTGATAACAGAAAATGTTAAAACAATAAAATAGCTTTTGTTAGGAGGATCTTTCTAAACTACAGAATGCATTGATGATGAAGTTGTTGTTCACATATTAGCCAGATTTTAACAACATTAACGTAATCATTTTTTGATCAACTTGCTTCCTTATCATTTTTAGCTGCTAACAGGTTAGGTTCGAAATGAAACTGTAAAGAGCTTTGATGCACAGATCGCAGAAGATGTCAATCAACGCTAATTCATGAGTGCGTTGTATAAAAGTAATGGTTCTAATTCAATCAACAAACTAAGACTGCTTTGGAGTTTCCAGAGACGTTATTTGCACAAATTTAACCTGATGGAGTTTTTAGTTCCATAACTTAAAAAGATAACATTTGTGGTTTAAAATCCTGAAGAGCAAATACGAGTAAATAAAGAGGTGAATCATATAATGACTACATTTTTTGAACAATAGATCTTTTAGACTATCTTCTTCAAATTGTTCGAAATTACTTAAACTTATCCTAATTTCTTCAAAACTTGGGCTTTTATATTCCTTACTTTATCGAAGTTAAGAGCTATCCCAAAATTACTGGACAATAGTTCAAGCAAAGAGCTACACTCTATTTTCCAATTGATCAAGATGAATCTTCCTTCTGAAATAGCTGAAATTTTCATGAATAACACAATTTTCCAAATACTGCTTCAAGATGTATAGAACAACATGGCTCTGCACAATTTTGATATATGTCTTGATAAATGGAAAAATGACTTTAATTAGCCACCAACTACTCTTTACAATACACCTCTTACCTCCATCTTGAATTATAATAATCCCACTATAACCCTCTCTTATCGTCAACATGACAAGTCTGATGAGTTTGCCACTACAACGATAGTTTTGAATAGAAAAAATATTGAAGCTAAATCAGCGATAGTCACTCAATCGTAGGTCATACACAATTTGCTGAAGGGTAATTATCAATCAGTTTTTGATGACTTTTTGATGCGCTATTCTTTACCAAGCGATTTTGATAGAGCTACAAAATTCCAGATGAAGTTGAAGGAAGCTGATAAAACCTTGAGTTTTAAATCAAAAGACGAAGAAGCTCTCTATAAATTGAAATTAGCTTACAACTTTTTCTTTATTTAAAGTTTGCCCAAGCCACTTAAGAAGGAAGATTTACAGCCTTATAAGATGAATTTGGGAGTAGCCAGTCTATTAGATGGTGCTCTCTTCAAAGGAAAACAAATACTTAATAATTAAGATTACAAGTAGGTTTAGGAATTTAGGGAAAAGCTCGATAAATATTACAAGGAGTTAATATTTGAGTAGTTCTAACTATCTGATTAGAATTAAAACTAGAGCTCAAATGTTAAGGCTAAACAGTAGGCTAAAAAATAAAGTAAATCTAAGCTTTAAGCTAGTAAAAAAATACAGAAATAAATCAATTAAAATTAAGAGTAGAAATAGGTCTCTTAGGAAGAAGAATAAACACAAACATAGTACTATTTGAACATGTTAAGAACTGATAAAAAGTAAAATATCGACTAAAAGATTTTATACCTGAATGATTAAGTAGCCATCATGCTGGAAGAGTTAGTGAAGGACAAAATACTTCCTTATGACTTTTTCCACAAATTGAGAGACCAGCCAAGACCTCAGATAATCAAAGAGATCAGATAGCTAATCAAAAAATATAATAAATACTACATTAAGAAGTTAAATAGGCAGAAAGAGTATATTGACAGAGAAGAGTATGAAGAGTTGAGAAAAATCCAATAAATGCCTTTTGAATCTTAGGAGCAAAGGACAGAGTATGCCTTGAAAAAGATGAAGGAAAATACAGCTGAGCTTAAAGCAGAAGTCTTCACTTTGAGGCAATAGATTAACTAAGCCTTATAATAGTGGAGGGCGCTTGAAGATTAAGTGTTTAAAGAGTCGTAAAATTAAATTGTACAGAAAAAATCATTGCAGAAGAAAGGGCTGTTTAAAAAGGATGAATAATCATAAATTTAAATAACAATTGACGATGAGTTACAATAATTTGTTTCAAATTTTGCTGAGACTCAGAACTAAAAAGAAATAATTGAGAGTGCTCTCTAGTTCAAAGAGTTTAGGAAATTGTAAAAATAGATAATTTCTGAAAGTGAAGAGGACGAATTTGTAGATAATGAATATAACAATTTTGTCTAAAAAATCATTCAAAGTCAAGAAAATCAATAAGAGTAAACTTAAATCGATGGTGCCAGAGATGATAGGGCAGTTTACTTCGCTAAAAATTTCCACTACATTCGTAAGATGGAGCAGCATAAAAAAGATTTGGAATAGGCTTAGAAAATTGCACCTATATATCTCGAACAGCCAGCTGTTGTAAATTAAACAGTTTAAGGTGAACAAAATTAAGTAGAAGGTCAAGCTAAAACTGAAGAGGTTCAAGATGAAGGTTTATTTGATGCTGAAAAAGAGGCTTAGGCTGCTTAAAAGTAGGTAATTTCTAAGGAACAATAATTGAACCTACTCCAAAAATAATTTTCTCACATATCCGACGAATTATTCGATTTCCTGGCTCCAATTTCATATTACCAGCAGGGGTCGTCAATTTTACAACTCATTCGCACAGCCGATAGGGAAATTTATCAAGTACTGAGAGAATTGAGATAATCAGAAAAGAAAACAGAATACGAGAGCTAAGAGTAGTCTGATGACAATTATAAAAATAACAATAGAGGATGGAAAAAGTAAAGATATAGTATGTTCTAAAAATAGTATAGATCTAAATAATAACCTGCGTATGAGAATAACAATAGAGGATGGAAAAAGTAAAGATATAGTATGTTCTAAAAATAGTATAGATCTAAATAATAACCTGCGTATGAGAATAACAATAGAGGATGGATAAAGTAAAGATCTAGTATGTTCTAAAAATAGTATAGATCTAACTAATAACCTGCGCATGAGAATAATAAAAGAAGAGAAGTGGGCTTTTTCAAAAAAATTAGGTCAGGTTTCTGTACTGCCAATTCAACTGCAAACAGTTAAGAGAAGACAGATGTACCTATCACAAACCCC
>Ga0194117_10005071_pt1 | contig 12180 bp, 11 predicted proteins | sample TA2MahsurfametaG_FD_160579 | JGI IMG/M metagenome (GOLD analysis project Ga0194117, IMG submission 160579) | Freshwater microbial communities from Lake Tanganyika, Tanzania - TA2015009 Mahale N1 surface | ecosystem: Environmental > Aquatic > Freshwater > Lake | place: Tanzania: Lake Tanganyika...
TCGTAAAAAGCTGAAGAAAACACTGTTTTTGTTACTTAGGCTATCCAAAGTTTGAGAACTTTTTAAGCAATTTTTTCGCCTTAGGTTGTCGGAATTTAAGGCAGAGCGATAAAAACTTACTTATCTCGAGCTTCAATGTCAAATTTTGATTGAAGATGAGTCTTATTCGCTTACTTTATAGCGTCACTATTTTGAGTGATGAATGTTTTAAGTAGATCTACGAGTTGTCCTAAATTATCTTGAGATGGAAGTGGGTTAGTTTTTTGTTCGGGTTGTATCGGTGAAGATGGGAAATTAGGATTGTGAAACACCTGTTGATTAAACTGTTTTCTATAGGGTGCATTTTTTGTGAACAAATTTATCATATATTTATTTTTCAAGAAATATTACAATAAAGAAGCATCAGAATCAAATGATTTCTGTTTATAATTTAAAACAGTTACACAATATTTATTGTATCCCTTTTGATCCATAAAAATGTACATAAAGATTTACTGTAGGATAATGATCAATCGACATGCTTAGAACGATTGATAATGATACGATAGGATAGTAATTAGATAATTGTGTCTTAATAATAAGATTTTTAGCACTATTTCAATTTTTAAGAGAGCTTCTCTTGTTAGCCATAGGATGATATCTCACAATAAGTTGCAGGAACGAGATTCCAGCCTCATAAACAGCAAATGGAACATCTTTACTGGTAGTAAACTGACCAATATAGTTGGAAAAACTAGAATAAACATATAATTCTGTAACATAATTAGCAGATTAAAAAGGTATAAGAGCAAGCAAATAAAAAATAGATTATTGTGCATTAAAGAAATTAGAGAGAACCAAACAAAGTGGAGCAAAAGTAGTTATGTTTGTAAGATTAATAAATCAAAGATATTATTTTAACATAGTAATTTTAAGAAAAGATCTATAGTTTCTTTAATTACTATCTACTCGTACCTTTACAAAGATTATAGTCCAACCTACTATCACTTCAAAAATTTGCTAAGCTCAACAAAATATCGTAAAAAATAGTTTTTGATCTTTATTAAAAATGGGTTTCTAATTTGGTGCCACCGAACGAAGATAAGGAACTACTCTATAAAAGTTAAAAAGAATTTATGTAAAAAGGGGTTACAAACAGATAATAATTTCTAGAGAGCGTTATTACTAAAAACCCTTTATTAAGTTTAAACGAAGTAACTTAAATAGCAGACAAACAAAAAAATTTATTTATCATAAGCTAATAAAGTAAGAAACTCACCACCAATTATTATGCCCTTAAAAAACTATGCCATAAATAAAAGATGAAAAAAACCAAGCTCGGCTTGATTAGTTCAAAAAGAAACTTGCCTTAAGATTACCAACGCAGAAAACTGTACGCTATGAAGCTGATCAATCTACAACAAATTCAGAAAAAGATAGTATTTTTAGACTAAATGACGATCAATAATTGGACAACAAGAGATCGTGCTTGGACGAAAGAAAATCAATATTATTCCAATGTCATGATAAATCTCAAAAGATAAAGTTTTCTTCTGGTATCAATCATGAATCAGAAAGGAGCAGTGAAATTTTAGATAATCCATGGTAGTATTACTAAAGCTAGATATGAATTTATAATAAACAGGTTGCTGAAATATGCAAACAAGTAGTAACCTGGCAACAAAGCTCTAGTTATTCATGAAGCAGTTGGTGAGTAGACTCGTAATATCATGGAAAGTATAGGTTAGCAAAGAGGATTTTAGATTGTTATTTTACCTCCATTTAGCTCCAAATTAAATCCTTTAGAGTATTGGTTTTGTCAAGTTAGAGATCTACTAAAGTTACACAAATACTCAAATGAGAATGACTTAATAAATGCCGTTCGAAAGATATTATTTGGATAGTTGAAGATGAAGCCACTGCCAAATTACTACTTAATTTCTCAACTATCCTTGAAAAATGCTTTGAATTAATAACCTTTGTGAAGTTATTATATGTTTTCTTTAATTTTTTATGTCATCTATGAATTTCTTTACAGAATATGCATATTATACTTCATAATACTCATAATTTTAATATAGATAATAAGCAATAACAAGCAAGGGCTAATTCCTTTTAGGTTTATAATATAAATAGCTTAGATATTGGCACATTAATCAGCTGTATAGGTCGTCTTCCTAAACTGGTTTTTTGGCTTGATTTGATGCAGTTGGCCATTTAATTGTGTTTCCACCTTGATTTGGATTTTTTGAAACAAAACTTGGATCGAATTTTCTACGGAACTGCTCGAATTTTTACAGATCCATTGAAGTCACTGATTTTCTTGCTCCTCTGAGGGCCTCTTCGAAATGTTTTCTTGTTATTTAAGGAACTGGGTCAAAGTTTTGGGCCTTGCCTCCTTTTTCGATCAAAGCTTTCATTCTTGCTTCAGCTTCAATGGCCTTTATAAAAGAAAAATTACATCTCTAACTGCAGATTTGGCTGCTTTTTGGCAAATTTAAGTCAAATCAGCACCTGAGAATCCATCAGTAATGTTGGCAACGAAATTGAGGTCAACATCTCTTGAAATGGGTGTTTTTCTAAGGTTAGCCTTTAAAATGCCCAAACGTGAAGGTTGATCAGGCAAAGGAATATAAATAAGTTGATCAAGACGTCCTGGTCTGAGTAATGCTTAATCCATAATTTATGGTCTGTTAGTTGCTCCCACAATGAAGATATTTTTCTTGGCACCAACACCGTCCATTTCAGTAAGTAACTGATTGATAACTCGATCACCTGCACCTCCAGCATCTCCTTGACTCGATCCTCTTGAAACAGCGATTGAATCCAACTCATCAAAGAAAAGTACACAGGGAGCAGCAGCACGTGCTTTATCGAAAACATCTCTTACGTTAGCCTCACTCTCACCAAACCACATAGTTAAAAGTTCAGGACCTTTAATGGAAATGAAGTTAGCACTACATTAGTTTGCAACTGCTTTGGCTAGAAGAGTTTTACCACAACCTGGTGGTCCATAGAAAAGAACTCCTTTTGATGGCTGCATACCAAATTTCAAGAACTTTTCAGGATGTTCAATAGGGAACAAAATCATCTATTGTAATTGTTTTTTGGTTTATTATAATCCACCAATATCTTCCCACTTGGTATTAGGTACTTCAACATGAGTTTCTCTCAAAGAGGCAGGATTTACACTTCCCATAGCAAATTTGAAGTGTTCTTGAGTAACAGCCATAGCTTCAAGGATTTGTGTGTCAATTTTTTAAGCTTAGATATCGATAATGTCCATTTTTTATCTAATACATTGAAGGGCAGATTCTGTACATAAAGCAGCCACATCAGAACCTACAAAGCCATGAGTATCTTTGGCTACTGCTTACAAATCAACGTCCTAAGCAAGTTTCATATTTTTGGTGTGGATTCTTAGAATTTCGAGTCTACCAATTTAGTCAGGAACACCAATATCGATTTATCTATCAAAACGACCAAATCTTCTAAGAGCGGGATCAATTGCATTAGGTCTGTTAGTAGCAGCGATCACAATGACATGTCCTCTACCTTTCAAGCCGTCCATAAGAGTAAGCATTTGTGAGACAACTCTTCTTTCAACTTAGCCGTGTACTTTTTCTCTGTTGGGAGCAATTGAATCAATTTAATCAATGAAGATAATTGCTGGACTGTTCTTTTCGGCTTATTCAAAAGCTTTTCTTAAATTACTTTCAGCTTAACCTGCCATCTTGGACATAATTTCAGGACCATTAATCAAGAAGAAAAAGGCACCAGTTTCATTTGCAACAGCTCTCGCAATCAAAGTTTTACCTGATCCAGGAGGACCATAGAGAAGGACACCTCTAGGAGGTTTGACTCCTAAAGTTTTGAAAAGTTGAGGATGTCTGAGAGGAAGTTCGATCATTTATCTTATTTGAGCCATTTGTTTTCTGCAGCCTCCGATGTCATCATAGCCAACATCGTCAAGTTTTTCTTAATCCTCTCTGTTAATTGGTTCTCCTTCAGTATAGAGCATAGTGCTTGGGGCAACGATACCAAATTACTTGGGTTCAGTAGCAACAATTTTAAATTCTACAGGTTTAAAGCTACCTCTAACTAAGAAAAGATCTCCTTTTTTGACTGGCCTATAAGCATCTTTGAAATAAGGTATAAGGTAACTTTTGGTTAAATCCCCTTGAATTCCTTAAATGGTATCAGCGAGAGGAAGAACATGTATTTTAGTAAGATTTGGAACATCTCCTGCAGGTTTGATTTGCACAACGTCTCCGAGTCTTACTCTAAGATTTTTTCTGACGGTTTTGTTCATCCTGATCTTACCATCTTCAAGTTTATTATCAACAAGAGCGACAACTAAGGTTTCTTTTCTTTTTTTTCCTTTAATGAAGATAGCATCTCCTTTAAAAATTTTAAGTTCTGCCATCTTAGCCTGACTAAGTTGCACAGAGGAGTTCTAATCATTGAGGGCTTCTTCGACCTAGGTAAAAGTTAAGTTACGATAAGTTTATTGGGAGCCTTTTTCTGATCAAGTATGGCTGTAGAAAGGTCTTTCTTTGGGTCCATAAATATTATATTTTGAATTATTTTTAAATCGATTTAAGAAAGAAAAAGTAGAATAAAATATCATGACATTTTAAATTTACAGAAAATCACACTTATTTCTTGTTAAAAATATAATCTGACATTTTTGGTAATACTCAACAGACCATTCGTTATTATTTTCTATAAAGTGAGATGGATTTCTCAGGTAAGATTGGAGTTATTTAGAATTGGATGATATACTCGATGATACTGACTATGTGCCCACTTTTGGTAGAGGCACCAAACCTGCTGCGCCAAAAACTTTGGTCAAGAATAGTTCGGTTAAATCCATTGATAGTAAAGTGGGCCAATCGATTAATACGAATAACAAATCGAACTTTTTGGATATTAATAAAGATACGAAGAAGGAAACTAAGACTTTTTAAGATTTTTTTAAGCAAATGGATAGTGCTGAGCCTAAAAATTAACCAAGAAGAGAAAGAAGTATTTAGCTTAAATAGCAACCTAAAGAAACCAAGCCTGCTGTAAATAAAAATGATTTCAATCCTAACAACATTTTAGATTAAGAAGATGACATCCCAGCCGTAGGAAGGAGAAATATGAAGCCACCTTTGTCTAGAAAAAATGAAGACAGCAAGTCAGTAGGAACTCGTAAAGATGATAATAAATCAGTTGCTTCGGTAGCTGAATTTAAAAAAACAGCAAAAGAATAATAAAAACCTATTTTTCAAAACTTCAGTATCCCTACTTCACCCCTTCAGTTTGAGCCACAAAAATAACTGCAACAAACATTGAAAACTCAATTCCCCACTAGTCAAAAAGAATTAAGCCAAAAAGAGACCACTATTACGAACACAGTAAACATTGATTTCAAAGCTATCATCGAATAGCAATTAAAGTTGGAAAGATAACTAAATCAAAAGCTGATGGCTGAGTTACAAGAATCACATAAATCATAGATCGAAAGATTGACTAAACTACATTAAGAATAAATCAAAAGGAGATTATAGTTAAAAGATCTAGAGCTGAAAACAGTCAAGTAGCATTATTAGCTGAGGATTAAGTCTATCAGTGATCGAGTAACCTAGGTAAAAGACATGTAACAGGCATCAAATAGAATATCAGAAGGGATAAGAGCTTTATAAAGAGCTTAAGAGTAATTTAAATCCAAGGCTCTAAAACTTGAGCTTTAAACTTAGTCAAAAAATTATCAAAATAAATCTGTTGAGATGTTCTACAGTTAGAAAGAAAAAAATATAAAGTAAATGGTTTCTAAACTTGAAGAAAGATAGAGGTAATTTAGATCTGAAAAGCAAAATGCATGGCAAAATTTGGAAAGAGAGAGAAAGAAGAATTAAGAATTTTAAGCTAAACTGCTAAAACGCTAAAGGTAGTTGGATGACCAGTTTAGCAAAAAGATGAGAAGATTGTAAGACTAGTTCGACTAGAAATCCAGAAAACTGAACGAAGAGTAGTCGAAAATAAAATACAGTAAACTATAATTTTAGCAATAGAAGTTGAGACTACAACAATAGAAGGAATAAAATTTGGCGAGAATGAAAAAATGGTAAGAAAGTCGTCTTAAAATGATAGAATAAATGCAATTAGAGAAGGCAAAGTTACTAACAAGACAAACAGAACTCAATGCTTTAGAGCGAGAGTATGAGATGAAGTAAAATGATCTAGCTTACATGTAGAAGTAGATAAGTTCAAAGGCCAAGTTTATGGAGTTATAGAGAAAAAAGAACTAGGTTGAGAGTTCAATTAAGAAAAAGACAGGAACAAGTACATTTTATGGTAATTTTACGAGGTAATTCAAGGAAAAATATGATTAAGGGCCTACCGTGTTTGAAAAAAGTTTGAAACAGCTAAAAGATGAGTATCTCAAAAATTTGGGACATATTTGATTTTAGTTTTTTATTATTGTTTAATTATTATGGTTATTTATTTAACTTGTTTGGGAGAATATTGATTAAATAAGTATAAAATAATTAATTTATGATGACGAAGAACTATTCACATTTTATTTGGTATTAGCCACTTGTTTCTATTAGACTATTCCCAAGCAATAAGCATACTTTTAAAATTTGGTTTTTTTTATTTTGTCCTTAACAATAACCATCAAACCATTAGGATTAATAAAATTTCACAAGATGAATAAATCAGTATGGTAGCTACCTCACTTCAAAACTCAAATTATCTTCGTCTCTTTGCTTCTTATTGGAACAGCTCTACTCTCATATTTCACCTCAGAAAAATGCATAAACGAGTGTGAAGCTGAATCATCATATCCTCTCGTTTATATGGACAACGGAGATTTGTATTGTTGCGGTGGTAATTCAAGCAAGGATCAACCTAAAAATTGTTAGGGCTGTGCTTTTCAAAACAATCACTGCGTAGAATTGATGGTTGGAGCAGTTATTTGCTTTGTATTTTCATTTTTATTGATTTCTGCTCTTCTTTTGAGGTGCCGCAGTCTTCGCAAAAATATTGAGCGTTCGAAATGGAGTACAGTGAGCTAACCTTTAAACTTCAATTAATGTTAGTAGCCACGATTAAAATGATTTCTTTATGCCTTGAATTATAAATTACAATTGGTTTATTAAACTTTACGTTACTGGGATAGTTAAAAATCATAAGATTACTTAGCATAGATGCAGATTTAAGAATTGTTATATGCTTTGAAAATTATTATACTTTAAATTACTTCCAATGATGAAAAGTAATAATAAAACCCACCTGAGACTAGCCACAAACAAACTTCAAAGACCTCAATAATAATAAAACAAAATGGGGATATTCTAGTCCCTGAAAGGTTATATGTACTCTTGATTTAACTCAGCACGAACTTTTCTTATAATATTGAGGGACTTAAATTTCCATTTTTCTCAAAAACATAGAGCAGGAGTGTGTAGATAGTGCCAGATTTGTATGTGGGAGGAAGAAGATTTAACAGTGTTTAATAGTGCATGAAGGCACAGAGATAGTTAATATGGTTTACTTACAAAAAAAATTTCAAAATCAGTCTATGTTATCACTCTGACATAGGCTGGGGATGCTTGATCAGGGTGGCCCAAATGGTGATGGCATAAGCATTGAAAAGATTCCTGTTTTAAACGATAAGAAATGTTTCTAAGAGCTATATAATTACCCCCTTTTTATAGTCATAAACAAATGCAAAGTATAATATAACTAAGTTCGTCACTAAAGCTGAATTTTTATACTCCAAGAAACCTGGGGAGTGGTTTTCGATTACTGAAGTTGCTATGATTCTTCAGGAGCTTCACTAGCAGCATCCTTTGAAGTGTTCTTAGAATTTAAAAGTTAGTGTTTGTATAGAATCGATAAATATCAAAAAGTTAACTGAGATAATAGAAGGCGAGCTTCTGAATCTCACTTATGATTGTATGAATTATTCGAGGTTTGGAAAAAGAGAGGGAAAAAAATCATATATTGAAGTAACTAAGTCTCTGAGTAACACTCCAACTCAAAAGAAAAAACATATTTTGTTGATATTAATCGTTCGTTTGGGTCAAATCCAAGTTCCTCTAAAAGCATACAACTCTCTTCTTGAGTTTATGAAGTTATCAATGTTCATAGGTTGTTTGGGTGGTATTCCTAAAAAAGCGAGATTTTTAACAGGCATATACAAGGATGATATATCATATTTGGATCCACATTATGTGTAAGATAGAGTATAACAGATTAATCTTTAAAATTAACTCTATAAATTCTCTTGTAAAGATTATAGATTAATGAGGAGATAATAGTTGGATCCAAACATAGGTTTATGTTTTTACTTGAAAAATAAAGAAGAGATTCAGCAATTGACAAAAGTTATAGATATGCTTAATTCAGGTGAAAAAAGGCCTTACATAAGATACGAATCAACAGATTATCTTAGCAATTAGTTCTAAATGTTTCAGTAATAGAAAAAAGAGTTGCCAAGAAAACTTGTTCGTGAGGAGTCATTCAGTGACTTGGGCTCTTGTAACAGTATGTAGTCATCGTTTGTTATGGATTGATACAATAATTAATAAATATATTTTAAGTTATCATCTATAGGATTTTAAACATTAGTTTAATGTCTAAATTGGTAAATTCTGTATTCCGCGCTTTCCTTCGCTAACTCCATCTAACTACTCCAGTCAACTATACTAACAAGAAGAGGGTGATACAGTCAAGTGTTGGCATGATTTTCAAACTCTATAGTCAAGAGAAGTTACGAACTTTATAAGATATCGTAAAGGCACAGTATGAAAATATCGAACTTTTGTTTACGCAGAGAGCAGGCTATGAAAAAGATAGGAATGCATGTAACTGATAGTTTTACTCAGACAATATTGTGTTTCCAGGAGGACAATGTGATAATTAGGAGACTGATTTGCAAGCTTGCAAGAGGGAACTTTACGAATAGATCAATCTCAAAGTAATAACCATAAAACTAAGGTAGACGAACAATGTATATATTTGGGACAACTACCCTAAAACTTTTACTATTTATAAAAAAGAGGAAGCAAAGTATTCATCAGTTGTCATGTATGGTGCCTCAAGCAAAACGAACTTGAATGGAAGTAGAAACTTAATCAAGCTTAGTTGAGAGAATCGAAGTGGGTGAGCTATCAAAATTTATTGTAGAAGTAAAGATACATTGTATCTGACTCAGTAAGGTTAGGGTTTATTGAAAGAATGACATTGAAATTCAAATTTGCCCAAAATATCGCCAAAAATGTTACAAATGTGAAGTTACCTTAGCTCAATCTCGGGATGGATCGAAACCTATGGGGGTTGACTCTTTGGCTGTGGTCATTCACTCTCCACATGGCCTATAGAAACATAATCTAAGATAATCAGATTGAAAAAGTAAGTAGATAGTCATTATAACTCCTAAAATACTAAATTGATCACTCTAAACTATTGGAGGTCAGTTTTAGAGACTACTATCCTTTGAAATATCCAGTGATAATGATGATTAAGTTCTGGCATGTCATGAATAGAGTACGACCTTTCGCTTACTAGAGGAAGAATGAAACAAGAGCGAAGGTGGCACTACTAGTTTTCATATTAATAGTTTGCGTGGTGTACTCTTGGGTAAACTGATACTTTAAACGATTTAGATTTTACTCTAACAATTTATTATCAATAAACAGTAATTCTAAAATAAGTATTAATTCTTTTAGAAGTCTATATAAGAACTGTAATATTAGCAAAAGAATTATATTGTTTATTCATTCTGATATAGTATGTAATAAGACCACCCTTCCAACTCTCAACATTCCATGGTTGAGGAAAGCTAAGAACATATCGTTCCACATGATCCTGCTGTCAGTTAACCTTCACAAACAGATTAACAGCACCAGCAGCAAAAAACAGAACCAGCTTAACAAAAATAGAGTGTTCACACTTAGACAAATCCTGAAACATAAAATCAAAAAGAGTAAAAATAAAAGAGTAGTGTTAATTCATTAGATCCTTTAATGAGTAAGGTGGATTACTTTGAGAAGCAAAATTTAAGAGGTAGGCTACTCTATGATATGCCATTTTATTTTTAAAAATAGATTTGGAAGAAAGTAGGTTCTGGATTTTTGGGTCAATACTTCAGTATTCCTTCAAAAAATAATGAAGATAGAGTTAGGTTCTGTTAAATTTTTGATAAAATGAGAGATAGCCAAAATTATTCGCCTTCTCCTCTAGGTCTTTCTTTAAGATAATCAAGAGGAGTTGCTGCAGTGATGGGGATGGCGATTTGTGATGCCCTTGGAGCCTCCACCTAGTTTTAGCACTTTAAAAAATAAGGCTTGGGAGTCATAAAGCAAGGTTTTTCTGACATAAAACATGGAAGACATGGTTTTATTGGAGTGTGGACTGATGATGCTTCAATGGGCCTATGTATGGCAGATAGCATTTTGCTAAATGACTACATTTTTAATCCCATACATATTCGTTATCTGTTTAATTTATGGCTACATCATGGACTCAATAATGGCGGCAGACCTTTTTCAATTGGATTGGGAGGTAATATCGCCATATCTATGGACGAATTCTTGGTAGAACAAAAGCCCTTTACTATTGAAGGAGATAGATTTAATAACGGTAATGGATCTTTAATGAGATTAGCTCCTATTCCAGTCGCTTATGCGGATAATCTTGAAAAAGGTGTGGAATACTCTGGTCTTTCAAGTTTAACTACTCACAATGGATACTAAGCTGCAGAATGTTGCAGATTGATGGGGAAAATAATCATTTAGCTCATCAATCGACCATAAAATGCAGACGGAAAAGAAGTACTAAAACAAGTGTGTGATAATTTCCAGACTGAATGTAAGAGTGTCTACAATTTGGCAAGATCAAAGTGTGATGATGATTAACACTATAAAGTACTATGTGAGAGTAATAAAAAGTTCAAATCATTTAACAAGAAGCTGGAAGATAGGAATTGGAATTGGAGGGATGCTAATCATACTTATGCGCCAACCCGATTGAAACAACAACCTGGATATATCGGTTCTTATTGTATGGATGCGCTTGCGATGGCATTGCATACTGTCTGGCATACTAACTCATTCAAACAAGTTGCAATAATGAATGCTGATTTGGGAGGAGATTGTGATACAGTAGGTTCGATAGGTGGGCAAATAGCAGGTGCAATCTATGGAGTGGATGAGGGCATGTTGCAGCTGTATTCTTAGATGCAAGATTTCACGCATAAAAGATACTAGGTATTTCTGAAAGGGTACAAGTTGATTAACAAAAAGTTATTGAAATGATAATTTCTGTTATTTATTCAATCGAATTGCATTATTATAAAAACAGATCACTCTATCAATGACATCCTCTTGATTAGATTCATAAGCTAATCAATTAAAATATTCGATAAGCCAATGTTTTTTTACAATTATTTATCTTTCATTATAAGTTACAGGAATGTGTTGTTAATGAGAGGATTAAATCATTAACTTGTTATATTAATCATTGTGAAAAATTCTACAACAACTGCTCGAAATTTACAGGCTCAAATTCCATTATCTAATTGAACTATTCCGATTATATTAACCCCTAGTGCATGAATTGACCAATGTCATGTTAGATTTAGGCGACTGGCTACTACTATTTGTGATAAATTGCGTATCTCTACCATCTCTTTTGCTACTCAGATGGGTCTTCTTCATATTAGCAACTTTCCTTGTTCTAGCACTCCACGCAGATGCAGAATTCTCCACATTTAACTCCACGTTCAAAACATAAGCAATATTTTTTTTGGCAGTGTGATTTTTTGCATGTGCAAAAGATTAAATTTTGAAGAAGTGGGTTGTCTCCATGGACATGCTTAATGTAATGCATATTCTTGCAATTTCTTTACTTCATAAAGAGTAAAAGTTCCTCTTCTTTTGTCAGTTCTTTTTTTACTTTTTCTTTCTGTAATTTCCATCCACGGGTTTATCTAAGGAAGTTATTTTTGGCTTCGATGCATTTTGGACAGCACTGCCCTATAACACAGATTTCTCTTGGTGTGAGGAAGCAACTGCAATGGACTCCATTACAACCAGCTCCCTCAGTGTGGCAAGAACACTAATGTTTGATTTTGAAATTTGATTTCCGATTTAGGTCTTTTTATGAGATATTAGGATGATCTATTTCAAAACTTTATTACACCCC
>Ga0194117_10005074_pt1 | contig 12178 bp, 3 predicted proteins | sample TA2MahsurfametaG_FD_160579 | JGI IMG/M metagenome (GOLD analysis project Ga0194117, IMG submission 160579) | Freshwater microbial communities from Lake Tanganyika, Tanzania - TA2015009 Mahale N1 surface | ecosystem: Environmental > Aquatic > Freshwater > Lake | place: Tanzania: Lake Tanganyika...
CCCCAAAAGAAGATATTTGGTGATTTGAAGAAGTTACTTCTCATCAAATTACAAGCAGGCGGAGCAGCTGAGCATTTCCAAAATAAAGGATAGCGTTTGGGAAATAATGTAAATGTTTTGAAACTATGATTAAAGCTTTAATCAACAATTTTTGATACATAAATCACATAAATAAGGATAAAATTATCATTCAAAACTGTTATTTGTTAAATTTGTCTCAAATAGAGATCTATTGATGGGTCGACATATTGTTATAGTATTACAATAGACCCATTCTTGTAAAATGTCTACGGCATGTTGGGCATTTTGCGTTCGGCTAGTTTTTAATCCACTACTTAAAACATTACTTATGAAACTCATGGCCGCAGTAAATTTGTGCGACCAATGTCTTCTGCCTTATCAATTCAAGGCAAAAACAACAATGATTACCCTATGTATCTGAAAAAGATGGTTAATATTCCACGTATTTGAGTACTCCATGTTGCTGCATTCTTTTAAGTTTTGTTTTGAGAGGAAACCAAGCCAAAGGATACGTAGGTTAAACTCTCTCTTGTACAATACCATAATAAATCAAAAGATTGATAACCACAGATTTAAGTGTGATGAAAAGTACAAGACCCAAGAGAAAAAGCGACAATATTATCATAATAAAAAAGAAAATAGTCGATGCCACTTATATTTGCTATCTCTATACATCTTTGACATAGATATTTGGTAAATTCTTATGTTGAACCTCACTATGTTTTATGATATAGAGTTTGTAAAAGTGACTGCTTCTCAGTTGATGGATAAGGGATAGAGTCTTTGCTTAGCTAAATTGTCCGTTTTGATCTAACAGAGTTATACATTCGATGTTCATTCTTTCGCTGTAAAATTCTAAAAAACTTGAGCAGAGGTATAGCTGGTAATTTAGATATCTTTCTTTAAAAGTCAGAATGAGTTCAGTATACTGATTAATTTCTTGCTACCATACACAGACAGACCATTTATTGGACTAACTAAACTTGACCTAAGCGATGGTCGACTCAAAATCAAAAGGAGCCAAGCATTGCTCTCCCTAACCCTTTTAATTAAATAATTCTTCGAAGTAAGATTATTTTAATTTGTTATTTTCCAAGAAGAAATCTTGCTTAATGTGTTCATATATTTCTCTATTCATCTAATTGCTAATATATTTGGTTTTATTGCGATAGACTAAAGAATTATAGACGGGATGAAGCTATGTACTAGAAAAATAACTGATTATCTTATTATTTGATGGGATTTCAATCCATCTTTGCTTTCTTTATTTGCGATCTATAATCTACAAGTAATATTTTAGTTTGTCTTATTTTAGTAAAAAACGGAGCGAGAGATTTTATTGACTATTTATTGTCAAACTACTTGTATTCGATAACAATTCTTTATTAATCTCTTTGAACTTCTATGTGTCAAAAACTGAACAGTTGTTTTTCGAGTCACAAAAAATGATCATATTGAGCAAAGGCTTAAAAAAATGAGTGATTTAAGTATTGATTTTCTTGACTTGCTATCTCTTTGGATAATATTATTAAACTACCATGTATTTACAAGTAGTGGAGTTGTTTACTTACTATGATCTTTGATGCAAACCATAAACTTTGCAGTCTTTGCCGAAAAATACGGAATATAGTTCAGACATATTGGAAGCTATTTTAATTTGTTGTAAAAGATGCCATTACTCTTTTGTAATGTCGATAGCATAGCCTTGGGTTTTGTCTGCAAAGAGTACACTTATTTTCTCTCCACACCTACATAAATCAAGGTAATTTAACTCACCCAGTTTTAAATATTTCAACGGTTATCTTATTATTTTAGATTGCTTAATCTTTCCCTAACCCACTTATATCCTCACAAGCTCTATATAATCATTCTCGTTGGGTGACTCCACATTTGTTCTGTAAATGTCACCAGAAAAGTATTTGATTGTAAAGCCATCGTAAATAGCTTTCCATTTCGTGGTCTACCTGATTTTCCTTGAAAAAATGCGATAAACTAAATAATTAGTAAAATCTTAACTCTCCCAAAGATTGTCTTTGGTTAGGATGTTTTCCATGACAAATTTATGTTTTTTAAGCTGATCAAGGCTCTTCCCCTTCATTCCTTCAAAAATAGTCTGTTACTAATCTTCCAACAAAGCCGCAGTTTAATTCTCGCTGGTCTTATAGTAGGCAACATTGATAACTTTAAGTAGGTACTTGTTGATTTGCAAATAATAAAAATTGAGGTCATATATCCTGACAGTATTTTATATTTTATCGAGCGTACTATTTCGAATTACAAATTGTTTGGATTGCAAATTGATATCAATAAGCTCAATTTCTAGCAGTTCATTATTCTAACCAATTATGTGTATTATTTATGGTATTCTGTCGTAGAGTATTTTGATTTAGTTCTACAAATCCAATGTACTGTTTTGGACATTCATCAAGCTTTATATATACTCGAATGCACTTTTGATGAAAATAAACCTACGAATGTAAGTGTTATTTGTTGTGTCGTTTGTATGGTACTCGTACACATCGTAGGGCAAGATGAAGAAGCGATAATAAGATGTAATATTATGTAATTCTTTAGTTTTGTTCTTGAAGATAGCATCTAACTCTTTCTCCACGATGGCTGTTTTACCCGTCGTTACTCTATAGCTTAAACTGGTTTAGATAAAGAGCAATAGTGTCACAAACAACAAGATCATGTAGTTTGTGTTATTCATCTAAAATTATAATCCGAAATAGAGGTTAAGCAGTCAACTCTATCCTATAAAAAGTTTAGTTTTCAAATGAAATTAATGACCTTAATTCCCACTTAGTCCAATTTACATTAAATCAAGCCTCATCTTTCGAATGATTATATCTTCTCTTTTTTGACAACTTTCTAAAGAAAAACACTATTCTTCTGTGGTACATTTTCATAAAAATAAATTATGAGCTTCATTTCAAAGAAGTATAACTATTGACTGTTCATGAAAAAGTCACCATCTTTTTTTAGCTTTAAATGTTGAAGAATTAAAGTCAGATTCATAATTTTATTTATGTAAATTTAAACAAATTAAGTATAACCCAATGCTTTTGAGATAGTTTATTACGCTCGAAGCAAAAAAGCCTCCAAATCTAGAAAATCATCAATGAGCATAATTGAGAAAGACAAAATCAAAACAAAAAAAGTACGTAAAATGACACTGAATCCTGAGTCAATACGCTATTAATAAATAAAGATCAATGAAAAGATTCATTAAAGGGTCTCAGTTAAGTCACTCAAGGAACAAACTATCTAGTAGGATGTCAAATAATTTGATTTTTCAATATTTTTGGAGTTGGGGCCCAAAAAAGTGTATCATGAAGATTAATAACCATAAAACGGTATCATTCATACAAGCAAGGGCGAGATGATGTAGCTGGATAAAGATTGTAAATGGAGCTTGAACAAGCAACCTACAGGAATTGAATAAATTGAGTACAACTATTAACCATGATATTTGAGTATTTGAAGATAGTAAACTTTATAAAAGAAAATTTGATGATAGTTCCTATAAGTCATTATCATCTTTTTTCAACGTGGTGTTTATTATTGTGAACTAAAAGTAGTTTTTTGATAAGATTTTATTACCGAATGGAGGACGACTTAAAACGAGGTCTACTCAATAAAAAGGTAGGATTTGACAAGTACTACGAATAAGCTTTACTCAAAGTGGCTAAGATCAGACAAAAGAATGATGCTTTCCAAAAACACAGTGGTCCTGATGTTGACGATTAAGTTAAATAATAGATACGCACCCAAGGCAAATTTATATAAGTAAATCTAAGTTGATCATCAGAAATAAATCATCGGTTTGAAGGAGTTACTCAACAAATTAGAAAATAACTATCGAGATCCATAGTCTAAAAACAAAATCAAACAACTTAAAGGCGATGCCCAGAAACAAATTTAAAGGAACAAAATCATTCTGAAAGACATCATTAACAGGTATCCACCTCACCATATAGGCCATTCGTTAATAGTTCAGGCGGAAATGCGCACATGTAGGATTAATAATCTTTGATGGAGGGTGGCAAAATCAACTACAATCATATTAATAACCCCTCAAATGGTCAAAATGGGAAAAAAAAAATGGATTCTTTGATAACTGACGAACAACAGGAAGAGAGACAGATTGAGTTGGATTATTAGATATAGAGAAAAATATTATTAGAAAAAAATGCACTCCTCAATGAAGTGTAGCAATCAACGATGAAAATCAACGAAATTATGAACGATATGGCTGTATAAGTCTAACAACAAGGTAACAACCTAGATGTCATATCCGAAGAACTGATGAATGCAAATCGTAATCTAACAGATACAAATAAGTAGATGTAAGAGGCTCAAGAACTGCAGAAGAAGTCTAAAAAAAAATACATAGTTTTGGTGATAATAATCATTCTCATAGTTGCGGGTGCAGTGGGAGTATTGGTTATACTCAATAATTGAAGTGATCTGATTCATTTTTTAAATTTGAGGTTGTATATTACCTATACTACGAGTTGAAAGAGGCATATTATTATTTATTATGTAAGCTGCCCCGTACGCAGACGAGTACACAATTCATTTACTCCTTGGAGAGGGAGGTCAGGCCAAGTAAATCCACTATCATTTAGCGTTTATCTTGGAAGCAAAAACAATAACCTCTTTGCCCTGAAAGTCTATCACCCTGGTGCTTCCAAAGAATAAGCCTTCAAAATAGAAACTGAATTCCTCAAAAAATTAAATTTCCCCAATCTCATAAATATAGTTGAAGGAAGGATCAACGCCAACGTCAAACTCCCCAACAAAGCTGAGGAAAAACGACCATTGATTGTTCTATAACTTGCTGAAGGAGGAGAACTCTTCGATTATCTCTCCAAGTTAGGCAAGTTTACTCCATAGGTAGCTCGTACCTATACTAAACAATTGATTGCAGCGATCAAGTATCTTGCCAATGTTGGAGTTTCACATCGTGATCTAAAACCTGAAAATATCCTTTTCGATTCAAGCTTCCAGCTCAAGGTTTCTGACTTTGGACTTTCCAGAGATGCCCAAGGAGATAACAAAGACTTCAAACTCACCTCCAGGGTCGGAACTGAAGGATACAAACCGCCATAAATGGAGCTCGGAAATTATACAGGTTTGCAAGCTGACATCTTTGCAACTGGAGTTGTTCTCTTCATCATGTACAATGGCACTCCTCCTTTCTTAAGCACAAAACCTCACGACAGAATCTATAAGCTAATCAAATAAAAGAATTTCCAGAAATTCTGGGCACTCCATTAAAAAGGAAAACCTCCAGGATTATATCCTGATCCTTTCAAAAGACTCATGAACAGCTTCCTAAGCGCATAAGCTGACAGAAGGCCTACTTTTGAGTCATTGGAAAATGACTAATGGTTGTGCGGGGATGATGTCATGGGAAATGATCTATATGCTTACATGAAAGCCAAGTCTGACAAAATTGCTGAGAAGGATCCCAACAAACAAAAAATTGCAACAATTCGCAAGGAACTCTACCAGAAAAAAGGTACAAATATTTATATTTAGCAATGGAAGAGTAATGCTGCTAGGAATAAAGAGGCGAATAAGATGAAAATAATATGACTGCTGAAGAATTGTTTGCCAAAAACTACAGATCTCTTGACATCAAACTTGAGAACCTGCCTGAGTATACCAAGAAGAAGGTTGTCTATACTAAACAAAACCCAGCCTTTGTAGTAGCTTGGATTAAAGACCATTTGAAAGAACTTCTCAAAGAAAAATAAACTTTCTTGAAAGATTTCGTTGGATAGATCGTTCCCAAAAGCTTCAACTTGGAATTGTAGGAGAACAGTATCAAAATTGATCTCGAATTCTGCATTGACGACTAGGAGGATGTAGAACTTTCTCTTGTAGGAAAACTACATCGTTCAGAAAAAGGAGAGGTGGGAATCGAGTGGGAGAAAGTACAAGGTAATGACTATTGGCTTACTGCCATCGAGAACAGTCTTAATTGCTCAATTTAATCTTTGGTCTGATGATGTTTATGTCATGAGCCATTATACACATTTATAATAATCAAATCTTTTTTAAATTAGCAATGTCTTAAGAGTAAGTACAATAAATAAGCATTGAAGATCTCTAACTTTCACTTGAAGTATACGAAATATAGGCAGAGTAGAAGTTAAAAAAACTACACACTCTTTTCGCAGAAAAGAAAACAGTTGATCTAGCCAAGATGTTTTACGAGTAGAGAAGTTCACTGTAAATCAAATTTCAAAACATCATAAGTGATCTTACTTAGTTTCTCATTAATCAATAAATAGCCAGTACTGACAAACTTAGAAAAACGTTCTACAAAATACTATAGAATCCATTAAATGTATTGTTCAAAGTATCCCGTTTTGAAATCTTTAATCTTAGATTGAACGCCTTCGACATTGAATTGTAGCCTATAGATGCTGTATCCGAATTGGGTGTATCGATACTGTCTAATATTGCAAAACATGAAGAAATTTCTGCCAAATTGACCCAAAAATATACTGGAGGTTAGTATAAATCATTCGAACAATTTTTGGAAGATGCACAATCAAAACTTATTCAGGATCTTATTTTCTTGTTTTACAGTTATTTGAGAAAAGGAGGAGGGATAATTAGAAAGAAATTTGAAGATAAAGTAAAGGTAGTAGAACTTTATAGCAAAATTTAAGAAAAACTCTTAAGAAGATGCATTTAAGTTGGAGATGTTCGTACTCTCAAGTAAATTTCAACCTTAAACTATGAAATCTACTTACTTGAGAACACTTATGATGTCCTATGTTTCTATCTTAAAGTACCCTTCAAAGCTATATTTGCAGAGGTATTCAAATAATTATAAACCTTGGGCCAAAAAGCCAAGCAAAACAGTAATTACGACTTATTCATTCTCATCTTCATGAAGTATTCAAAGGAAATAATCGCTAAGTTAGATCATGAAGGCATTGATCCTGAGTACGCTTCTTATATTTAACATGCCTTAGTATCTATACTTGAACTTTGGGGATGCAGACTCTGTTACTATCAATAGTTTTTCGATTTATTCTGTAAATTACTATCTCTACATCCTCGTAAAGCATCAGCTCTACTCACATGTCTTAAATTCAATCCCTAGCTAAAGAAAGATGATATAGTTTTACTTAGAACTAACTTTAAACATGATTTGCAACAAAAACATTCTGAACTTCTTTCACTTTTAAGAAGCAAAACTATGGAACAAATCAATACTTCTATTAGTGAGTACTATCATAGATTACTATATAATCTTGATTTTAGTGCTTACAGCCGAGAATAATTGCTGTAGCTGATAACTTTATTAAATGGAAACTCATCTCTTGGCTAATTTTTTGGAATCACATAAAGAGCCTTCAAATAATGGAACCATACTGTTGATTTCCTCAATCCTCATAAATTTATTGAGTGTGAGTTCAAATATCCCAATTTGTAACAAACTAAACTCATCTAAAGTTTGAGGCTCATTAACAATCTCTGTGTCTTATAAAAAAAAGACCTCAAAGACTACTAACAACTTGTTAAATCTGGTAGTATCCAAAAGGCATTAATAAGTTTTAGCACCTTTTTGTTTAATAACGAAAAAGCTAAGGCTTTGATTTCAAGTGAAGAACTCGTAAGAATACTTTTGACAAATATTATTCAGTTTTTGAGCAGAACTATTTTGGTAGCTGCTGACTGGGAGACAGCTTGCATTCTTTACAGTTCCAACATCAATAATATTGCTTCTCCTTATAACAAGCAGATAATTGAAACCATTAGAGAAATAATATTAGAAAATACTTTAAACTTTGGAATAAAAAGCTTAACCAAAATCATTATCGACATTATCTAAACCTAAAAAGTACTCAACTAAAGTTCATAAGCAACACTATCATGCATCAATTCAATTTTTATGCAAGGTATCACCAAAAACAATGAGTAAGTCAAAAACTTCAGGTTTTTCGATAGTAAACTAAGTAACTTCACTACAATAACTAAAAATTAAAAAACTTTTCTGGACAAATTTGGTTGTTTGAATGGAGAAATAATCGAAGCCAAAGACCCAGCTTGTTTTATTTTGAGTTAACTCGAAATAATTACAAATCCTGTACAATTTGACAAAGTCATGGATAACTACTACTTCACTCTTGATAACAATTCGAAAAGATTTGTACAATACTTATGTTCTGTCTGGGCCAACTCTACTCTTGAAAAATGCTCATCTATACTCACAATAGTCTCGAATTTGATAAAGGAGTATCCTCTTGTAATACCCGTACTTTGTGCCACTAGAATTACTTTTAATAATACGTCTAAAAGATTTATTGAACTACTGGTTGCCACTATTTCTGCAGAATCCTATCTCGTCATTAAATCTATTATTGAGTGCCGATGCATACGATACAAAAATGGTAGAAACTACATCAAGTAATAGATCGTTCCAGTTATACTGAAGGAAACACTCAAAATCATCAATTAAAAATCTGAAAAGTTAGAACACTATGAACTATTATCTCTGGCATTAGCTCATTCTCGACCAACTGATCTAAAAATCGACCTCATTCAAGCTAGCATCGACCTCATAAAGTATGAAATATCATAGTCTAAGGAGTCAAACAAAGCCTATATATTAAGCCAAGGAAATTTGACAATCCTCAAAAAATTCTTTGAAAAAAAGTAAATAGACATGAGGAAAAAAGGTTTAACCAATCTGTTTGAATAACAAGTGTGGAGTGAAATTCGAACTAAATCATCACCTCTCTCCAATTAAACTAATAAGAAGCAGCTTCAAAGAAACAAAATACCTGATCAAATAATGGTAACTCCTTACACAATTAGTCCCTAATATGAAATAGAAACCCTGAAATTGTAAAAAAGTTAAAAACAAGTTAAAAATAATGAAGTTACTGATATCAACATTTCAAGTTTGAAAAATACTTTGCCAAGCAAAAGTTTTCCTCTCAACTTGCTTATGGATAAAAAACAAGAGGCTGGAACAGTAGTCGATCTTTCTCGCCTTAAATATAACATTTAAAGTCATTTGGGTAAAGAAGTCAAAGATTTTTGTAGAAAAGAAGGATTCAAGTTAATTACAGCAACAAAAGATGAAGTTACAATTTAAGAAAATAATGAACAAAACGTTACCTTAGTGCAATACTACTTGAAATAGTTTCAAAACCCATAAATCAGTTTCGATTTAGTTATCAAATTTTTAATTTCACTTATAAATGGTTAGGTAAACTATTGCTTCCTTTTTTCAAACTATTCAAATCTACAAAAATTGTTCTCATCTTTGATCCTGCTTCTAGGATGTACGTTGAAATCTAAATAATCACAAACATCAAATGTTACAGCAATTTAACAGCTTCTGAGTGTTAGCTTAGTTGATCGAGAAAAAACTATCAAAACTATTTTAAGTATATTTTCCTAAATAGGCTACACAAATCTATGGAGTTAAAACTATAATAGTCTGAAAAATGCTGAATACTTGAAAGATTTAAGGAATAAGTGTCTTTATAAATAAGAATAGGAGGATGAAACTTTCTTCTCTTGGGTAATTCGAGTATGTCTTGAAAAATAGACCGTAAAAACTGAATTGAACTAACTTTTAGGCAAAATTTTCTAAACTCGACCCAAATAACAAAATGCTCTGATGTACAAAGTTACTTTGAATAGAGCTTTGCTTAATTTAATAATGAAATCTCTTGAAATTCAGAATCTTTCCTATGTTTCACTTCTTTTCCATTCGAACTATAACAATCTTCGCCTGTATACTGATCAACTTCATGAAGGTTTAAAGGCTATGAATATGGCAAGCAAAAACAGAGCCTACAATTAATACATACAACTATCTAAGGATATCGAAGATGAAGAATTTTTCAACCCTATGAAGCTTTTCAAATAAAACTTTGAGTTCTTTATCAGAATAGAAAAAGAAGGCTATAAATTCAAAAGAAATGAGGAAGAAAAACTGGGTAGGGAAAGAGTCCTAAAAGTTTTAAGAAATGCAGTGGTTAGCGAAGATTTGAATAAGCAAATAGAGCAAGTAATCGAAGATTTCTAATCCTAGCTCGAAAAGCTACAGTATAACATTGCAAGCAGAGTGAAAGCATTTTATTTAGCGACTAAGCTCAGAGATTTAAGCTACCAAAATTCACTAACAGTGTGTTTGTTGTATTAAAATCTCTCTGAAGCAAAACTTAGAACTTAAGAGATCCTGAATAAAATTAACCAAGTATAAATTTTCTCCTTGATTATGAGTCTTTTTAATGGTCTTGTCAGATTTGGTAAAAGTTTTGAATGTGAAGATTTCTTGCTTAGTGATTAAAAAGAAGTCAATATTAGTTCTATTAGAAGATACTCCTTTTCAATGAGTAAAGTTTACTAGAAATGTGAGCTTTAGTTAGATGAAGTTTTGCAAAGATGCATTTAAGGTCTCAAATATTTCTTGATCACAAAGTAAGGTAAATTATGGCTGTCTAACATTCAGATATATCCACCTTTTCTTACTAAAAACTTCATTAGTTTCAAGTAAGGAGACTAACTTATCAAAAAAATAAGATCTAATATTTTAGTATCAACACAAACATACTAACCTATCTAATTGCCTGCAGACCTAAACTCTCTTTCTGCTTTGGCCAAAGCTCTGAGATAATTAAAGAAAGGACATCTTTTGTCTAAAGATAAAGTCAAAATAAAGCTAAATGGAAAAACGTTGAGTTTATTCGAATTTATAAATCCTCTAAGAGATCACTTAATCAATTCTTAAACTTTTAGCAAAACAAAATAGGGCTATTTATATTTCAATAAGTATAAAAAATCAGAAAAAACACTTTAATAAATCGAAGTACTTGGTCTTTTGGTCGGCTATTCTATTTCAAATAATTTAGAAATGGATCTACCTCTCCACTCTTCACTAATATCAGCAATCGGTTTTGGAGTTTGCGATTTGCAAGATCTCTTAGACATCAATTTCAAAGTATGGTAGGATCTAAGAAATGTGATGAGTATTGGAGAATCCAAAGATTTAAACTTAAATTTCTCATATGTTTTCGAATCATTGGAAAATCTTCGAAATGAGAGAGTAGAGTTACTTGATAAAGGAACCTCCAAAAAAGTAAATAATCTTAATCGAGAGGAATACTGTGATTTGGCCTGTTGCCACCTTTTATACAAGATTGTCTTAAAACAAGTTACTAGATTTTTAGAAGGAATAATCCATCTTTGTCCTAAATAACTGTTATCTTCTCTTAGAATAGCAGATATTCATAGATATTTCATCAAGAAGTAAATATTTAGCTATTTAGATTCCCCCAGTACTCTCAATCCATTTTGAAACAGCACATGAGAAAAAGAGGAATAGTCCTACCTGACAGTGTCCTTTTGAAAGGCAAACGAATATAAAATCTAAAAGACTACCAAACCATTCAATGGCTTTGCGAAGCTGTATAATAGAACCCAGTTTTACGTTAAAAAATCTGGCAAAAAGAGTCAAATATCATCCTCTGCTCAACTATCGGGCAATAATTCGATTTCGATGCAAGTTGGAGCAGACTGGTGGTAGGTAGTATCGGCAGCAAGTAGCAGCTAAAGCAGGCTTTGCTTCGTTTGAAATGATGATTTAAAAATATAAACTGGTTGAATTCGATTATAAATATTTGGGGTTATAATTATGTTCGGGGCAAAGGAAAGAGTCTCATACGTACAAGCGGACACTCTGTTTTAGAAATACATTGATGTTTTGCCAGAGATGAAGAAGTAAGCAAGCAGTCAATAGCTGTATCTTCAGCTTAAGAACAGCTACCCAAAGCAGATATCCGTATCGCATTTTAACAAAGTGCGTTTCTATTCGAAGTTTAGGCAGACACAAGTACAAGATGAGAATGAGTATGGTCTGATGTTCAAAGAAATGGAAAGATTTAATCGTTTGAGTTAGAAATTGTTCGAACTGAGATTTAGAAGCGAGAAGGATTTTTATTTTAAGAAATGAAGCGTATTAATGATATTTGACGAGAATTCACTTATATTTGTATCTGGGTATAAATATTTAACTTTTTTGGCTATTATCTGCAAGATAATTGAGAATGATAGTATTGTACCAACAGTTTTTTATATAAATACGAAAATAGATTCATCTTATTGATTCATC
>Ga0194117_10005077_pt1 | contig 12172 bp, 10 predicted proteins | sample TA2MahsurfametaG_FD_160579 | JGI IMG/M metagenome (GOLD analysis project Ga0194117, IMG submission 160579) | Freshwater microbial communities from Lake Tanganyika, Tanzania - TA2015009 Mahale N1 surface | ecosystem: Environmental > Aquatic > Freshwater > Lake | place: Tanzania: Lake Tanganyika...
TTTTCACAGAGGCCATTTTTATAAGAAAGGCAGTTAATATTGTCAATTACACATTATCCATCTTTGATATGGTATTGAGGACTGCATTGAATACAGCCATTATTATCACTTCGAAGACAGTTTTTGAGTTGACAAGTCTGATCTGCTGCCAGAACAAAAGGATTTTTGCATTTTAAGCAACCTAGAGTGTTTGTTTAGACACAAGCATTGATAACACAGTTCTTTGTGTTTGAAGAGTAGGTGAAGGGAGGAGAGCAGAATATGCAAACACCTGCTTCATAAATGCAGCCATTTTGGCTGGCCTAACATTTTTTATTTGAGTTAAGATAGTAACCTTTGACACATGATTGGCAAAAGCCATTACTATATGACTGACAATTGATATCAGCCATAATGCAAGTTCCATTATTAAGTGAAAACCCTTCCTTACATTGTAAGCATGAAGAACCTTGATATTTAAAACAGTTAGGATTCATAGGCGCACAGAATCCAAATTGATTAAGTGCAAACCCACTTATACAACTAGCGCAGCCATCTTTGTTATATCCTACACAATTAGTGATTGTGCAGGTTTGACCAGTGAGAGTGAAAGGTGCAGAGCATTGTAGGCATCCCGTGCTTGAGTATGATATGCAGCCTAGAATCTAACACTTTTTGTTGTTCAAATCATAGATAAAAGGAGCATTACAGCCCACACATTCGTTTCCTCTGTAAAAGCATCCTCTTTGTTAAGCAACACAATTTGCGTTGGTTGATAGATAGAAGCCGTCTGTACATTTGCTGCATCCTTAAGATCCTCCATTTGCAAGAGCGTAAGTGGCGCAGTGAGGATCCTTGATAGCACACTGGCCTCTTGAAAGATAATATCCTAAGTTGCAAATTTTACAGGAAACTACATTCGATTAGATTTTGAGTGAGATACAGTTAATGATTTCTGCAAAGCAAGTTCCATCGATCAATTCGAAGCTATTTTTACATTTAGCGCAAGAGAGTCTATCACTGGTAAAAGCTTAACAATTGGGAACATTTTTGACACAGCGGCCATGATCAAGAATAAAGGTCTGTTTACAGGCAAAACAATCTCCTTTATTGTCAAAAGATAGGCAGTTGATATCTCCATATATACAAACGCCATTGATTGAAATCCAGCCATTTGCACAAGTTTAACAACCAGCCCAACTATATTTGAAACAGCTAGGTATTTAGCAGATTTGAGTTTTAGTGTTGAAAACGAAAGGCTGAATGCAGGAGAGACAGATCTACTAGCTATACTTGTGACAACCTCTGATCTAGCAAGTATTCTGAGGACTAATTTCAAATGGACTTTTACAAAAGCATTTTCCTTACATATCATAATTGCATCCACGAGCAGTTTGTCTGCAAGTTCCTTGGAAAAGGAAGAAATTGGAAACACATTTGGTACAAATTGGAGCAGATCCTGTTATGGAATACTACAGGCATTTATTATCTTTCAAAAAGCATCTTTTGTTTACTAACAAGTAACCCTCTTGACAGGATGAGCAACCATCATTTGTATATTATAAGCAATTGTTAACGGCACAAATGTTGTTGTTGAGAACAAACGGAGAAGTACAGAGAGTACAGCCGTTTTCGTTATAGGTTTGGCAACCTGTTAATTGGCACATTCCATTGATAGTAAGTTGGAATGGATTTCTGCAGCTAGTGCAAAGATTATTACTGTTGTACTGATTGCATCCAAAAATAACTTTTATACAAGCACCATTTATAAAAGTGAAGCCTAATTTGCAAGTAGTGCATTGGTAGTTGATTGGTTGGACGCACCCTTGTGCTGATAGTCTTAAACCTTCTTTACATAGAACACAAGTATTGTTTACAACCTTAATACATCCATTAATTATACATCTGCCATTTTCAGAAGTAAATCCCTGTTGGCATTGCGCACAGAAGTCGAAATTGTAAAGTTGACATCCATCGATGATACATTTTTTATTTTGATTGAGGTAAAAATTAGGATGGCAAGCAATGCAAAGACCTTGCCAGTACTTCAAACACCCTGGTTCAAATTTAGTACAAGATCTGGAAGGATTAAGGTAGAATCCTTCGTTACATTGAACACATCCGTAGTCATTTTGAATTTAACAGTTCTCAATGTTGAGGGTAGGATAACAGAAGCCACTTATAAGTTTATTTCCTGCCAAGCAGCTAACACATTCTCCATTGATAGTATAGTTTTGGCAGTTGTTTATCTGCAACAAACAGATTCCTTTAAAGAGGAAATATCCAGTTCCACACACTAGACACTTGTTTTGGTCCTTTCTGATGCAGCCAGTTATCTAATTTCTGTAGCAGTATGGGTCATTCCAAAACAGACCATTAGTACATTTAGAACATGATCCATCACTGTTATAGGCGCTACAGCAATCACGAGGCTAATTGGAACTTTGTTGGCATTTTCCATTTGATGTCAAAGAATAGCCGAATTCGCAAGTTTGGCATTCACCATTAGGCTGATAGATTGAGCATCCTGCAATGTAGGCAACTGGGACACATTTGGAGTTGAAAGGCAACTGTTCATCTGTACATGTTGGGTTTTGTGCGTGGCTGAGAGAGCTTATAGTGAGAAGAATGAGAGTTATGTATAGAAATTTCTCCATTTAGATTATAGAAATTTCTCCATTTAGATTATAGAAAATAAGAATCCATATTAAAAATACAATAGTAAATTTGGGAATATTAGTTAAAAGTACATTTAGAATCATTTTATATAAAGCTTTGAAACTTTATAAAAAAGACATTTTCTATATTTTATCCGAATATAAATTCCGTTAGAAATACACTATTAACTTTTGAACTGATAACTGACTTCAGGCTTAACCATCTGTAATCGTTGCTAAAATGATTCTCGAAAAGCTCCGAGGAAACAAAAACCATTTAAAAACAATTTTGATTTTATGTAAACACTCAAGGCGTGTTTATATTTGAATCAAATGATTTCCAATTATAATATTCAAATCATGGAAGTTTAACTGTTTTTGGAAGATTCAATATACTAATAAAAGGAGAATCGACACCTTGCCCTAGACAGATCTCGATCTAGAGTAACAAATGGACCTCCTGATAGCAGAGTTTTCCGAGATGTTACTCACAAATTCGTACCGATGGAACAAAAAGTGGGAAAAAATCGCAAATAAACCACTCTTCTGTTTTCCAACCTGAAGAAAAACACAGTAAACAAGGCTCTGCTTCGAGCTTGATTTCAATTTATATTTATTTATTCGTACTTTTCGCAAAGTTAAACTGACTGTTCTTCTATTTTTAAGTTCGTTAGAGCCAAAAATAAAAATTTTGCTAAAAAGAAAGATGAGTCAATAACTTAAATTTAATTAAGCCAGCTTTTTTGTTTTTGATACGAAATCATGAAAAAACTCAAACGATACTTTCAGAATTATTTCAACGCACATGTTCCCAATTAAAAAATACGCCAAGGTTTACACATCTATACTCAGAAGCCTACGAAGAAATCACAAAATCCCTCAATAAAGCCTTTGATTTGCCCTCCCTCAGATAGTATAATAAATCATTGACAATCAAGGGACTACTTACAAAGGCAGTGGAGATGTTTGTTGGGTCTAGAGGTACATAATTTGGGATTAAGTACTCCCTAAAAATATCGGATTGTCCCAAGATTTGATAAAGATTGCTGAGAGTAAAGCTAAGGACGACAGAGAGCGAACTTAAATTGAGTATTTTAAGTAAAATAATCATCAATTAGGTATTTTTTTTTGAGGATCGATGGATTCAAAACTGGCAATTAGGATGAGTTTAACTTCTCAACCGAAATGATTAACAAACTAGCTGAAGAAAATGAACACCCTCAATCGTGCGTATAGACAAATATAAGTAGTATTTAGTGGGGAAGCAACTAGTCAACATTGCAACCAGTAGTTACAACTAACAATAAAAGAAGAAGACTATCAAGTTGGCTGCCTATTTCTTTGAGAAATCTTTAAACTAAAATCAATATGGGGGACTCTATTATCTAGGAGAAATCCTTCGAAAAGCATAACATAAAGAAATTACTGAAGATGAACTAACACAGTTCTTTGTTTATGGAGCTGCTTTTGGAGATGCCATGTGCTATTTCAGACTCAGCCAAATGTATATACTCAGAAATGAAGATATCTAAATCAAGGAAACGTACAGCTTTACTTGAAATATATGAAATTGGCTGCTTAAAACGGAATTATAGAGGCACAACACAACTTAGGTTGCTAATACTTCTAAGGCAAACGCTTGAAAAAAGACTAAGTGAAGGCTTTAGCATGGTTTTTGCAAGCTGGAGCCCATGGATTTATAGAATCAAAGGTAACTATTTGATGACTATAGTATAATACAGTCCATTTGTTTCTAAATGGATCTGAATGTGGACGCATCAAAAAGAATACAAAAGCTGCCCTTTTAAAGTTGTAGTAGCTTAAAAAACTAGGTGAACCGGTTGAAAAATAGATAAGAAATTTAGTTGCAAGTCAAGAGTTGTACTAGGAGGTCTATCATAAAAAAATTTGATAATGATTGATACCCAAACATACTGTTTCTACATCTGTTTTGTATGTTTAAATTTTAAGGTGTATTGAGATCTGTTGGAATGTTGAAGTTAATGAAAGTGAAGAATAAAGATTAAAAGGTAAATGGTTGTTCTACAGTTTTATGCCCATGCTCTATGAAGAGAGCTATGGGTGATAATCGCTATAGTTTACTGTTTGTTTAGTTTCTTTGAATGAGCACATATCACCCGTTTAGGAACACAAACAAAATTAATTATAAATGAGATAGGCAAAAATTGTTAATAAATAGTATAAAAATGAGATGTTTTTGTACAGGCTGATTTCTTTTGTTTTATTATTAAATAATAACAAGTTAGATGTAAAAGAAAGCAGAGGGAAATATAAAAGTCTTCTGTAGGTTTAGACCCTTCAACTCCAAAGAACTCGCAGCTAATGCTAATAAAATACATCGAGTTAGCAACAAAAGTCAACTCATCATCAAAGATTCCAGAGAATAGTAGATTTCATTCATGTTTGATAATATATTTGATACATAAAGCACACAAGAGTAAGTTTTTGATAAAGTTGGAGGACCTGTACTCAACAATGTACTAGACGGCTATCATGGTACCATCATGGCTTATGGTCAGACCAGTTCAGGTAAAACCCACACAATGCAGGGTTATGACTTCAACGATAAAGATAGCAGAGGCATAATGCCGAGAATGGTAAGTCAACACTAACTTAGATTTAAAAGCTATTTACTGCAATTGAAAAGTCTCCAGACGAGATAGAGTACAAGATAAAAATATCCATTTTTGAGTTGTATATGGAAAAAGTAAGAGACCTTTTAGACATCACAAAGAACGATTTAAAGCTGAGGTAAAGTAAGCAGCAAGGTTGTTACATTGAAAGTCTTTCGTAAAGATATGTCAATGATAAACAGGAGCTGTTCAAAATCATCCTTTATGGGCAAAAAAACAGAAGTACTTGCTCTACAAATATGAATTAACATTCATCTCGATCCCATCTCATTTTCCTACTTTCTATCAATCAGTTCAACAATCTTGAGAGTAGCTCCAAAACGAGTAAACTTTTTCTGATTGATCTTGCAGGCAGTGAAAAAATTTCGAAAACTGGAGCGGAGGGAAAAGTATTGGAAGAAGCGAAAAAAATCAATCTTAGTTTGACTAATTTGGGAAAAGTCATCAAAGCTTTATCATAAAAAGGAGTCAAGGCTCATGTTCCCTATAGAGATTCGAAACTGACCAGAATTTTGAAAGATTCTTTAGGAGGTAATTCCAAAACAACGTTGATTGTAACTTGCTCACCACACGAGATGCACTTAGCAGAGACTATTTCCACTCTTAGATTTGGTGAAAATGCACAGAAAGTGAAGAACAAGCCATTAATAAATAAATAGCTTACAGTTCAGTAGCTCCAGAAAGTAATTGAGAGGCTATAAACTGAACAAAAAGACCAGTAGGAGAGAATAAAGGTCTTAGAAGATTACATTACTAATAATTTGAAAGTAGAGCTACCTCGTAATAAAAAAGTGGAAGTTATAAAAAAAGTAGAGTAACTAGTTGAGAGCGAAGGCGAAACCGAAAACCAATTAACTGAGACTGTAATTTTACAAGTGAATGAAGAGGCAGAGTTGAGAATTAAATCTTTGTAAAATGAGTTGGAGTCATCCCAATTCAGGCTGAAAGTAGAAATGGACAAGTATTACCAGCTGAAGAAGGAGTATAATGAACTTCATGACAATCTGACGTCGATTCTCAAATAAAATATTGATTTGCAAGAACAGCTTTAATAAAAAAAGAAGAAGTCACTTTTGAATGACCGAGTGCTTCAGGATAATTCATATCTCATCAAACTGATAGTGGGGGAAATAATGACAATTTTGGGAAAATAGCAAGAGTAACTTGTAACCAAAAAGGTTATGGATAGTCATTGGTATAAAAAAATCATGGTAGAAGATATGCCTTGTTCTGACTATTGGCAAGTTTAAAAAGATTAGATGAATCGCCAACTTTAGGAGCTTTTGAACGAATCCAACGCTCTTACAGAAAAAGAGGACTCTTCTCGAAAGAGAGAAGAGAGTAGAGCGCAGAAAGATAATTAAAAGATAATCGAACTTGAGAAGAAATTCGATATGATAGTTGAGGAGTATAACGCAATGATGGCTCTGCAGACGAGTTGGAAAGCGTAATGTCAACTTTATTAGTAATTTTGGGTCTATATAGGCGAAAGCTAAAACAAAAGTAATAAAAAATTGAAAATTTGTAGAAAACGTTGACCTATTTACAAAGTCAGATGGACTAGCTTTATCTCTACGATGACGATTTCGACGATAAGTTTTCAGTGAAAAGCAACAGAATCATAAAACCTCTGAAAGGAGGAACAAAATATCATTGAGAAATACATCTTTTCAACATTGATTTTAACTATTTTTATTGAAGAAGAGTATATATTTGAATGTGGGACTTATAGATTTAGTCACTGATAGTTTGGACTTGTTGTCAAGATATAATTTAAACAGTATATGTCCGGAAAAAAAGAGGAAAAGAAAAAACAACAACCATAATAAAGCGAAGGAGATTACTAAAGTGAAGAGTAAGTGGACGACTAATAAATCGAAGACGATGGTACCTTTTTCATAATTTAGGATAGGTCTCAAGTTAGCATTCCTCTATCAATCTTGAATAGTACTTGAAAAATAGAGACAACATCCCTGACGAACCCTCTGATGCCAACTAAGACGATTACAGCGATTAATAAGAATATTCAGAAGAAAGCGAATGTTCGTGTGATTGTGAAGAGTAGGAGAGCTCAGAAAAACCACATCCCAAAAAGCAGAGCAAAAAAGAGGCTCTATAGAAAAAGAAGGAGCAAAAGAAAGAGGCAGACAAGAAGGAAAAAGCCAAATGATGTCTATCAAGATTAACTTAGGATTATAAGTCAACTTAACCTTTATAACTCAAGATATAGACAATAGAATTTAAAGAGTATCAGTCCCATTTGAGAAATGGGTCTTAGCTAGGCTTTATCTAAGAACCTTCGTCCGCATTTTACGGATATGTTGAGAAATTTGAAGTATCGCTTGCACTCTTCACAACAGGTCTGTAGGGAGGCGATATCTTCTTTGATGAAAGATTGGCTAAGTTAATTGTGTTGAGATAGCGATGGTTTTTTATATCGTTTACACCTAAATACAAAAGATTTTACCATTTTTTAAGTTACCATATCTTTTGCTCAGATCGTTAGCTAACAAGTGCTTTACAAGAGATTTAGCATCGTTGTCGAAACCTTTAGGGAAATGGAGCTTCCCTTTTAAAATATTTTGATAGATGACCAAAGGATCGTCATCCGCGAATGGATCAATGCCTGCAATCATTTAGTAGATGAGCACCCCTAAAGTCCACCAGTCCACAGGTTTTCCATGCCCATGATTCTGTAAAATCTAGGGAGCAAGGTATTATGGTGTGCCGCAGAGTGTAAAAGTTCTGTTTTCTATAATTTTGGCAAAACCAAAGTCAGTAAGCTTCAGATAACCATCAGATCCAATCAAAATATTTTCTGGTTTGAGATCACGATAAATAATGTTCTTGCTGTGTAGATACTAGAAAATTAGTAGGATTTGCGCTGCATAAAATCTAAATACAAAGAACACTACGCTGCTTTGTGAGGCTCAAACATGCCCTACTATCTCAAGTGAGTGAAAAGTTATCCTCCCGGTACATACTCCATGAACATGTAGAGATGTCTTGAATTTTGAGTGAGTCCTTAGAAGTTTACAATAAAGGGATGTGAAATAGAACTTAGTATTTTATATTCGTTGGAGATGTGATCGACTTGCTGTGATTTGATGAGTTCGATTTTTTTCATGATCTTGACACAGGAGTACTTGTTCGTATTTTTTTTCTTGACGAGGCGGACTGTCCCAAAAGAGCCTATGTTGACTAAAATGTACCTTATCCTAAGATGGTCATGAGGTCATATTCTTTGAGAGAGATGACTGGACGGCCACCTTTTTACTATTTCTTCTACATCAATAATTATTCTATTTTGTTCCAAGAAAGGAAGACATTTATCCATTAGAGTATTCACAATCAATGTAGAGAGCCGGTTTATTATGCCAAATTTTATTCGTGCTTTCATGAAATTATTTGGATCATATCTATAGTCCAATACAAAACTATTTTTTCTCACTTTATCTTAAATTTAAACATAACCAAATTCAAAAAAATGGCCAAAACTAGTAAACGACATAAACTCATACTAAACTCGGCCCATCAAACGAAGAAAGTCCAGATTCTCTGCTTACTTCTTTTGCTTATTTGAACAACTTATTTAACGGAATGATGACAAATGCCAAGATTTATCAAATAGAAATCAAAAGTTTGCTTCACTTCTTTTCAACATATGCCGAAATCTCAAAGCTTTGGCGTGCTGAGGAGCTGGCGATTGAGGAGTGGTGGATGGTTACAGCAATTTTAGCAGCTCAGCGCGAGTATTTTTGATGTTGGCTGGCAGCAGATTATACCAGTTGTTGGAAAACATGTCACTTAGTTCAGAATCTTTTGTTGTTGAGAGATCTGTTACTGCCAGTACGAGACAGAACAGCAGAGAGGCTAGTATTATTAGTTTCATTGATATTATAATTAAATCTAAGTTTATAGATAGGTCGAAATCGTAAGACTTAACAGTGAACTACTTTTCTATTGAATCACTCTTTATTTTATCTCTTACACTTCAAATAAGTACCGTTTGAGTATATAATAAGTATTCGTAATGCGTGACTTCTTCTAAGGATAAGCTTGTGCTTTCGTCTGTTGTTTGTGGGGGTGATATAAATGTGATTATTATCAAAATTTGTCAAGATGATTATTTTTTTTAAATCAGAGAGGTCTTTATAAGTTTTATTCAAGTTGAAACCTAACCATCAAAATGTGGATCAAAGCAGTTGTCATAGGAGTACTCGTAAGAATCATCATCATCGAATACATTTCACAGGGGTATAATTTTTATGAAGGATAACTCGGAATCACTGATATAGACTATAAGGTCTACATGGATGCAGCCACCTACTCCTCCCCCTACTAAAGACACACTTATCGATACAGTCCCATACTTAGCTTACTTCTGTCTCCCTCTTACAAGATTAGTCAAAATTTCGGCAAATATGTATTTGTAATTTTCGATGTCATAGCCATGTGGTTTTTACTCCAAATCTTTGACAAAAGAAAGTAAGGAGATCGCAACTAAAATGTATCTTTTTTGCAGACTTTGATTTACTCACTAAATCCTTTTTTCATTTATGTCACAATCAGAGGCAATTGCGAAGCAATCACTGTAGCTATCTACTTTGCCTTTCTTTACTACTTCTTTAGTGAAGGAGTCAACGGCAACATGAGCGCTTATGAAAGGAGAGATAAAGAACTTTTCATCAGACAGCCTAGCAAAGTTAAAAGGTATATTTCTTATGTACTCTTCGGATTAGTAGTCCACTTTAGAGTATTTCCGATCATCTTCGTCCCTCTAATGATTATGCACGAATATTATTCAGTAAGGAAGAATCAATTTCAGCATACTTTAAAGTTCATACTTGAATTTGGAGTCATATCAAGTGGAATTTTTCTGCTTTTAGCTCTGCTTTTCTACCATTTCTATGGCTATGAATTTCTGCATTAGACTTACCTCTATCACTTGACACGTCGGGACAACAGGCACTCTCTTTCTGCATTTTTTTATTAGATCTATCTAAACTATGAAGAAGATGCTTTTGAAGATTCGATGGTGAGAAACATAATGAGAACAGCTCCTAGCATCATTCCTATAATTGCGGCGAGTTTCGTATTTGTAAAGAGGTACTCATTTTTCTACTGCCAAGCTATCATTTTATCACTTTTTGTGATTCTCAATAAAATCATCAACGGTCAATACTACATGTGGCTTTTCTGCTCTTTTGCACTGCTTCATGCAGAGATAAAGGGTTTGAAGAAAAAGTTGTGCTCTAGATCCTTGTTTGTCAACATCGTGGTACCATACTTAACAGGTATGGCTTGTTTTTACTGGCAGATAAATGCTAATAAATTGGGTATCGACTAGTAGATGAACCTGTACACTCTCTGGTGTAACAGTCTATTTTTGGCGGCGGTACACATCGTGGGGTACAGTTGTTACATCTCAGGGATCTCGCCTTACAAAAATAAGTGTGATAGATAGAAGGATAAATCTATTGAAAGGAAAGGGAGTGGATATTAATAGGTTAAATTATAATGATTGATTAATCTTTTTTATGAACAGAGTTAATCAGTGTATAAAAATTTGATGGTAACAATTGTCATTGAGCTTTAGGCCTTGTTGATTTTTTAAAATGAAAGTTAAAAATAATATTTGAATATAAAATTAATTATGTGGGCACACATTATCAACGTGCTTGGATTTCTACTCAGGCTTGCTTTCATCGTTAATATGTCTGAAAACGACGACTATTACTAAGGCAACTTTAGCATGTTCACCGACTACGATTATAAAGTATATGCAGATGCTGCCCTCTACGACAATCCTTACGACAGACACACCTACCGCTACAGTCCCTTCTTAGCCATGATGGTAGGTCCCACTTTCAAGATGCACCAAAATTTCGGGAAGGTATTGATCGCTTTTTTCGATGTTATCGCGGGTTATTATCTATGCAAACTGTTTTAAAATAGAAAAAATAAAAATGCAGAGGAAAACCGAAAAATGAGTATAATTATGACTTTTACCAACGCTATCAGTCCCCTCAACATATATATTTCGATCAGGGGCAACTGTGAAGGTATCATCATGGCTTTTCTTTATGCCTTCTTTTACTACTTTTTCGGAGACGAGGTCAACGGAGAAATGAGTGCCTATGAAAGGAGGGATAGAGGAATCGAAGAAAGGCAACCAGATAGACTCAAAAGGTATATCTCGTATGCTATCTTTGGGTTCTGTGTACACTTCAGAGTTTTTCCTATTATTTTTGTGCCACTATTTATTATGTATGAATTTTACTCTGCACATAAAAATAAGTGGATGCATACATTCAAGTTTACTCTCGAGTTCGGAATTATTTCAGGAGGAGTGTTTCTTTTATTGGCTGGTTACTTCTACAATCTTTACGGCTATGACTTTTTACATGAGACGTACTTCTACCATTTGACTCGTCGAGATAATAGACACTCTCACTCTGCCTTTTTCTACTAGATCTACTTGAACTTCTAAAACGATTCTTTGGTTGGCTCACCAGTTCGTTTACTAATGCGCTCTCTACCTTTCCTGATAATATTTGCTTTCACCTGTTTCAAATTCGTGAAGTTCCATTCTTTCTACCGCGTGTTCACAATGCTGCTGTTTATGTTCGTCATGTTTAACAAAGTCATCAACATGCAATATTTCATTTGGACTGATCTTTTCTATGTCATTTCGTTCTTTCAATTCGACCTCAAGGGTCCACTCACGAAAAGTATTTTCCCTTATCTCTATAAAGTTGTTTTAGTTCTTCATAAATTTTTGATTCCTAGTTTGATACTCTGGGATATACAAATCTACAAGTTGAAGGATTTACAGGAAGGCTACACACTTTAGACTCTTTGGTACACTTGTCTTTTGGG
>Ga0194117_10005079_pt1 | contig 12167 bp, 10 predicted proteins | sample TA2MahsurfametaG_FD_160579 | JGI IMG/M metagenome (GOLD analysis project Ga0194117, IMG submission 160579) | Freshwater microbial communities from Lake Tanganyika, Tanzania - TA2015009 Mahale N1 surface | ecosystem: Environmental > Aquatic > Freshwater > Lake | place: Tanzania: Lake Tanganyika...
AAAATCGACGTTGACTATTCGTCCGGCGCTACCGCGAACTTCGTGACGTTCAACATGCACGGCATCGCCATTTCCGATGTTGTTGCACCATTGAATGTGAAGCACGGAATTCGACTGCGGCGTGTGCTCGGAAGCAAGTTCACGCAGTGCGAGTTCAATTACTTAGACATCGCTGTTGACATGGGCCAAGACACCAACTTGAACACGTTTGATACCTGCATGTGGCGAGCGAATGTGACGGGTGTAAAAAGTACTTCCGGCGTTGCGAACAACAACACGTTCGTGAATTGTCAGTGGCGATATCACACAAGCACCGCGTTTGATTCCACTGGTACGGCTGGAAACACGATCATTGCCGGGAACTTTGAGCCAGACAATGCAAATCCGGTCGTGATTGCCCATCAAATGACGATGGTGAACACTCGGCTGGAGCGCAACATTCAGGGGTCAATCATTCAAGTCCATGACAACAATGACCTAGCAGTCGATGTTCACTCTGATGGAGGAACACAAGCGCTTCCGGTGTTCAACGTCATTGGAAGCAACAACAGTTTGAAATTGATCGGTGGAGCTGCAGCACGAGTGGTGACATATGGAGCAAGTTCATCGAACAATTCGCTGAATATCGCTGGGCGTGTGAAGGCAATGATCGGATCTCCAGCCGGATCTTCCATGTGGATCAGCGGAACTGATGTCAACAATGTCATAATGACTCCTGCATCAATTCAAAGCAACACAGACGGATCGCTTGTTGAATGCCTTCAGGACAATCTTGTTCCGGCAGACCTGACCACCTGGACGGCTACAAACTGCACCGTGACTGCGGCGGGCGGCGGATATCAGATTGTTGCGACTGGCGCTGGAACTGCAAGTGTTTCCTATACGCTTGTTGGTACATACGACGGATTGCGGATGGCGTTGACGTTCCGCGCCGTCAACGCATCGGGCCAGCCAATTGTTGCGCTTGGTGTAACTGGTGCTTCACTTGGAGGCTGGCCGGAATCGGTTCGTAAGCGCACTATTGTTTCCCAATTTGACTACGCGGCTGCGCCTGTAACAAATCCAGTCATTTCGATCACGCTGACGGGTACTGGTGTTGGAGCGCAATGTGACGTATGGAATGTCCGCATGGCTTCAAATGGCCGCATCCCAAATTGACCATGACCTCCCCACACCACAATAAACTAACAAGGAATATATTATATGTCAATGACTAAACCAACTTCAGAACAGGTTACATTCCTCGCCGCAGGCGCAGGCGCATCCCAGCGCACGGCGCTGGACAAGCTGCGTGACACCGTCAGCGTTAAAGACTTTGGGGCGGTAGGTGATGGGGTGACGGATGACACGGTGGCGATCCAGGCGGCCATGACGGCTAGCGACAACGTGATGTTCCCTAATGGAACATATCTCGTTACGTCTGCAATTACCAAAATTGGAAACGATGTATCGGTGGATTTTGGGACCGCCACAATTGTGAACGGTGGCGTTCTATATCCGTTCGTATTTGGGACACTCTCCGATACGCCTCAAAATGTCGGACTTTGCATCACTGGAGGCCGATTTACTCAAGCAACGCCAGCAACGTCATCTAATTACAACTACATCCTAGTGCAAGCCGTCAGAAAGTTTGTGATTGACGGTTGCAATATGGACAACGTCAGCAATGGCGGCATCACGGTGTATGCCGGAGCTACTGACGGCGTGATTTCAAACGTCACAATCAACGGAAAAACCAATTGCAGCACAGTTCGAGGAATCTGGCTCGCAGGCTCAACGGCATCTGACTATGCGGCCAACCTAGTTGATACAAACAGCATTTCACGAAACGCCACAGCAGTTCCTATCTATGCAATTAATAATGTTCGCATTGTGAATTGCAAGATCACGCTGGATGCCTATGGCGTTTACATGATGAACACCCGTGATTGCAGTGTTGAGAATTGCATGATTGACATTAGCGGAGATGGTGCGAAACGCTGTTTAGCAATTAATACATATTCTCCAAGATGCAGGGTGATTGGCAATACTTTTGTTTCCGACCGCTCTAGCACAGGCATACTCGTCACCCAAGTCTCTACCGACGTCATCATTTCAAACAATATTTTCCTTGGTACTTTTGGCGGCAACCGTGCCGTCTATGTGCAGTATTTGGCGAGCGCGTTGATTACCGGGAACAGGTTCGCCGATACGAGTACGCAGAGCATTCTTATTGATGTTGGTGGCTTTGCGGTTGTTCGAGGCAATGAGTTTTTTAGATCCTCGTACACGGCTGGCGTTCGTTGCGTGCGCGTAACGGCAATTGATGCTGCTGCGGCAGGAACATTACAGGGTAGTACGGCAACGGTCGTCCCCAATTCAGGTGTGATTTTCGATTCAAACACAACATCTAATTACGGCATTTGTGTTGCATATCAGGCATATGCGGCATCAAACGGGAATGTCCCTGCTGCCGAAGCTGTAATCGTCACAAACAACGTGATGAGAAATCTAGATGTTGCTACAGAAGGCACTGACAGAATTATTTCAGCTTCTGTTAGTGACGGATCGCATTCGATCATGTTGCGTAATGAACGAAATGTGGCAATGCCGTTGATGTTTGGAGACAAAATGCGCCCCACTATTGCGGGGACATCCTTCATCCATGAGGCAACGCAAGTATCTATTGCGGCGTTTGAGGTAGACAACCAAGCATCTGCGGGAGCGCTGACGTCAACGCGAGTTGCTGGAAATGCTTTCAGCATGTCTGCAACGCGATCTGGTTCTAATCTCGTCCTGACACCACGAACGCAATTCGGACAAACTGGATTTGCTACACCAATTGTTCTTGGGATTACGGATGGTGGTGGATCTACCTTGCCACGAACATATGTTGTGACTCCAAGTGGTTCCACTTACATCGTGCAAGCATATGACTCCACTGGAACACAGTTGGATTTCAGTGTTGTTGGAATCAAGTTTCGCGTGCTTCTAGGGCCAATTGGTTCTGGATCGTGAGGATATCTATATGGCATTATTTCAAACACAATTATTTGCAACCAAGTACATATACTAAAGGACAAACATGGCATTATCTCAAACACAATTATTTGCAACCAAGTACAAGAAGAATGTGGAAGTTGACAATTGCTACATCAAGGTAGCTGTTGTAACTGCAACGAAATCAACCTGCACCGCGCATGTGTGGTTCCTGACTTCGCAAGGCGGTGAACAATTGGAGGAGCGCCCGTATTTTTTTGAATACGACATTACGGGTGATAATCCAATCAAGCAGGCCTACCTACACCTCAAGACGCTGCCCGAGTTCGCCAACGCTGTGGACTGCTAATGACCTCCCCACACAACGACGAACTGTTCCTCGCAATCGGCAGGCTAGAAGGTAAAATGGATGCATTACTTTCTATGCAGCAATATCAACAAGACCAGCTCAAGGATCACGACTCTCGCATCCGATCCCTTGAGCATTCCCGTGGCTATGTCATGGGATGGTCAGCTTCTATTGGCGCTTTAACCAGCGCCATTATTACGTTTATTATTAAATCTTTTTAAGGAATCTAAGTAATGCCTATAGAACTAATTTCATTATTAGGTGGCGGATTAACTGGGTTTGTGTTTCGTTACTTGGCTCAAAAAGCACAAGACCAGAAAGAATTATTTGAAAGAGCTTTATCAAGTAATAAACAAACAACAGAAAATCAAAACGCAGCAGCAGCCCGTGTATCTATAGATGCAGGAAAAGTTGTTCGTCAAGTTATTGTATTAACTGTTTTGTTTTCAACCTTGGCAGCTCCTTTTATTCTACCATTCTTTGGTGTTCCAACTTTTGTTGAAGTCGATACCAAGAACCCAGAAGCTTTGTTTGGATTGATCCCAGAAACCAGTCGTAAGATCTTTATTGAAATCAATGGATTCTTATACACATCCGAGAACAGGCAGATTCTTGTATCTATTGTTGGTTTCTATTTTGGTTCAGCCGTAGGAGGTAACAAGTCATGAAGTATTTATTATTTTTATTTTTGGGTGCTTGTTCAACAGTCCCCCAAGTCATCCCCGATGTATCCCGCCCCAGTGTTATGGAAGAATCCATTAAACACAATTTATCAACTTCGGGTGAATCAAGTTACCTATGGATTTTATGGTATATCCCAATACTGGTAATAGCCCTGAGTTGGACATGGAAAACATTCTTAAGAAAGGATAAAAATGAACAACAAAGAAACTGTGAACAAAATCTACAGTAAGTTCTTATCAGTTCTTTTAGAAGACCTGAACGATAGCTCCAAATGCGGTCCAGGTCTTTACCAAGTAATCAGAGGAGTAATCCAAGATAACAAAGAGTTATTGGACAACTTGCCTAACGACTCAATGGCAGCTATTGAAAACAAACTGGCATCTTCGGTACCCTTTAAGTTTACCTCTTCCAAGGCCGTATAAGCCCTAGGAAGCCACCGAGCTTTGAGGCGGTACCTAGATACCCCCCAAACAAGAAATCCCTTATAAGGAAACCAGCGCAATGAAGGTACCTCCAGAGGTTATAGAAGACTTTAGAAACCACCTATATTTTTGTTTCAAGTATTTGGGATTGGGTCAACCCACCCCCAAGCAGTACGCTATGGCTGAAGAGTTACAGAACGGTTCTAATGACTTTCTATTACAGGCGGGGCGTGGGGATGGGAAATCGGTTATTAATGCTTGTTTTGTTAGTTGGAAGTTACTGAAGGATCCTAATAGAACTCAGTTGGTACTGTCGGCAGCAGGCGACAAAGCCATTAAGTTTGTTGCCCAAGTCAGGCAAACCTTGTCTTTGGTTCCGTATATGCAACATTTAATACCCCAAGAGTTTGAAAAGGACTCGGCTTTTGGTTTCAATGTTCATGGTCGTACCCGTATTGGTCAAGATCTATCGGTATCAGCCAAGGGTATTACTTCCCAGATCACAGGATCCCATGCCGATGACATCCTGTGTGATGACATAGAGATCCCTGAGAATTCAGACAGTCCCGCTGCTAGAGAGAAGCTGTGGGATAGATGCATGGAATTAGAAAACATTAGAAATAAAATACCTAGTTCTACTATTAGATTCTTGGGTACTCCTCAGACCAAAGATTCAGTCTATAACAAACTTGCGGGTATTTATAAAGTTGTTAAGTTCCCTGCTGTTATGCCAGATATAAATAATCCCAACGAGTGTGATAATGTTCACCAATATATCTTAGGATTGCAGTTAGAACCCGGTCAATCAACCCAACCAGAACGATTTTCGGATGAGCAAATTTTAGACATTGAAGCTAAGATTGGACCCAGCTTATTTGCATTACACTATAAGTTAGATACCTCAACCTCTGACAGTAAAAGGTATCCACTCAGGTTATCTGATTTAGTTGTTATGGATGTAGACATTGAGGTCTTTCCCCACAAAGTAACGTGGGCTAATGCTGTTCAAAATAAAAGGGTTCCTTCCTTTGGGATGCGTGGTGACATATGCTATGAACCAATGTGGGTATCGCCTACCTATGTTCCGTATCTTGAAACAGCTATGTTCATTGATCCATCAGGTCGTGGTGCAGATGAAACATCCATCTGTATAGCCAGCTTTGCCAATGGATATGTTGTTGTTCATGAACTGTATGGTCTTCAGGGTGGGTATGATTCAGGAACCTTGGAGAAGATTTCAAAGATGGTTCTTCAGTATGGGATCAAAAAGATTAATTATGAGTCTAACTATGGCGATGGTATGTTTGGTCAAATCTTAAGACCAGTCATTGCATCCCAGTGTGGTCAGGTTGCTATTGAGGAATTCAAAGTAACTGGTGCCAAGGAAAGCCGTATCCTCAGGATACTGGAGCCTGTGTTTGCCCAACACCGATTAGTCTTTGATACCAAGGTAATCAAAGATAAAGAAAATCAAACTCAGATTACTAGGTTGTCAGATCGTAGGGGTGCCCTAAAGCATGATGATCGTGTTGATGTTCTGGCTTCGGCTGTTAACTATTGGTCTGAAGCTATATCAATTGATCCCGATAAAGCAATAAAGAAGAACCAAGAAGAAGAACAAGAAAGAATAACTAAAGATTGGTTATCCAGTAAAAGATCTATTGGATTATTGGGTGATCGTATCAGTGGAGCTATTCTTTTAAATAACAATGAGATGAAACCACCCGGTAAGTTTGGCCAATCAATTCTTCGATATAAACGAATATGAGTAAAAAAAGTATAGCCGTAGTAACAGGAATAGGTCCACGTACAGGAACATCTTTTGTTATGCAACGTGCAATTCTAAGTGGTCTTCCAATAACAGGTAAAAAATTTATTGATGGTTATACTGTAAAAAAGCATAATCCAGATGGTTATTGGGATACAGACCTTGAAACAATCCAAAATAACAACATTAATAAAACAGTAATTAAACTGTGGTATAATTCTCTTAAGTATATAGACCATGATTTAATATCTTGTATTGTTGTTCTAGAAAGAAAAAACAAATTAGCTCAACTAGCCAGTATGTACAAAGTATATCGTGATGAATATAAAATGACAAACATGGACGTTAATATCTCTGATATTTTTTACGACCACCACACAAAGTTACAACAGTGGTTAAATCAAAGAAACCAACAAACAATTCTTAAAGTATATACTGAAGACTTAAATCAAGAATATCCAAATATTATATCGTTTTTAGAAAGAGGTTTATTATGCCAGTAATAACAGCATCAGTAATAATGGGCGGTATGGCTTTAGGTCAGGGAATTATGGGAGCTTTGGGCAGCAGCTCACAAGCAGCAGCCCAAGCTAAAGCAGCAGAAATCCAACAACAACAAGCTAACTTTAGGGCACAGTGGGAAAACGAAGCTAACAATCGAAATATGATGAGAGCTTACCAAGCTAACTTGGAAAGAAATATTTTGATTGAAAAGGGTGCAAACATTGACCGTGCTTTACAAGAGTTATATTTAGATAAATCCTTTTCAAATCAAAAGGGAACTCTCAGTAAACAAACAAACGCAACCAATGCCCAGTTTCTGGGAACAATGAGCCAGCGTAATATTGGATCTAACTCAGGAACTGCTAGAGCTTTGCTAAGGCAAAATATGTCAAACATGCAAGCTAATCTAGTGGCTTTAAAAACTAACCACAGACAAGCTTATAAAGACATTGAAAACCAACAAAACCAAAAACTAAGTCAACGTCAGTTTTCATTCCAAGAACAACGAGCATTCTTACCAACACTGGGTGGAATTGCTGATAGCTCTTCCACAGCTTTAACAACTGGTTTAATATCAGCAGGGCTGGGTGGTATCTCTGAGGGAGTTGGATCGTACATGAAGTTTAAACCCACAGGATAAAACAACATGAACAACAATCTATTTAACCAATTACAAACTATGGCAATGCAAGCAATGCCTCAGAACTACAGTCAACCAGAAACAGTTGACTCAGTTGTTGACAACGAACAAATTCAATTACTAGGGAAAAAAAGAAAACAAGTTTTTGAAATGTTTCCAGATAATTCCCAAGAAAGATTTAACTATTGGAAAACACAAATTGACACAACAGGCATGACCGCCAAGGCTAAACAAACTTATTGGAAAGACTATGAAGCAATGCACCCCGAAGGTATTGTTGGGGCTAAAAGAGACTTTGTTGATGTAACTAAAAGAGAATTAGATTATATTGAATCACCTGTAGCCAAAGAGTTTTTCTTAAGAGAACGATTGGATAACACACCTGAGTGGGCTAGAAAAGAACTAGATCCCATCTTGGGTGAACTCAGTACTATTGTTGCCAACTCTAATTATGCCAAAGCTCAACAAGTTTATATGAAAGACTTGGATCTCAGGATTAACAGGTTTGCTGTGTTGGCTCAACTGGATCCAGATGTGTCAGTTGAAAACCACACCACCGATATTACAAAGCTAGAGCAAATGAATCTTCTTGAGGTTGCTAAAGTTGAACAAGGTAGAGTTGGGGTATATTCTAAGGGTGGTAAATTTATCCCAGCCTTTGGTTTACAAAGCAGAAATGATGTTTTTGAAAATGATTCTAATGGTTCTCCATCACTAGAAGAACAATCTGTAATCAGATCTCTAGCTCCGACTATTATTAAAAAAGCAATCCAAGGAAACCTTGCCGTTGCTAGAAATAAAATCATGGCAGACGAAAGGGCTGGTATTGCTGTTGCTGAAAAATATCTAACTGACGGTGCTTTTAATTTTGATCAATGGGACACAGCATTCTCTATGTTACACAATGTTCCAATGTACGATAAAATTAAACTGGGACTGAGGGGTGAAATTACAGCTGGTAGAATTAAAACAGAGTCTGATCTAAAATCTGCTATATATCAATCCGTATCTAAATACAGTTCTTTTCTAGAAAAGAAAGAAAATAATAATGGCTCCACTTGATCCACTAAATCAACAAATATTTGAAGAAGGTCCCAAGTCCAGCGTTGGTATGGGCAGTGTTACTCCTTTTGTTTATCAAGAAACATATCCAATACTGCCAGCACCAATCAACCCAAACATTGCTGTTACAGACCAACAAGCTTGGTATAAACTAGGTGCCGAAGCTTTTAATATTGCTGGTAAGTTATACGAAGAAGTTTTGGATTATCAAATCAGTGGACAAGAAGCTAATATACAAGCACTTACTTTTGATTTAGAAGATAAAATAAATGATGCATCGGCAGCAGCAGAAATTAGAATTTTAAATGGAACAGAGTCACAAAATCAAATTGCTAAAGATATGCAAGATTTTTATAGTAAGGAAAAAGAAACATTTAAAAACAAAGCAATTGAAATACTTGGGCAAAGTTCGTACGATTATTATATAGGCGAAAATTCTGACATTAGTTTATTAGGCACTAAATATAGAAGACTAGCATTACAAACAAGAAAAAGTAATTACGATATTTCTAATACTATGCAAAAAGCAATGTTAACTTTAAATACAACATTGTTAAATCAAAACCAAAGAAGAGCTGCCAGCAATGAATTTTACTCAGGTCAAACACCCCTAGGACAACGGTCGCTTTCAACATCTGAAATATCAAGAAATGTTCCACTAGATCAAATAACAAGTGGTATAAAACCTTTGCAAGTAAATGAAAAAGGTATTCCTGTTGTGGGTTTTGACCCAAGTGGTAGAGAAGTTATGGTAGATTCAGCAGGGAATTCTCTTGTTACTAAGAAACCGGATGGGTCGTGGTACATTAATCCTGCCGCTGATGTAATAACAACACTGTATCTTCAAAACCCAAATCAGTTAAGAAGCTTAGCAATTCAAAATGTAAATTTTAATCCAATTACATCGCAAGATGGAACAAGGATACACCCAGAGTATCAAAAAAACCTTCAACTTGCACTAAGAGGAAATATAAATCCTCAAAATTCTTTTTATTATTTTCAACAACTGAGTATGGTTGACCCAAAAGCTTTAAGAAACCTAGTAGACGAACCAGGAAACTCAGATTTTACGAATATTGATTCTTCTATTCTAAGTGTTATTCAAGCTCTTGTCTCTAACAGTGCTACACCCCCACAAATTGAACGTGTTATACAAGAGTTTGAAGTTAGAAAAGAAGATGTAAAGCGTGTTTATAAAGTTTTTGAAGATCTTCGTTTTAATTCTAGTAGAACGATAGAATTTCAAGGGCAACGGGAAATACCGGAAGATTATAAAGATGTATTAACAGCTGCTAATGCCGTAGTTACCTGGTTACAAACCAGAATAAACGAGCCTGGGTTTCAAGAGGAATATGGATTATCAACCGATAAATTTAAAGACGGGGGCGGTAAGAATGCAACTTTACAAGATTTAATAGAAAACAACCAAATCTTTAAAGCTATGGTAACCCGTGCTTTTATAGCTGTACAAAATAATCCCCGTATTCCAACCATCCAAGGACAAGAAAGAAGAACTGAAATAGCAAATTTTATACCAGGGTTTCTAGAAAACGAATTTAACCATGCTCAGTTTTCTTTTGTTGAAGGTAAATTAGTTCAGGGAAGTAGTGTTAAGAATTTTATGGATGACTCAACCATAGACTCTATGATGCGAAACCTTAGAGGTTTACCCTCAGAACAACAAGAAACAATACGCAGTCAACTTGCAGCCCTTACAAACAAAGAAAGATTAGAAACAGCAGCCAGTGCTGGTTTGCTTGGTTATTACAATTCGGGTATTATACCCCAGAATCTTGATCCCCGAACACAAGAAGTAACTGGAGACAGCGCAGAAATAATTCGTGAAAAAGCAATAAAATTTATTAGAACAGTAAACTCAAAAGCTGACCTAAATTTAGCAAGTATATTTATTAGAAACCTTAGTGATACTCAACTTACTAGGACTGGTTTAACCACATCCACAAATGCTTTAAATGACGCAACTCTTATTAGAATTGCTTTTGCCGTAGATCCTTCACTGCATGAAGACATATTAAGGGATAACGCTTACGTAGCATTTGATAAGTTAACCGAAGAACAACAACTACAAAGAGCTGTTGACAGTTTTAAAAGGCTTCCATCCAGTGAGTATTGGAATTGGAAGTTAGATACATTTGATGTAGACACAATGGAAACACCAAACTTAGAAAACCAACGGGGAGGAATTCCTTTGGGTATTGTTAGCATACCACTACTTGATGAAAATGGAATTCCACTAAAAGATGATACTGGTAAAGTAATAACATTCCAACCAGTAACTAAAGATAACTTTTCTTCTAATGGTTCTTACATCCCACGATACAGTAATCAAGCTGGAATCGTGCAACCATCTATTTTAATGGGTGGCTTACAAACCACCGATTTTCCTAAGTATTTTATAAATAAAGGTGAAGAAAATTTCGGACACCTTCCCGCCGTGCGAAATAGTTTATTATTTCCAGCGGGTGTTTCCTCATCTTCAAAACAGCAAACAACTGAATTTTTACGAAACCCATATTTTTGGAACGAAATTACTGAAAATACACTTGACTATAGAGCGGATTTGTTTAAACAATTTTTAGCAAGCGAAAAAATTGACAATAAGGAAATAACATCAGCAGGTAGATTGGTTACGTTATTAGAAATCTACCCAACATTATTAAGTCAGTTAGCTGCTGGTGATTTTTACTTTAGGGATATTCCAGACCCAGTGATTACTAGAGCTGCTCAACACTTTGCAGATGATAAAGGATTATTTAGTAAAGATGTAATGAACACAGTGTTTGAAAAAGGAAAATCACTTGGATTAAAAACATTTGATCAATACCTATCTCTTATGTTTACAGTTGCATCAGAATACTCTGATAACCGACAATATGATTTTGGTTATAACTTTAGAGAAGCCGTTAAAGATCCAAACTTTGATGTTAATAATCCACCAAATAGAATGCCTATGGGATCTGCCAAGCAAGGTTTAATTTTATACACCCCTACATCCGGTAGTTTTTCCAATGTAGGAGCTGAATTAATCAGTCAAGGTTATAACATTTATCAAAGTAAAACTAATCCAAACGAGTTCTACGCTTTTTCAAGCGACGAGTTTGCAGAAAATTCTGTTGAAAATTTAAACAATTTTTCTCCTGTATATATAACTAGATACAAAGCTGATGAGCAACAAAAGTCTGAGGATATTTCTTTACCAACTTCACAAACAAAAGGAAAAAACCAAACGGTTCCTGGTTTGCCGGGTTGGTATGGTTGGTCGCCAAGTACAGTTATTAGTGGTGCAGCACAACCATCAAAAGAAATATCAGAAGGTACCTTTGTTGGTCCTCCCGATACAACTGGAGCTGCTGAAGAATTCTTGTCTGAATGGAAGACGCGGAAAGATAAACTGTTTGGTGCTAGTAGAGATGATCAACAAGATGCTATGTTTAGTGATTTGTTTAAGAACATGGATAAACAGAAAAAATCAAGTTATACCAAACCACCCGTAGGAAATTTAAAAAGACAATGGCAAAACTTTAAGAATAAAATATCAACTATATTGCCCGATATTAAACAAGGGCTAGATAAAATGGAAAACTGGAAACAAGAAACTCCAGTTGGTGAATTAGAGCAATCAAGAATTCAATCCGCAAGAGATGCTGGTAGGCTGGTTAGAGAATTCCTAGAAAGAGCAAAGGGAGAACCTTTGGGTACATATAACCCTGTAACTGGAAAAGGCGGTATTGAAGGGGG
>Ga0194117_10005081_pt1 | contig 12164 bp, 10 predicted proteins | sample TA2MahsurfametaG_FD_160579 | JGI IMG/M metagenome (GOLD analysis project Ga0194117, IMG submission 160579) | Freshwater microbial communities from Lake Tanganyika, Tanzania - TA2015009 Mahale N1 surface | ecosystem: Environmental > Aquatic > Freshwater > Lake | place: Tanzania: Lake Tanganyika...
AAAAGAAACATCAGTAAATAATTCTTCAAAATGACTTCCTTCATTTTTCAATATTTCTTTTATAATTGTATCTTTATATTTATTATATATGGCTACAAAATAATTATATAATTTTATAAAAATGTTTTTATCAATATTTGGTTGGTCTAATTTGTAATTTAAAATTTCTAAAAAATGTATAAATCTTTGTTCAGCTCTTTGTTTATCAAAAAAGATGTTTTTTTCTGCTTTAATTCTATTGAAAAGAGAACTATTTTTTGTTATTAAATTTTTTTCAGTTCTTGTTAATTTTGTGTATAATTCATTAACGGTTGTATTTTGAACAGTTTTTGGATTATATTTTGGTTGGTATGGAACTAATCCCCAAATACCGCCATTCATATTTTTCTTTTTCCCAGTCATTCTATATATTTACTTAGAAATAAATGATTTATTAATGATGTCAATAGCCATACTCCGGTCACCAAATCCCTCAATAACTGTTACTTTATTCTCATTATTCTTGTAATTGGCGAAAAAATCCTTCAATATCATTTTATCAATTTCGCGGATATCCTGTATATCATTGATAGTCTGATACCGCCGATCTACACTATCCGCTGGATAAACGAGTATTTTGGGGTCCGCTTCTAAACCATCCTTCATAAATAAGACGCCCACTGGTTTCACTTTTATGACCGCCATTGGATAAATCGGTTGATCGTTGAGTAAAACTACATCTAAACAATCACCGTCATCCGCAACTGTATTTTCTATATATCCGTAATTAAACGGATAATTGTATGCAGAAGGCAAAATACGATCGACCCTTATTTTCTGAGTTTCGCTACAGAATTCATATTTCACTTTTGAATTCTGGGGGACTTCAATGATTGCGTCAATTTCCATATTGTAAATGAGATATTCAATTACAATATTATACGTTATTTTTATATTTGTACTGCATATCTTAAGGCTCTAAAATAATTTCCATCTATTTGACTCTTTATTCTACTATTACTATTATTACTAAAAAAATTAAAAACTATTTTTTTTCTAATAAAATATTTCCATTGATTATACAAGTTAGTTAATTGAATAGCACAATTATCGTATAATGTATATGTATTTATATCTTTATATACCTGAGTTAATCCTAAAATACAGACATTTGATGAAATATTATATATTTGAACTAATTTTTCTTTTAGTTTATTTGTAAAAGGTAAATCTTGTTCATCTATCTCAATAAAAGTAGCGTAATTTGTAAATTTACATTCTGGATCTAATAATATTTTATTAAGTTATTCAAATTCATCATTTTTAAGAGCAATAAGTAATTCTAAACTATTATCATTATCAACAAAATCATTAACTTTTTCTACGGTTAGTTCTGAAATGCGATATTTGGGTTCCGGTCCTGTATTATAAATTTGATTATAATATACATCATTTCTATTTGAAACAATAGTCATTACATTATTTGGCTTAATACCACTGTATTCTTTCATAATAATACTCAATGGAGATAATGAAAAAAATATATTTTTTGCAACTTTAGCTTGTATTTTATTCACATTTGAACGTGTCGCTATAAAAATGCAATTATCTAATTTATGATTTTTTTTAATTAAATCACTAATATCTTTAAGGCTTTGTCCATTAATATTCAAACAGAAATTAGTAATTTTATAACATTTATTACAACAAACAATAAATTTATATATTTTTACAGGATCTTCAGAGGTTAAATTCTTTATATTACCCATATATTTTTTTATTTGTTCTTTTGTTAATAACCCAATATCCTAAATATAAGCTACATTCTTCATATATTATCTTAGAAAAAAACATTCAATTTTACTTAATTCATTCTCCTTTGTTATCATTATTTTCTCCTGGATATTTTCTTTTACTGAATCCAAATGCGTTATTAGCACAGTCTTTGGAAAATAATTCTGGATGAATGAAAATAATATGTCGATATTCGCCAATCGTTCGCCGTCAAATGCACTGATTCCTTCGTCCAAGAAGAGGATATTACACTTCGGCAATTTGGCAAAATTTGACAGAGTTATTTTAAACGCAATGTCCAATATAAAGCTCTCCATTCCACCGTGCATAAATACCGATTTATCCGCACCCTCATTCGGGAATGAATCCAAAATTAGCTCATCATCTTCCACGCGAAGGCAAATTTTCCGCGAAATAAATGGGCGGATAATTCCATTAATTTCATCTGTTATAGGCACTAAATAGGTTTTTAAAATTTGCAATGGTAATCCATCTTTATTGAGGCTTTCTTCCAGGCTCTTCATCAATTTGAATTCTCTTGTTTTTTCCAATAATTCGCGGGTTATTTGCTCAAATTTCTTGATTTCCTCTCTGGCTTGCGCAATTTGCTGCTGAATTTTTCCCATTTGAATCGTAGTTTCCGCAATGATTCGATCATTCCTATCAATTTTATCTCGGAATACGCTGGTTTTCTCGTAATTTGTGATGGTTATTTCTAGTGTTTCATATAGAGGCTGTAGTTCGCCGTATATTTTTTCTTGGGTGACTAATTCGTGGTATTCTTTAGCCCATAAACTGCTATCTCTTGTGGTCCGAAGTGTCCTAATTTCCGCAGTAATCCGGTCAATTTCTGCCTGAATTTCCTTGTTTTTCTCATTGATCTGGAAATTCTGCTCAGAATGGACGTATTCCATTTGAAGGTCGTTGATTTGGACTTCTAAGCGATGAATAATGCTGCGCCCATAAGAGCTCTCTTTTTCGCTCTCCATTTTCTCCAATTTATCGCGCTTAATCTGGAGAGTTTCCCGAAGATTTTTGAAATCTTCATTCTGTTTTGCGTATATTTCGACTTCATGTTCTTCAATTGGAAAAGTAATAAGCTGTTCAATATTGGCAATCTTAGCGTCGATATCTGCTAATTCCTTTTCTTTCTTATCCTTTTGTTGAACAATTGGGTTCGCCACGCAAAATTTGCAGTTAGGGTCATACTCGTGTGAGCCCAGATTGGCAATAATGGTGACAATGGATTCCCGGATATTCTTTTGAATAAATAGTTTCCTGTAATGTGGCTCATTTTGGAGGAATTTTTTGATATTTGCTTCATTGTATTTTTTTAGGTCAGTCTCCATTGTCGCAATTTTTTCACGGATGACCTCCATGATCCGATCATTCTTTTTCATCATTTCTGGGGTTAATATTGGAGCATCATTTGAGATATACTTGTATTTCATTTGTGCCTCTTTGAGCTCTTGTTTGGCGGTATCTAATTCCGGTTTTATGACATCTACTGGGCGTAGTTTTGCACCGGGGGAGAAGAATCCAATAAGTTTATGGCTGTTTTTTTCCTCTTCCAATTTCTCCAAGTTTTCCAGGAATTGGGCTTCATTATCCGCGAATAATTTTTTTATTTCGCTGGAATTAGGAATCAAATGTAAATTCGCCAATTTGCGTCCAATTGCCGCGAATTGAGATTTTGATTGGGCTATTTCTGCGGCAGAAAGTCCGATTACGCTTCCTCCAATTTTCTCCAAATTAATCTCTTTTTCATAGAGTTGTTGTTCGTATATATCCAAGTGGTCCATCATTTTCAGTCCAAGTGCCGCCATATTTTCGCGGGCTTGTTCAATATTAATACTCTCAATTGTCTTTTCAAGATAAGTAATATGAGCCTTTATGGGTTTCATATCATTTTTGATGGCTTCCACCATATGATTCCAGACGTCCAATTTGAGGATTTTATAGAGATAATCTTTGCGGTCCTTATCCGTCATATCTTTGAAAGATTGATTGCGATTCTGGAGTTGAATATTGGTGAAAGTCATGTCGTCATAACTGCCAATTAATTCGCCAATGATTTTGTCAGTTTTCAGCCGGTTTTCATCTGTCATATTGATGACATCCGTGGAATCCGTGGATTGTTTGAGCAATTGATTCTGGGTGATTTTTATTTTATCGGATTGCTCCCTTTTTCCCTCTTTCTGGATAGTATAAATATCACCGCCAATTTTGAATCGGAGTCGGACACTGAAGTTCGTGGCGCTAATATTGATAATATCTTTTGAAACCGATGTTCCCCTTGTTCGAGAGAATTTAGAAAATAGGGCGAATAGGATGATGTCGATAAGTGAAGATTTCCCGTAAGAATTGGGGGCAATAATGCCAATTGTGGATTTTTCGCTGAATCTCTGGAAATCGATGAAATTATTGGGTCCATATCCGAAGAGATTGGAGAATTTAAGATCAACCAATTCCCATCGCGCCATATTCCGTTCATTCATAATGGCGGCATTGCTGGCGTATTCTTGGTATTTTTGTGTCATAAATTGGAGCTCATCTGTGGCAATATTGGGGTTATTTTTTTGGAGATGTTGCACAAGTAATTGCTGAAGGCTAGCTTCATCATGAGCAATTGGGTCTTCTTGGCGTCTAGAAGAGGGATTTTCGGAGGCGAGATAATTGGGGATAATTTTGGCGTCATTGGAGACTGATTGGATCTTTTGTTTGATTTCGGTGATAAAATCATGGGAACAATTTTGAATATTGAGCTTAATTTGTAGAGAAGCCGTAATATTTTGCAAATAATTGGGAATATCATCTTTGGCAATTTGAGCGCCATTGACAAATAATTTGTTATTGTTCATATTCAGAACAAAGAATCCACATGGATTGTCTATGGGGTGGTAGTTGTGTTCCAATGTTACCAGATTCCAGACAAGGACGCCATGAGGGTCCTGGAATTCTGAGAAATTCTGGGCAATAAGAGAGGAAGCATACGCCATTCTTTTGGGAACTAGCCATTGGTATTTATGGATATCTCCCAGGAGTGTAAAATCGTAGCCATCAAAATCGCTGACTAATTTTTCACCTCTTAGACGGTGACCTACTCCAGTATCTACGATTCCGACACCACCATGGTAAAGGGCAATTTTGTGCTGAATTCTTTCCGGTGGTTGGAAAGAATCCGCACGAATCCATTGATTGTCAAGAAGAGAGCAGACGGCTATGGCGACATTGGCGGCTAAATAAACACCACTATTTCGCAGATAGAAGAAATTAGGAATGTGTATATTTTGGACAATGGCGGTTATGGAGTCTTCACGCTGCTGATTGGTGAGCATTGCGTCGTGATTTCCGGCGATGAGAAAAGTTGGACAGATGGCTGCTAGATTAATAAGGAAATGTTGGGTGATTAGGATGCATTCAGGAGATAGATTATTTTTGGAATGGAGTAGATCACCGGTGATGACAATAATTTCTCTTTGAGTGGAGGAATTCTGTTTAATATAATCATATAATTTTTGGAATACATCTTGATATTCTTTTTGGCGGTTATAAAGGCGAATATGAATGTCGGAAATATGGAAAATCCTTTCAATTTTTTGGATATTAATAGTCAATTCAATCATATTGGTATGGGTATTTTCAGCTTCTTGAATTATTGGCTGATTATAAAAGTCAATAAATTGCTGAATTTCATTTTTTTTCTCGGCGCTGGTGCTTGGATGATTTAGAGTTCTTATAAGAGTTTGCATTATTTTTTTGTCATTTTGTACTAATTCGGAGATTTCTTCGAATGATTTGTTTTTGTATTTTGCGTGAAATTGGAACATTTTATTGTTTAATAGACATCGTTTTTTAAAATCAATTTTTTAGTTTTATAGTAATATATTAGACATGGATACAATATTGAATTATTGCAAGAGAATTATTGGAGGAACCCTTATTCTTGGCGATGAATTAAAATATCCATTTATGGCGACAATCTGGTATTTGGATGCAGAGGAATTTTCATTTAAATGTGGGGCTAGTTATATTGGCAAGAATTATTTTATAACAGCGGCTCATTGTCTAAAAAAACGTGATCCAAAAATGACAATTATTCGTATGGGTAGCAATAATTTATCCAATTTGCCGGATATTTTTAGAATTAAAAATATATTTATTCATCCAAAATTTAATCGACAGAATTTAAAGAATGATATTGCAATCATAGAAACAACTACAGAACCAGATTCCATAAAATATCCACCAATAAGACTGCCATGCAATCATTTGTTTAATGTTTGTTATGTATTTGGATCACCTGTGAAAGTTCTTGGATTTGGAAAAGCAGACAAAAAAGGAGATAAAGAATATGTGGAGGATTTGAAAGAGGTGGATTTGAAGATTAAAATGCTTTATGATACGAAATACAATAGTAGTCAAATATGTTCAGATGTATTTTTAGCTGGTGATGAGAAAGATGGGATTGTATTAGATTCTTGTACTGGTGATAGTGGTGGTCCTTGTTTGAAGAAAATAAAGGATAACTGGGTTTTAGTGGGAATTGTTAGTTGGGGCAATAAATGTGGGGATGAGAAATATCCAGGGGTTTATACAAAAGTTTTATCATATCACAATTGGATAAGAGAAATCTGTAAATTTCCGGCGTGTTCTAATCATTGATTTACTGGGCTTAAAAAAGGTGGAATATTAGTTATCATACAATGTGTATGCATGTGGAAAAACAGAAGGCTTCTTTTGTGGCAACAGCGGCTTTCTTTTATGGATTTTTGGGATTCTTGTGCGGGATAGAGTCAGGTGATCAATTATATGCATTTTACAGTATTTCACTGGGATTTTATAGTTGTTTATATCATTATTATGGCGAATTAAAGTATTTTAAAGAGGATTTAACTTGTTCATTTTTTTTCAAATTGCATTTATTCACGAATTATATATTTTGGATGCAATGGCAGAAGATATTAATTTATATATTTTTGAGTGAAATATTGGGATATGTAATATTTTATTTCAGTGTTACTTCTTGGAAATCAAAGTATAAAAATTATGGATATGCCATATTTCATAATATTTGGCATATTTATACAGGAGGGCTGGCATTTTATGTGGGGATGGCGGAGAAAAGGGTGAATATTGGATATTGGGACGGCGTATATTTAATGATGTTTATATGGGTGATGATGAAGAAAGGAAGAAAAAATAAAAATAAAATAATATTTTCTTTTTCAAAAAAATTATAAAAATAATCTTATAATTACTATGGATCAAGGAATGATAGAAAGTAAAGTATATAATACTCCAGAAAATATCTTTAGAGGTCAATGTATATATGATTATATATATTTTATTAAATCTTTTTTTTTTTATTATATGAAAGGTATATATTATAAACAAATAAATGATGATTTATTTAAATATTTTAACGAAGGAAATATTAATGTTTTTAATTTAAATAATACAAATTCAAAAACAAGAAATAAATTAAAACATTTGTTTGCCTCAAATTCAAATAAATTATTACAGGGAAATAATCCATTTTCTGGTGGAGCACCAAAAAAACCTCCAGCATTAATTTTATTATCAAATAACAATAATTCTAACAGTTCTTTAGGAAAAACATCTAGAAATAGTGCAAATAGTTCATCTTCAAAAAGAAACCAACCTAATTCTGATTTAGATTTACGTTTTTTATCATTACATACAACACCTCCTTTTTCTACCCAAAAATTATTTGAAAATCCAAACTTAAATTTACCAAACCAATATTTTAAAAATTTATTTAATAAAAAAAATTTTAAAAATATATCTTCTGCTGGGAAACAATCAAATATGATGGTATCTCCCGATAATAATTTTTATTTTAAACAATATTCAAGTAAGCAGCCTGTACAAACTAAAAGAAATCTTGAAAATGAATGTAAAGTATATGCTTATTTAAAGGAAAAAAATCTTAACTTTATAGAAAATTGTACTTGTTTTGTAAATTGTTATACAAATGGAATTTTATTAAGAAATGGTGGTAAATCACTAGAACTAATGTTAAAAGAAAATACTTTTACATTAAGAAAAGAATATTTTAAACTATTTTTTTATAAATTACATGAATTACATAAATTATTAGTTACTCATAATGATTTACATGTTGGCAATGTTGTAGGTTATGATTATGTTTTTTTTATAGATTTTGGTTTAGCAACTATACATCCACCTCAAGTTTTTAATGCAGATTTTTTGCAAACAATACATGATGCTTTTAGCGGATTATTTTTTGCTTTATGTATAAAATATAATATACATTAATATATAATTTTTTACACTAATAATTTACCAGTTATTGCGCAAAAATCTGTCCTAAGATGTGATTATTTCGGTTATCTACCAAAAAAAAATATAATAAATAAGTAAATGAGTTGTGTTGATCCATATAAATTACTAGGAGTAACAGTGAAACATAAGAGAGAAGATGTAAGAAGTGCATTTAAGAGTTTATCTTTGCTATGTCACCCAGATAAAGGTGGAAGAAGAGAGGATATGGAGGTATTATATGTGGCATATCGTTATATATTGGAGCAAATAGAATTTGCTGGACATGGGCGGACCATGGAAGATGAAGAGGAAAAATTCAAGGATTTTTTGGAATCACAGATTTCCCAAAAATCGGAAATACCGAGTTTATTTGAGATAATGACGGATGAGAAAAATAAAGATTTCAATGCGATGTTTGAAAAAAGGAAAGAATCTGCGGATGAATATGGAATGTGTTATCAGAGTAATTACGAAGAAAAGATAAAATTGGAGCCCGAAGTTTTTACAAGAGAGGTTATTAAGTATAAAGAGCCAAAAACTTATATGGAGACTAATTTTACACCGGTCTATGATTTTACTGTGCATCCAGTACAAGATTTTAGTGGCGGCGGTTGTGTAGATTATATTGTAGCATTTTCGCCTCCTGAGGAGATGAAAGTTGTGGAAGAGAAGAATGTGGAGGAAGAGTTTGAGAAGCTAAAAAATTTAAGGATTGCCTCTGGTGGGTTATTATGTTGAAATCTTCAAATGAAAAATATATATTTAGTTTAACTATATTCTACTTCACTAACATATTTTAGCATTTTTTAATCTTTTTTTACATTTAGTATAAATTATTCTTAGAAACAAGGAAAAAGAAGACCAAAATGTTTTAGAGAACAAAAGAATAAATACCTACGATACTCCAAAAAGAAGTATGGTGGCGTGAAATTTTCCATTGCATATTTTTAGTCGTTAAGTCAGTGTTTTACACGTGCAAAGGTGTAAATATGAAAAGGTGTAAAATTAAATGTATGTTTATAATATATGAGTATAAAATATAGTAATTATTTTAATAATTTGAAAGATTTTACAGGTTTTAATGATTTACGTAAATTTAATATAAATTGTGAAAATGATTATAGAAAATTAATTACATCAGTACTTAAATTATTAAAAAGTATTAATCAATTTGGTGGGTCTGGTAATAATAATATTAGTCTTAATAAATTATATCCAAGAATTAATTCAGTCTCAAAAGTTATATTACCAAGTATTAATAATCATTTATTAAATTCAAAGAGTAATTCACGAGATCCCTCAAAAGTTATATTACCAAGTATTAATAATTTATTAAATTCAGGAAGTAATAATAGATCACAAAAATCTACAGTTAAATTATCATATTCAAATATATCTACAGAAAATAGTTCAAAAAATACACACAATCAAAATTCTAGTATATATCAATGTAAAGTATTTGCATATCTAAATAAAAAATCAAAAGAATTTGTTGATAATTCTACTTGTTTTTCAAAATGTGTAAAATTTACGGAAACAGGTAAAATTAAAGTAGGATATAAAGAAAATTGTTTATTATCAATAACATTAGACAAATTAATTGAATTAACAAAAAATAAAAATTTATTAAAAAATACAATAAAGATAATATTAGAGCAAATATTTCAAAAAATACATCAATTACATTTATTAGGTGTTGCACATAATAACTTAAATTGTATTAATGTAGTTGTTATTAGAGAAGCAAATAATATTGATATTAGATTTATAAATTTTAGTAAAGCTACAATATTACAATCTGAAGAACAAATAAATAAAGATGATTTAGAAAAAACATTTAATTATTATAGTAATTATTTAAGATCAGTCAATTTTTTTCAACATTAGCTCTCCAAAGCAATCCCATGGTTCTAGCATAATAGGCTTCTTTTTTAGAACATCCCGAATATTTTTGGGGATGTATTTTTTATTGACTACAATTTCGAAAACATTTTCAATAAACCAGTTATGGTTCATAACAATGTCACCTTCAAATTCCCCAGAATTCCCCCATGAATTTTCCACTAGCCAGCGATTTATTTTTTTATTTTCCTGATTATAACCACGAAGTATCATAGCATGATTAATTCTAGAGATACCATATTCCAATCTTTTGCCCTTATCCATATTAATCTTAAATTGGAAGAATTTATCGAAATTATATAAATCATTATTCATTAGCCCAATACGAGTATTAATATTCATATTAACGTCTGACCCAAAAAATAATGCATCTCCGCCATCTATGGATTTTTTAGCTATTTTTATTATGTCTTCTATTGGGCAGTTTATGTAATTTGTTTTTTCGCCATCAATAACATTTCCAAAATATTTAATATCATAAACATTATAAAAAGGGCGATTTTTAACAGGGGCATTTATAAGAGTAATCATGTCATCTACGCGAAATGGAACATATTTTTTATAAAATTGGAGCGGTGTAGTGGCGATTTTTTTGTATTTTTTATTAGTGTAAAATTCCCAGACAATATCTTTAGGTGGTTCCCCAAGAAATATTACTAGTAATCGATAAATATCTTCTAGAGCTTGTTTAATGTCAAAATTATTACAGGTTCTTATTTTTTCTGCATAATCTCTTAATTTATTGCTAAGAACATCATCCAATTCAGATGAGTTACTGCTATGATATGTCTCAGCCATGCAAACTTTTGGAATAAGCCCGTATTTTTTAACAAGACTAATAATCATATTATATTGTCCGCCATCTGAGATTGGATTGGTTAAAAAGTAGCTAATAAGTCGAGATTCTTGGGGCTCTTTTTTAAGTGCAATCATATTATGAATGAAAAAATTAGATTTTTCGAATTTATCCCAGAAGAAGAGGTAATTTTGACTAAACTCAAATTCAGCTGGGAGTTTATATTTTTTGATCATTTTTAAACGAATAACATTGAGAAATGCAAAAAGCCAGCATCTACCACTATTTTCTTGATCTGCAATTTTGCTTTCAATGTCTATTTTTTTACTAAATATTTTGCGTCTTTTCTGGAGAATATCTTGATTTATAAGAACATTTTTGAGAGGATTGCTGGAAATAGAGTTTTTTGCGATTAAATTTATATTATTTTCATTGAATTTGTTTGAAAATTCTTTAATCATTTCAGGATCAATGTGAATCATATATTTTAGAAGATAATAAATATATTAAAAATGGATAATCAATATAATCAATTGATGATAAATCTTGGTTTTTATATTGTTGCCAATTTTCTTCTATTTCATTATAATTATTTCCACCATCACGCTGAATAAATAACTTACCATTATTAATATTCATTCTTAAAGAATTATAATGACCAATACCAAATGGTTGAATACCTAAACATAACCATTCGATATTAGGCTCAATAGTTAATAAATAGCAAAAATCAGTTATTACTTTACTAAGTGAAAAAATATTCCAATTACCAATTGTATATGAACTTAAATATGAGTTAGAATAAAGATATAGCATCATGAAAAAGTCATTGAAATATACTTTTTTTTTAGGTAATTTAGCAATTTTTAAAATATTATCATAATTAGAGAAATTTTTAGTATTTAATTGGTTATTATTTGAATAATTAATATTAAATTTATCTATATAATTGAAAAAAACATCTATTTTTGTTTTTAATTCATTTAAATTAAGTGAAGTGTTATGCATTTCAAGAAATGAGTATAGTTTTATTTTTTGATCATTCATATGATTATTTATAAAAATATTTTTATATAATATTAAAATTTATTCTAAAGCTAGAAAAGAGTAAATTAGGTTCTTTTATTACTATTCTCTTTATATTTGCGTGTGAAATTAGAGTAAAAAATGCATGAAATAGAATTTTACTCCAATAAGACACTATTTTTTTAGAGAGAGATTGGAGTGAAATTAGAAAAGGTAGAAAAATATAAAATTTTGTGTGCGAAATTAGAGTAAAAATGCATGAAATACAAAATTGCGTCCAGAAGGACGCAATTTTTTTAGAGAGAGATTGGAGTGAAATTAGAAAAGGTAGAAAAATATAAGATTTTGTTTGCGAAAT
>Ga0194117_10005093_pt1 | contig 12143 bp, 7 predicted proteins | sample TA2MahsurfametaG_FD_160579 | JGI IMG/M metagenome (GOLD analysis project Ga0194117, IMG submission 160579) | Freshwater microbial communities from Lake Tanganyika, Tanzania - TA2015009 Mahale N1 surface | ecosystem: Environmental > Aquatic > Freshwater > Lake | place: Tanzania: Lake Tanganyika...
TTTGCATTCCACCTCTGAGTCTGAGGACTAAGTGGAGAGTTGACTCTTTTTGGATGTTGTAGTCGGAGAGTGATCTTCCGTCTTCGAGTTGTTTTCCAGCGAAGATGAGTCTTTGTTGGTCTGGGGGAATTCCTTCTTTGTCTTGGATCTTTCCTTTAACAGTCTCAATTGAGTCAGAAGGCTCAACATCGAGAGTGATAGTTTTTCCGGTCAAAGTTTTGACGAAGATTTGCATTCCACCTCTGAGTCTGAGGACTAAGTGGAGAGTTGACTCTTTTTGGATGTTGTAGTCGGAGAGTGATCTTCCGTCTTCGAGTTGTTTTCCAGCGAAGATGAGTCTTTGTTGGTCTGGGGGGATGCCTTCCTTGTCTTGGATCTTTCCCTTGACAGTTTCGATGGAGTCTGAGGGTTCAACATCGAGGGTGATGGTTTTTCCAGTGAGGGTCTTAACGAAGATTTGCATGAATATTTGTAAATGATTATGAATGTTTACTTTATGCAAGAATTTTTAAATCTAATAATTCTGTTATTTTCCGATGAGTTCAATATTTCGATCAGAAATGATAAGATTCTATAATTTCATATAATTTTAAATTTCGCATCAAAAAACTCCGGCAAAATCAACATATTATCTGCATTCTCGTGACTCCCTAATTCCCTTCACTTTCTGTTTTGAAGTGGTGAGGTTCATTTAGTCTTATATTTGATGAATATTTGGTAAAATCATGGTGGTTAATTGAGTAAGAAAATGGCTAGTTTTGGTTAAATTAGAAGTTGGCTGATATAATTTATTGATCTGTGTCAGTATGTAGAGCGATGATTGCGTATTTTGATTTTAATATAACCACAGCAAGATTATAAGCTATGGAATCCTTCTTACAAATTTTAACATCCAATTAATTTACCCACATTGCACATCTATTTCCTTTGGAAATTCAAAATAACCTTAAAAAATATAGACATCGTCCAAAATAATCAAACTTCCTAACATAGTCAAAATGCAGTATACTCGCAATCCTTATGAATTCAGTTGGAGATTCAACTCTATGTAGTAGTTGCAAGTGAGTTACCGATAGATTTGATAGTCTTGCAGATATTAGGCCCAAAAATCAAACTTCCTAACATAGTCAAAATGCAGTATACTCGCAATCCTTATGAATTCAGTTGGAGATTCAACTCTATGTAGTAGTTGCAAGTGAGTTACCGATAGATTTGATAGTCTTGCAGATATTAGGCCCAAAAATCAAACTGCAGCCATCAGTCGAAACAGCTCGACTAAAGATTTTAGGAGTGCTAAGAGTGATTAAAGTCGGTCTGTTATGATTTTTGCTAGAATAATCTCCGTTGCTAGCCTGCAAAAGCGATATTCATAAAGTCTTCTCCCCTACAACATATAAAACTTCAGAATATGATAATGATGCTAGTATAAATTAGTTTGATAACTGAATTTAAATAATCATTTCTTCAATGATGCAGCAACTCAACTTACAAAAGCCTAATATTAGATTCCGTTTTCTTTATCATGCCTTCCAAATACTCCCTGTAGTACAAATTTTAGAAAAGAATCTAGAGAATAGTCAAAGATACAAAGGCAATAGTCAGATAACCGCATACCGCCAATCCGTATAAAGTAGTCCCGATACTTTGCATCCATAAAATGAATACTACGATCATTATGGCGACCTGAACGTAGAGTCTTTCCTTTATTAAACTTGACCATGTTGAGAGTAACTAAATTAGTATACTATTACATTTTTATAGCGGGTTAGCTATAGTTTCTGCACTTGCAGATCCACTTTGATATCCAGATGGATTTCGTTTGATGGCTAGGGATTCGATCGACTATTTATACCTTCTATTTCATTTAGTATTTTCTACAAGTTAGCATTCGGAAAACACCTGTAGAATTCATTTGGACTAGACCGAATTATCTTTTAGATAGTTTGCAATTCGGCTTTATCGATATTCTTTAGTTCTTTGGCTTTGGTATAGACCAAATAGAATTCACTTATGCCCTACACTTTGAGAGATTTAGCTGTCACTGAGAGATAATCTAAATAGTAGCACTTGAAAAATAGACTGATGATAATTAGACAGGCTAAGACAGCAACACCTACCCAGCCCAAAACAGCAGGTGCTCCCGTATTTCCTGCGATAATCGAAACTATTAGCAACACCAATAAGACATAGACACTATAGATGCTTGTCATTAGAGGACTATCTGCATAACCTGTCCAAAAGTTCAAAGTCTATATAACTTAAGATATACTTATTTTGCAGCTAACTCGTTTTTTAGGAGAGTTGCAAGATGCTGATTTTGATATTGGCTTTAAATTTCCTACCTGAGTATCTGTTTGATTTGAGTTGAAAGTGACTAAATATTAGCGTTGGGGAAGCAATGAACGAAATCGCCCTTTCTACGAACTATGGCGGTATCGATTTCTTCAAGTTCATGAACTTTGAGATCTTTTAGTTATTTATTTCCGAAGTAGACTAATCGATAGGTATAAAATGGTTTGCAACTTGCCTACTTTGCCTCTTTCTACATATTCTTTAAACCATAGTAACGTAGATACCAGTAAAAAATTTGTCCAAATACCAAACTGCCAATCCCTAACGATCCCACAACTATATGCGCATTGTGGATATCTTCGGCAGTCTGTGGATATAACTTATCAAAGCTGAGGGCGATTACTATGAGGAACTTAAGGATGTTGATGATGGTACTTATCATTCTAGTGTTGAAAAAGCTGAGCCAAGTTGCATGATACTAATTTATTCCAAATTTACTTTTATCAAATCACGCTCTCTTCTTGCTAGCTTTTTGATTCTCTCATCCTACACTTAGTTTCTTCTTTTAGGCAGTCTTTGGCTTAACAGGTTTTCCACGCTTTCAAGGACTTCTTTAGTAGGAGTATTTGGGAAACAGGCATCAAATTAATCCGATCTGTTGTGCAGAACAGTATCTAGTTATTCCAACTCAGCTAAAGACAAATCTTTGAGTTCTGTGAACTTTTCATAAATTGAGTTGTATAAAACAAAAGGTTGACTTTTGGCATTCTCTACCTTTTAGTTCAAGTAATCCCAGAGGAATAGTTTGATGAATGCATAGACCATAACTGAGACAATCCAGAGTATCACTGGAATCCAACCTTGGGCGAGTACATTAGTCCCGGAGAGTTTAGTGATTGATGCGAGGATAATAATGAGTAACAAGAAGATGGTTCCAGGGATTGAGTAGGTTTTGCTGAGTATGAACACCTGCCAGAAATGTTGCCACTAAATCATACCATCATTACATATTTGGCTCTATTTTAGCTCTATTTGATATTGTCGATTCTGTGATTATATTGGTACTCTTGCTGGGAGTGTGAGTTTAAAAATGAGTGGATTTGATTTAATAATGATTCAGCTTCCTTGCGAGCAACCAGTGCACGCACCTAGTTCGGTTTCCTTTCAAAAAGATCGAGTAGGATCTCAATCTCTTGAAGGGATAGATCTGATAATTTCTGCCTGTCCTTGTGAACTTTTATTAAAAGTATGAAACCCTAGGATTTGTTATTTTTTAACTATTGCTACAGCTGAGGCGCATAACAAAATTTAACGATCACTAACAACAGGTAGAAGAGGCACGCTTGAGCGATGCTAATCCATCCAAGTATAAGCACTCCGTTGGTGTCGCCGTTGTTATAGGTTTTGCTGGCGAGGGATTCGATGAGCATGAGAATGAAGAGATTGATAATTCCTGCGATGGACTCTAACCTGCCTTACGCGAGTCCGTTCCAGAAAGCCAAATCCTGTGTTATTTTTTGGTATTACATTTTTGATGTTGAGTTACTTTTTGAGTATATTATCAAGTTGATGTTCTACATCTTGCTAGTGGCTGTTCTTATCGTGTTCATCGTTGTACTCGCGGCCAGTTTCATGGTAGACAGACTCAGTACCAACAGTGATGTGTGAGCTGACGGAGAGGTTGTGCATATGCTATGCCTAGTTAATATTTAAAAGATAGGTGGGTGGCAAGTAGTATATTATTGGTGAAGGGATGATAAATAATACGGTTCAGCATGATAATCCAGAAAATCAAAGGGTGTATAGGTGGTATTGTATTTACTGCAGTGGTATGTGATTTATTTTCGATCTATTTGGGAGATATGATAGTTTGATGTTAATATGAATAATATGAAATATGAACATCAGCAGGTTGAATATTGCATAGTTGCATACACACTCGATTGAGATACGGTTGTTGGTAATTAAATAATTGTTTGGTAAATTGTGGGAATAACTCCAAAAATGGATCACACTCATCGTCATTTGTGAACTATAATCGTATACTTCCAAATCACCCACCGCATCCTCCATCTCTATACATTTCTTTTGATTGATTATTTTTCTGATCACTATTGTTAGCTGTCCAGTGGTAATATACATTACTCAGCAAACTTGATCATAATCAAATATCAATACCCTCCACATCAAACACACTCCCATGCACAGATATCTTCTTTTAGGTAGTTTGGAGCACAGTGAGAATGTCCAGGGAATGTAGGGAAAATGATGGGCAGCCGTTGCACGGGTATTTTGGCTTTAACCCTTCCATAAAACACTAGTTTCTCTTATTTTACATGTCTTTATACATGGGGGAGCAGGGTGTGTTGTGCGTCCTCTCTACTAGACAATCAAATGTATTATTACTGCTGGCTATTGCTAGAGTATTGATAATAATAATAAAAATTGATGAACGGCTATTTTTCGAAGGTTCCACCCAAATATGCTTCCAAACAACACGATCCAAGGACCATCACTCTCTTCAGCTACGACAAAAGCACCCGGAGAGTGGTATAGACCAAAAAGACAGCACATACGCTAATGGGAAAAAAAGGGGAATCTGAGCAGAGTAAACAGGATTCGGAAGTATCAGTTTGCAAACTGTTGTACTCTATGCATTTGGAGGAGTAATTTTTGAAGGAATGTGCGTAGATGGAGACCTTAACATAAATTTGAAAAACTAGAGCATGCTCCCCAAAAAAAGGGAAAAATCGAATCTTGATATCTTATTAGTTTCGTATTAACGCTTCCTCCTATTAGCTGTGGTTTTGTGCGATTTAAGATCCAATAATCTTAGTTATGGACACGCGAGTTTTATAATATTTTGTTCGTGAATTATCACAAATTAGAAGTTTCTCAACGACTGATAGTGCCCTTAAAGCATGCTCTCCACTATTGGATGCCCTTTATCTAACCAATCTCTTCAAAAATAGAAACTGAAAGTCTACTATGTTTAGTAATAGATACATCTCTCCTTGCAGATAGTCTTCTTGTAGTTGGGTAAGCGTAAGCCAGCACATCGGGATGCTTATGTGTTGGAGAGGTGTTTGTAGGTCTAAGAGGTAGGGTGGTATTGTTAATGGGTTGCGTAAAATCAGTAATATTATTAAAGGTGATTATTGTGTATAAATACTACGTAGAGAGTGGTTTTTTGCAAAGGGTAAGAAGGGTGTGTCAGTTGCAGATAGGGAAATGATATGATTTCGGAGGTGTGTTGGTATTAAAGATATGTGTTTATTGGTAAATATGGATAAAATAACTGAGTTGCGGAGCAAGATGAGTCAGCAGTCACTGTGTGTGCTGTGGGTGAGGGTAATAAGTAGGTGAATATGTATAATAGGTTGATGAAAAGATAGCATTTGTATGATATTATGGATATTAATTTTATCAACACCGATATTAGTATCAATATGGATATTTAACTTATCAACTACAAACTACGAACAATTTATAAAGCAGTTGCTGTATTGGTTCCGCACTGTTATGAGTTATTTTTTCACTTAACTCTACCAATCACCTCATATTGATTTATATTGCAGAACAGCATCACTCCTATACTGATTTGAAGTTGAGTTTGCACTCACAAATCACGATAATTATCCATCAAAGATGTCTTTCCTTTTGTTTTATATTCTACTATCAATCATCGATCAAACTAACCAATTATAATATGATAAATAATCCACTACTCACCCACTGCGCAATAATACTCATCGCCACACTCCTCATACACACCTCTGCGCAATTGAGTTGCTCCAATCTCTACAACCAAGACAACCTACCCCCACAGTGCTATAACAATAATACTTGCATCTTCCCTCCATTCAGCAATACCTCACTCATCATCAATACCACTACCGATAATTTGTTTGGTCTCTGTATCGACCTGCCCGCCTATACCATAACTATCTAGCAAGGTTCGGATGTGCTTAATATATCCGTGTATGTAAACTGTCTGTCGATAGAATTTTAATCAGGGTACTAGCTATAAACCAAACTCAGTTTGGTGGTGCAGTCATCAAATGATATTAGTTTGAGTAACACATCAATGGTGGCAGCATTTATTTGGCTGTAGTCCAACCAAATCTAGCTAGCTAATGCGAGTATTGTAATTGATAATTCTTTTAATACGGACTGCGACTGCACATCCAAAGCCACTGTCTGTACAGCTCCCAACTACGACTTCCCTTTCCTCTACAGCCAAATCAAGTACCCATCGCCCTTCAATATCACGTTGATGAATTATACTTTCCAAAATTGGATTTTTATCGGACAGGGTACCAATTCAGCGGTCCTCTACGCTCGCAGCAATATCATCATTAGTAACAGTACTATCAGGATATCAGTCATCGCCATCTATAGCACTATACTAACGATTACTAACTCCAATTTGGATAACAGTGGCTTGGGATATTCATCAGGTACTGGTCTTGGCTGCGGATACTTTGATTAGATTTTGAATCAACTGCTAGGTTGCACTGGAACGGGAGCTAGTCATGGAGGATATGGTGGCAATAGCTAACCAGAAAATTGCAACCTTCTCCTCTCTCGCCCTCCGTATGATCGTGAATTTATACCGAAGTATCCAGGTAGTGGAGGAGGCTTTTTCTTGAAATCTTTGACTGAAGTATCAGCTGGGGGAGGAGTCATCAACATTCAAGTGCGGAATCTGATCATCTAAAGCAGTAATATCAGAGCAGATGGCACCAATGGAATCCAAGGAGGAGGTGGTGGCTCAGGTGGATCGGTTTCGATTGATTTTTTGAACGTTCAGATCATAAATCCTTCCAACATATCGGCCAATGGGGGAGCGGGGAAAAGTTCGGGCGGAGGAGGCCGTATTAGGTACTTCTACCATGGCTGGAATAGAGTGGATGGGAATTTAGGGACTAATAATAATAATTTGGTGGTGGTTGCGAATGGCGGTGACTGTATTGAAGGTAAGTTGAGTTGTGGGCTACGAGGTAGTATAGATGCTGCGCCGTGTCCCCCGGGTTACTTTCTCAACTACACAAACTATGGGTGCAGTATGTGCTCGAATGGGACATATCAGTTAACTTACAGCTATAGCAGCTGTTCTTAGTGCTCCATAAAGCCAGCGAACTCATATTATTATCCAAGTATATTTTCGATTGCCGATCTGAGCAACTACACACAGGTTTGTAATTTTAAGTGCATAGATGGTATGAAATTTCTTACGTAGACTATAGTATATACAACAACAGATAGTGTCTGTCCAAATTCGACGACATGTTGGTCGATGTTGGCGGCATCAACATCATCATCTGTATCGGCATCATCGTGGCAACCATAGTCATCTACTTGATTATACTCATGGTCAGAAAACTATCCTTCAGCGATCGCAATATCTTCAATGAGCTGTAACCCGTGTAATATATCAACTATGCAGCGATATCTATAAGAAAAAATCATACTTCAAAATAGAGGACATACCTTTCCATTAAATGAGGATCTTCTTTGAAGGGTACAATTCCCCATCGAATCCCTGGCGCATCCATTAAAAAGTTTAGGCCAAACTATCCGAACTCGAGGAGTATCACTCCAACTTTCCCTTCTTTTCGAAGTTGATTAGAGAGATCAATCTGATCGGTGAGTACAACAGGCCAACCAAGTGGCTGCTGTACATTTTGAAGTTCACGTACTATCCTCTGGGTTTATTTTTGGCTTCGGCTTTCAGAGTGCACAAGTCGAAGCAGTTGCGCAAACTGATCGTGGACAAATATAAGGAAAACACTGAGCTGCATTTGGGCATCAAATTACATGTGAACACGCAGCATACGATAGCCAGTCTGTAGTTGTTCAACTTCCAAAAAGAAACCTTAGATTTCTACATCAAAAACTATTTCCCGATCTACTTCAAACTTCAGAAACTGCATGGAGGAGGCTACAGTATTGATCTGACTGATCCCATCTTCAAGTCACTTTGTAATGAGTTTGAGGAGAAGGATGAGAAAAATATTAAACTTGAGGACTATCTTATTGAGTTAAACCAGCTGTTGAGGAATTCAGATCAGGAACTGCCTATCTTCAAACATCTGTGGAAGATACATAATGCTTGGCATTTTCTGCAGTGCCATCTCTGGCAGCCAGAAAATAATATACTCGGAGTTGGCGATAATATGCGAATCAACAAAAGTTAGGATCTGTTTCTTGTGTTCAGCACAGAATCCAGACCTTAAAATCTGGCAACCAATATCAATCAATCGTTGCCCAGCTCATAGCTAATTCTGTAGAACTCAAGAGGAAATTAGAACAAAGTAAGCCAACACTTCCTATCTAGGAACGAGTTACCCAATATTTACTTTGATGAGATCAGCTGTATACGTCATAAGTATCATCTAAGGGAGGCGATGATCGAGATGGACTAAAAGAAAACTATTTTTTGGTAAATTGAAAATTCATTCTCTGAAAAGTCCCTCTCCTGGATTTTAGGTGCGATTGACATTCTACAGCTTTTACTGAATCTGCTATCTTTCTTTCTGGTAGTTTTCTCGCTTGATCAGCAAAAGAACAGCTATGCTTATGTGTACATCCCTTACTTTGTACTATTCCCATTTTGTGAGTACTTTATGATTTTCCTAGAGTTCAATCTGCTGATTTCAAGAGTGACGAGAGTGTTCACCTTCGCCCTGTACTTTACTTTGTTCTCGTTGGTGAAATTCCTGATACTTTGCATAATCATATTGGCAACTGCTGTTCCTGATGGTAATCAGGACACTATTTTCATATTTAACTTCTTTTTGTGGATCATGATACTTATTTTCAACGTAGTGTCTCTCATTTTACTCTGCATGCTGCAAACTCATTATGCTAAAGTCAAGTGATGTAGGTGTGATAACTATGTTTTAATTATTAGAGATAACACAAATAAGATATTAAATTTTAACAGCTAAAATGTTTAAAGTTGATCAGATAGGTTGAATCATAATTTAAGTCTGAAGGAGGCAGATACGATCAAGTGATCAAACGGATGCCTTTCAGACAATAATCTTTTCTCCTCTATTAGCTGACCTAAAATTTATATTTTTGGTTGGTACATATGCAGAGTTGCTAGATTAGCCATTAGGAAGTCTCTACATTTCTAATCTCTTTTTTAAGCTTTGTGATTTTGTGCCTGCAAACTAGTTCTTATTTTGGACGTCGTGAAGATGTTTTTGTTTAAGGGATAAACTTAAAAACTCTTATAAAATCTGCGCACAATATTTTTTTTTTATTAATTCGTTAATTCTTCCTATGAAAATATGAAGACATCGTTGAAATCACCACCTGCGATGATAGATATCCCTTTGAAATTAGCTTACAATTCTAAAAGGTGTGTCATCAGTTTTATTATCTGCTCGTTTCTGTCTGAACTGCTCAAGTGCACATTTATTAGAATAAAGTTGTCCACAAAACATACCACTGTCGATTTTTTACCTTACTTTAAACTATAGTTGAACCTTTAAGGTTTTAAAAGCTAACGATCCGATGCTTTCCAGCTATTTTAGTTTTACAAAATCTTTTTTTAGTCGTATATTTTATCAAATGACTGTTTTAGGAGGATTGCGCAATCACTACCCTCCCGGGTTACCACATTGACACTTCCCTCGTTTTTGAGGGCATTGAGAAGTTCATCGGAAGCATCTTGCAGAAACAAAATATCATTTTTCTGCATGATTTCTTTGATTCTTTCTAGTTTGATTTCCAACTTGAGGAAAGCTTTCTAGAAATGATGCTCTAGAAACTAATTGTATTTGAGAAATGCTCTTTTCCTCCTTTACTTCTTATTACTCAAACCCTACTATTTTTTATCGCGATCTTGAAGAGTATAGTCTGTTCTTTCAGATCTCAAATCTTCATCATGGTTGTAGATGTACTCTACAAAAGTTTTGAAGATAAGGAAATCGAATAATTTACAATCCTCTTTCTATTGTTTCGAAGGTGGTGGAGAGTCAAATTTTACGTAATGCTGGTTCTTGTCAAACTCATCCCACTTATCTTCGAATTACTCTCTGGACATGAGATGTCCGTTGATGATACCCACATCTTTTCGGTAAATGGGACTATATCTCTATCTTTGCATGCATTTATCTATTTTGGAGAGATCCCAAACTTATTTGTTATCCTTAAAGGTTATTTTTCTTGGCGAGGCATCGTAGAGTTTGTTGAAAATTTTAGATAGGATAGAGAATTGATTGAAATCTTGTTGGCTACCACTATAAAACTCGAAGGGTGAGTGAGTGATTCCTCCGAAATTGAGAGTTGCGACAGACCACTATCTGAGTTGTGAATGTCTTACTTTTTCCTTTTGCTTTCGTCGTTGCCCATAAAGAGAAAAGTTCAAGCGTTTTAATTTATTATCATTTCATACGAGATTATAAGAAATTAACAATAATCGATCATAATTTATTTTTTATAAAAGCAGTCAGAATCAAATATTATCATTATTTGCGTTTGACAGTCATTGATACTATTTTGTGGTCGAAAGGATGTGCTTCTGTCATCAATCTCTCATCTTTTGTTTTGATTAGCTGTCCTAAAACAATAACTTTCTAGTTATATTTCTGTAAATTGTTACTAATTATAAGATAATCTCTGCACTCCTTATCTTCTTCCTCAGCTTTGTGATTCTGAGATTGCAACCTTGTTCGCTTTTTTATTGTTGTTTTAGTTTCCAAATCTTTTGGATAAACTTAGAAATTTGAATAAAAATTATTGACGATTTATTTTTGCTCCGTATTTCTAAATTTTTATTGATTCGACCCTTTTTCTACATCATTTGCAGAAAAAATGAAGTCTCTATTAAAATCTCCTCCCACTATTATACACAAAGAGGAAAACTTACTTCGTAGTTCTAAAAGGTGTTTCATAAAGATTATAATCTGTTAATAACCATCAGTACTACTTAGGTGCACATTGATAAGAATAATTTATCTACAAAACAAACAGCACTTTTGCCAGACTTTCTACCATAAAAGAATCTCTATGGCTTTAAGACTTAGATATCTGAGATTTTCCAGTTTTAGAAGATCTTTTTTTAATCATAGATTTTATCGAAAGACTCCTTCACGAGGATAGCACATTCAGTGTCTTCACTTCTGATTACGGTAACGTTGCCTTAATTTTTAAGGGCGTTAAGGAGTTCGTCTGAAGCATCCTGCAAAAATAGGATATCATTTTTTTCCACAATTTGGTTTATTCTTTTCAATTTGATCTCCGATTTTAGATGAGGTTTGTCGAATTGAGAACTCAAGAAGGTTTTGTACTTGATCACTGCCTTTTGCTTAGTTTCTCTATCTTTTTTGCTGCTGCTTGAAATCATACTGACTCTATCTTAAAGTATGTAGTTTTATTACTCAGAACTGAACTCTTTGTCATGATTGTAGATGTACTCTACAAATGTTTTGTAAACGAGAAAATCAAAAAGTTTGCAGTCTTATTTCTACTGTTATGTCGGTCCTTTTTTGTCGTTGAATTTCACATAGTGCTGATTTTTATTAAACTCTTTATCCCATTTCTCGTAAAACTAAGTTCTACTCATAAGATGGCCATCTATAATACCTACGTCTTTTCGATAAATAGGACTGTATCTCTACTTCTACATGTTCTTATCTAAATTCGACAGATCCCACACTAACTTTTACTCATTTTTCACTCTCTTATTCTTATGGCTTATCTTCTAGGGTGAGATCTCTAAAAGATTCATGAAGATCTCGGAGAGAATAATTAATTCTTATTCCTATTATTTGGTGCCACTGTAGAATTCAAAAGGAGAATGGGCTATGCCTGCGAAGTTAAGAGTTGCGATTTTT
>Ga0194117_10005094_pt1 | contig 12142 bp, 7 predicted proteins | sample TA2MahsurfametaG_FD_160579 | JGI IMG/M metagenome (GOLD analysis project Ga0194117, IMG submission 160579) | Freshwater microbial communities from Lake Tanganyika, Tanzania - TA2015009 Mahale N1 surface | ecosystem: Environmental > Aquatic > Freshwater > Lake | place: Tanzania: Lake Tanganyika...
TTACCATAATTGTTGATTATACTTAAAATTCAATTTTATAAATAAATCTCATTTATATATCATCTCCTCTGAATAACATATCATATTCCAAACTTATCTATAACTATGAGTCAAGCCCTCCCTTCCAACCAAGGCATCATATCTATATTTGGAACTGAAAACAACCCTATAGATATACTTGATTAAAATGATTAGAAGAATCTCTATGATAATCTACTCGAAATCTCAAGAAATTAAGAGATCATCAAAAAAGCTTTGCTTTGCAAAACTAGTCTTGACATTGTGTTTGCTATCATTATGACTAAGTTTCCTGGATAATTTTTCTATAAGTAGCAGTGTCTCAAAAAAGAGATTGTTCAATACTTCTATGACAAAATAAAAATCAACATTCTTTACTAATCATTTACTCCTAGACTTTAACCTGACTACTCAAATGATACTACAAAACCTTTTGGAATCGCTTTGATTATACATGGTGTTGATTTTATGGATACGAGACAAATCGGGAAGATGTTTTCAAGTCCTATTGAGGGATCAAAAGGAATCATTCAAAAAATTATTTGGATTGATGACTCAAATGTAGAAATAGTGTTTATGAATCCACAAATTGCTCAAGCTGTTATTGAGAAACTTACTTCAGATGTAAAAAAGGATAAAGTGAAGATGTAAGAATAATAGAGCACATAGTTTCCAAAAGGATGGTTTGAGCTTAATTCATATAATATTTTTGGAATCCCTAGAAAACTGTTTGCTCGCTATATTACGACTCTTTAACTCGATATTAAAAAAGCGAATTCCTTGAACAGATATACTATTTTCGAGAATGCAAAGAAGGGACTCTAACTTTACTTGTTGACCAAATTCTAAGCTTTTGAAGATTTCTAAAAAATCTTGAAGCAAATAGAGTATGAAAAATATGGTAAATCAATCCTAAGCCAAACTCGTTATTTTCATCACATGAAGCCTCTTATGAGTGATTAGCGAAAACTCGATTAATACATGACAAAAGGGAAGAAACATTTGAACCTTAAACTGAATTTCCAAGGATAGAGACAAAAAAATCAAATTGCTGTACCTAAAGGTTAAGAAGGAAATGAAGTTATGTAAGTTGACAATCCTTTGGATATTAGTTTAATTCAGAGGAATGGAATAAATGAGAAACCGATAGAAATCAACGTCAATGATATCAGTGTGATTGAAAATAACGAAAATGTAATGATAAATGAAGATGAAAATGTACCAATCAACAACATACTTTCAGAAATAAGCAAAGATAAAGGAGTGGCAATGATCGACGAGGAAGCAGAGAAGCATTAAATTATGAATATTGAGAAACCTGATCTAATTCAAGTTGAGAAACAATTGACCAGTAAAACTAGCTAAAAAGCCTAAAAAAGTTTTTCTAATGATACACTTATGAATTTACTAAAACAAATCAGTCAGTTGAGTTCAGTTCCAAGTCAAGAAAATCTCAAAATAGACCCTGAAAACCTAAAATTGATTATAAACTAATTGGTTGCGCAACAAGATACTACTAAAAATGTGGTTGCTTAAAAGTAAAAGAAATAAACTGAAATAATTCAAAATACATCAAAAGACTTAACTAAATACAACAATCAAACTAATGTCCCTCTGTAAAACGATAATCAGGTAAACAAAAAGCAAGGTGACTTACAAAACTATGATCCATATTTTTACGATCTCACGAAAAAGAATGAGACAAATTCTTTAGAGAATAAAGGAAGTAACTTGAATAGCTGTAATCGAGGCTATAAACAAAGTAACCAAGGATATCAAAAACCAACAAATGCAGATTTCAAAGGTAAAAATTCAAGCAATAACTACCAAAAGAATCAAGGTAAACCATCATTACCAGATTATGACTTCTAAGAACCTATCAGCTATTGATCTAGACAAATGATTATCTCAATGGTATTTAAATCAAAAATTATCTTTATCCACTATATCTTATTTTTTTAATTGAAAATAGTAAAAAAAAGATGGTTTGCTTACTAATAATTAATAATAATATTAATAAAAATGCTTCGGAAAAACTTTATCTAAAAGAAAAAGGATTTCAGTAATTGTATCTCTGTCTAAATACAGACATAAGAATTCATGCTTTTTCTGACAGTCTAAGAGAAACTAAAAGCTATCATGGCTCAGTATCACAATATTCAGAAAGAATACAATGAAGCGATGAACAAAATTTAGTATCTTTAATACAAAAACAATCTACTAGAGTCTTCCCTGTTAGAAACTACATACGTTTTCAATAACAATTTGTTAGGATAGAATATAAAACACATCAAATAACTCGCTGAATTGTAAGAACTCATTGAAGTTTAAAATGATCAACTAGCAAAAATGCACCAAAAACCTGCTTCAAGGTTGATTGAAGAAACGTAAAGATAGGCATCTCAAAATAAACAAGTTACGAGCAAAGGATCTAAGTAAATATCAAAAAATACTCGTTCAAAGATTTCTTCAGTTTCCAAGTCAAAACCAAAAGATTCGAATTTAAAAGTAAATTTGCCTGAGGAAATATAAAAGAGATTTCATGAACGAGCATAGAGTTAAAACGAATTCTTATTCGAATAATCGGAATATTTCAAAGCCAATCACCTATTTGATATGACTCTTCAATAGAAAAAAAACCAGCAATTTGATTCCGAAATGAACAAAATACTTTTACAAACTGCTAGGACAAACCGTTCTTAGCCTAAATACAACTCATTTAAAAAGAAAAAGAATTCAGTCAACGAAAAGGAAAATGATTGTGTTGTGAAAATGATGAAACTGGAGGCAGAACTCAGGCTTAAAAATTTTATGAGCTAGTTCGAAAGAATGTCAATTCTTAGCATTTCAAAATCAAAACAAATGAGTCCAACAGAGTAAAAGACTTTCATCTACCCGATGCAGTAAACTTATGGGTCTGAAATGCTAGAAAAATAATCCTCTCAAAATTATAGTTCCATCATGAAGAAATCAATGAGATGAGTGATATATGATCTTTTTCTCTACTTTTATTGTCCTCATCAAAAAATTAAAGTTCAATCTCAATAAATCAAGTTACATTAGTTGATATTTGACACGATAAAAAATTAATAATTTTATTAGTCCAGTGCAAAAAATGAACAGGGCCAAAGCTTATGTGAATCGACTGGTTAAAATAAAAGAGCAGGAGATTGAAGATACTTATCACTAGAATCATCTTAAAGAGATGAAGCCAAGAAGTAAGAAGTTGATGGAGCATTCTGAGACAATTTTGATTAACCACGGAAAGAGGGAAATGATCAAGTAGGTGAGAGAAATCTAAATAGAACGCGAAAACAAACTGCTTTTACAAAAAATAGCTGGAGTAATGGGTAAAAAAGGAGCATACTCCGTTGCCAAAACCAAGAATATCCGCACCAAAGTTAACAAAAGTCTCAATGAAATCTACAGAAAGCGACAGCTTTAGAACATTTAACTCGAAAACAAGCGATTTTTACAAAGATTACAAACTAAAAGACCAACTTTAAATATTTAAAAAATAAACAGAGAATGGATCTAAAACAAAAGTATACTCAAACGGATGGCCAACGCTGATTTCTACCTCACAAATATTCAGTCTTCTAGTAGGATGAGATCAATTACAGGCTAAAAGTTTAACAAATCAAAGTATGAAAAGATGAGGTTGGTTAAAGCAAAAGTAGTCGATGGGCATAAGATGCTTATCAAGATTGAATTTTTAGGTGAATTTTTGAAAATTGTGGCAGATGCACAGGATAAGCGAGATATCAAAATTATAGAGATTCCTAAAGATGAAGCAATCATCTTGATTTAAAAAGATTGTCAGGGGAAATTCTAGCTGTTATTTTAGAAGTTGAAGTACGATGATTAATCTTAAACTTTGTACATCGTTAGTGAGAATTTATAAGATTAGGAAATGAATCTTAGCGAATTCAATCCTGAAATCGATAGGATCTTCAGAAAAACACAGTCTAATACAAAGAGGGTAATTGGCTAAGAAAAGTTAGATAAATTAGCTGCATCAAAAGGCATGATCAATCATTCGATTAAATAAAAATCAAATTAAACTGAAAAAGAAAAGACAATAAATAATAAAGTTTAAGAGAAGTAAATACCATAAGAAAAAATAGAAAAATCAAATAATGAAATAAAAGCTCAACCTCCTGTTCAAGAATCTACAGTACAAAGAAATAAAAGTGTTTAGAAAGATTAAAAGCCAGCTAACAATCAAGATTATAGAGAAATCTAATTTAAACAGATTTAGACAAAAAAAGAGCCAGAACTTAAAAAACAAGATCGTATAGTAGAGAAAGAACTTGTAAAGGTAACCCCACAAGAAGAGTAAAAATATGAAGAGTAAAAGTTTGAGTAACTCCATCAAAAATAAGAAGTGAAAAAAGAAATATAATAGAAACAAATAGCTAAATAGCCACACAAAAATCAAAAAGAAATAATAATCGAACCTGAATCTACTTAAAACTATAACGAATAATTTTAGGTAAGCGGTTAAGCTGCTCCTCAAAAAATAGCTTAACACTAAAAAAAGATAAAAGCTTGATATAAATTTGTAATATTCTCATGGTACTTAGTTTATTAAAAATGTAAATATTTACAAAATCACTTGTTTTTGCTTCCATCAAACATCAAAATCAAAGGAGAAAAAATGCAGGTGATATTCCTTATATCAATCATCCTATCGAAGTAGCTCACATACTCGCAAGAGCTGGAGTAATTGACCATTAGATTTTGGCTGCTGGAATACTCCATGATACAGTTTAGGATACCAACACAACTCCACAGGAACTCGAAAATGAGTTTGGTGCAAGAGTTGCGGGGATAGTTATGTAATGTACAGATGATAAAAAGTTGGGAAAGGTTTAGCGAAAAAAATACCAAATAGAAAAAGCATTGATTGCTAGTAATGAAGCTAAATTGGTTAAAATAGCAGATAAGATAAGTAACAATAGTGGTCTTTTGATTTAGGCTCCAAAAATTTGGACAGCTTAAAGAGTAAGAGGCTATCATCTTTGGTCTTAGGCAGTTTGCAACAATTTAAAAGGAGTAAATGAGAATCTTGATAAATAAGTACAAGCCGTATTTTAAAAGGCTGGAATCAGTAGTATTCCAAAGTAAGAAAAGAAAACTTTACTCGAGTTATATTACACAAGTATGTTGACTGGCTAAAACTGAAATGATTGACAAAACATAAGCTATTATTATATTATTAATAGCTTTACTATTTATATACTAAGCTTGTGGTATATTTTGGTCATTTATAAGTTTAGCTTTAAATATACTTGTATCTTTTTAATAATATGCTTGGAGGAGTTCAATCAAGTAACCCAACTGCTGAGGATAGGGACCTTATAAAGAGTCTTACATCAGCCATTAACAGCAAAATTGGCCATTAACATGATTCTTATGAAATTATTAAAGTCTCTACACAAGTTGTTGCTGGAACAAACAAATTCTTCCATCTTAAAGGACAACCTGGAAATCACTAACACACCATTACTGTCCATATTCCTCTCGCTCATAAAAATAAAATTGCTGAAGTGGCTGAAGTTAGTTGTGGATACAATTTTCACGGACAAGGACATTCTTAAATCGAGCATGATAAGGATCATCACCATCATAGTGGAGAATGCAAACATTCATTCATTTATCCTTTTATATTTTGAAATCTTACTCAACTTTGGAATTTAGTTTGTTTAGTTTTTGGAGATAACACTAAATAAGAAAGATTAAAGATCTTGATTTTTTTAGCATATCATTCTAAAATTAGAATGTAGATTCTAATAAAAAATAGATACTCTTAACCTGTAATTTTTAAAACTATCTTATTATTGTATTTTAGCGAAAAATAATACGATCAATGGGTAAGATATTATTTGAGAAAAATATTTTTCAAAAAAATAAAAAAATACTCTCAGGAAGAGATAAAAACTGCTTGAATCTTCTTTTTTTTATGTTTTTATCATTAATTTTTAGTATGATTATACTTTTTTAGTATCTTAAACTCAAAAATAAATGCAGAAATCGTAAAAAGTGAAATTGAAAAATCTGGTCTTTATACAATAGAAATTAGCATTTTACTAAACAATCATGAAGGACTTCAGTTTCCAGCTTCAAAAATAGAGAGACTGTTCATGTAGTTTAGTTTTGTAGCATAATTTCGTATAAATCTCACCAAATATAATTTTTTTATATCTAGAATTAAAACCAAAATGGAAAAACAAGTCGGAAGCAAAAAGGGCGTTATCTCACCTCAACAAGTCACCAACGATGACAAAACTTTGATCAACCAAATGAAAGACAAACTTAACTCCAAATTCGGTGTTAATTATGAATCTTATGAGATTATCGCCCTTTCCAGCATGACCGGAGGAGAACAAAAAACCACTTCAGGATGCACCAAGTACTTCCACCTCAGAGGAAAACCTGGAAACAAAGAGTACACCGTGACTATGACCTGCCCTACCGGAACTGGAGACAAGACTCAGCCAATGATCACCTAGAGTGCTATGGGACTCAAGCCACACAAGGAAGGTTTCTCAACTCAAGAGGCTCAACATTGATCTCCTATAAACCATGCTGAAATATTTCTTTCTATAAATCCAACTTTTAACAATTAACTTCACTTTACTGCTTACTCTTTTGTTTAAATGAAAAACGTGGCAAATAATAGAGACTAATGTTTTAATAAATAGAAAAGTTATCATTTAAACTTCTAAATTAATCTAAAGCAAAAGATACACTATCATATCGTATTTTTTTAGTTAAAAGAGGTATTTTCTTAATTCCAGCTTAGTCTATTTTATGTTAGTATAAAATATAAGATTTTGATTACAATCCAATATTTAACCAACGATTATATTTTATATCGTTATGAACCTAGACCTCAACTAACATCGTTTCTAAGACCAGAAACAACTTAAATAACTCCTTGATTATAGTGACATCATGTAAAATCAATCCGTTAACCACTCGTATGACTTTTCGATTTCCAAGGACAAACTAAATATTAGTTAAAAAGAGCGAACACGATAATAAAGTTATGAGGATATCTGTAAACAAATCAATCAAGCGAAATTGGAACAGGTACAACTCAATCAGCAACTCTAGAGACTAAAACAAGATACATACAAAAATTATCTTGGTCCCTTTAGATCAGAATTTTAGTAATTAAATCAAGAAAATGTTGCATTGAGAGCAGAACTGAATCAGTATCGCAGAAAAACGAAAGAGGATAAAAGTTAAAGGCTTTCTAATCGTTCCTCAATAAAACCAAGAACTTCAATCAACAGTGTTTATGGGGATTAAAATGCAAAAACTCACACGAAAGCTGGAAGAAAGTAAGCAAGTCCGAACATTATCTTGAAGAAAAAGTAAATAAAAATTATGGAAAGTTCTGCAAACTTGGGAAGAAGTCAAATCGTGTCTCCAAGGTTGCATAGAAGACGATAGAGTCAGTTGACTGAGCGCAGAATGTAGTAAAATACTTCGATAGGTGTTTAAATGAATGCAAGTTATTATGATGAAAAAAATGATCCAAATATAAGGGCAAGTGTTAGCAAATCCTATTTAAAGCAATAGAACATAAGCAAAAATATTTTTGTCGAACTACTCTAAAAAATGTTGATGGAATAACGAATCAAAGACAATTACAAGTATTCCTAGTTGTATTTACAAGTAAACGAGAAGAAATCATTTTAAAAAACTAAGTAGCAAGTCATATTTATCAATCAACTAGAAGAAGAGATACAAGTAACGAATGATAAGTTACAAATGCTGACTCTTGTTATGAATAAGTATCAGAGTTAGATCCAAGGAATGGACATAAATATTAAAAACGTGTCGTAAATTTTTCAAAAACTTTATGCTGTCAAAGGCAGGTTTGTAGAGATGTAGAAAAAATGTGTTGGTTTGGTTAAGCTCAGAAAAGAAGTGAATTAAAGACAATAATTTTTGAACAAGACTAAAGATTTGCTTGTGAACTAGACAACCTAAAACTCTAACAAAAATATTTCTTCAGTATAGACTATGATAAAAATAGTAACAAACAACCCTACAAAATCTTTTAAATGTAAGCAATCAAGTCTATACTACAACTACTGTAAGGAAATAAACCACATGTTCAAATAAAATATGGAGTAACAGGTCAAACGTCAAAACAAAATGTTAAAAGTGCGCGAAATGATAGAAAGTATCCGTTAGGGTCGTAAAAAATTCAATGAGTTAATTCAAATATACGAGGGTCGAATTACAAAACTAGAGGAGAAGATCTTAAGGGCGAAAGGTCAGCATTTATTTCAGAGTGACAAATCATCGAGAAAGTGATGATTGATGTGATTGTGAATGATTTATGCATTAGAGGGCAAATCTTGAATATATTTTAATTAAATAAAAAATATTAAATATTTAAACAGCCACATGTCAAAGCCTGTAGCCAAAAATCAAAAAGTTACCATTGATTAGGAACAATCTTCCAAAATCACCTTCGAGAATGCCCCTAAGCTCTTCTCAAAGTGGTCATATGATGACATCAAAGTACACTTTTAACCACTCAGATCGAGGATCCTTGCTTTATCGACTACATCGCAGCCAAATCAGTCAAAGCTCAAGTCTTCGTACCCCACACCGCTGGAAGATATCAAGCTAAAAAGTTCAGAAAAGCACTCTGCCCCATCATTGAACGTCTTGTTGGATCACTTCAATTCCACGGCAGAAACACTGGTAAAAAAGCTAAAGCCATCAGAATCGTAAGACACACATTCGAAATCATCCATCTTCTTACTGGCAGAAATCCCTTGTAAGTTGTTGTCAATGCTTTGTTATTGGCTGGTCCCAGAGAAGATTCAACCAGAATCGGAGCTGGTGGTGTCGTCAGAAAGCAAGCTGTTGACGTTTCTCCATTGAGAAGAGTCAACCAAGCCATCTATTTGATCACCCAAGGAGCCAGAGAGCACTCATTCAAGGCTACCAAGACCATCGCTGAATGCTTAGCTGATGAGATTATCAACGTCGAGAAGAACAACATCCAATCCAGTTATGCTCTTAAGAAGAAAGAATAAATTGAAAAAGTTGCCAAGGGTAACCGTTGATAGTTGTATGACTAATTTAAGATCTATCCAAATTATGAGTTCATTACTGTAAACATATTTTTGAAACTGAATGGATGTGAAGACCATCCAATTTTTTAAACATGTTTATATAATCAAGAAGAAAGATAAATATACTTTAATTGAGTTCGGGTCATTTTTCTAAAAATGTGGAGAGATGAGTTTGAAATTGATTTCGAGTATAAAAATGGTTATAATATATACATAAAGCATGCAGATGTTTTAAAACTCTTAAAAACTTATCAAAGATATCAAACCTAAAATTGAATAAGAAGATCTATTCCTTAAGCAAATAAAGAAACACTAAGCCTCTAAAACAACCGAGTTTTTAAACTTGTTTTATTCCTTTGGAGTGGGAGTTTTGATTGCTGTGCTTTTCAAAAAGAAGTTAAAACATTCTAATTCTCTGGGTGTCTTATTAGGGATATTATCTTATCTCTACAATCGTAATGCCTCTAAAAGTCAATGATTTGGATATTAATTAATATTCTGTGAATTTTTGGCAGAGAGTTTTACATAGTATTTACATTAAAAACTAATTTTTTTGTTGTGAGATTAAATGATTTTTATTATAGATCTGCAATAGAAAGAAAGATAAATGGCTCATGGTTTTTAATCAAGTCAAATACAATAGTCTTGAGTCAGTTTTTAAGTTTATTTGTTTAAAGCCCGCATTTTTGTAGTTTAAACTGAAATATATACATGTATTCCAAAAAAAGAAGCAAACAATAAGAAACAACAAAATAGCTATCGAACCTTTTTCTTTTCATAACATTTTATAATTTATTGCATTTTTTTTTATTAATTTAATTATATATTGTCGTTACGTATTGAAATGAATAGGTCAAGTACAAGCCCTTACAGAGCAGGAGGTACCAATGGTCAACGTCCACCTGCTGGTGGTGATTCATTAGAACTACTAGTACGCTCATTGTAGAGAGAAAATAATAGTCTCGTTGAAGAAGTCAACATCCTCAAAATGAAGAGCAAGAAGGTGAATGAACTCGAATAAAAAACAGAATTAATAGTGAAACACAACGACCAATTGCTAAGATAAAACGAGAGATTGGCTAAACTGATCAACCAAAAGAAAAATGAAGTATAGACTTGGAAGAGCAAATTTGAAAGTTTATCTGTAACAAGAACTGCAACGAGTGACCTCTAAAACAGAAAGTTATTGAACTAGATATAAAAGCTAAAGTAATAGATAACTGATATTGAGCATATGAAGAATATGCAGATAAGTGAGCTCAAAAATCAAAATCACTTATAAATACAAAACCTTAAAAGACACCATTTGAGTAATAATTAAAAGTACTAACTTGAAATTAGGAAGTTGAAAGAATATTGTGAGAAAAAGGAGTATTAAATTAGTGATTTTAACATGAAACTTGTTAGATTGAGTAAGGAAACTGATTTTGAGATTGGAAAGTTAAGAGAAGAGAAGGAACGATTGAGAAGTGATTTGATTTATGAAGAAGCTGAACATAAAAAGGAAACTGATTCTCTTAAATCCAAATTCGAGTACAACTTCCACTCCTAAATTGAAAATTTGAAGAAACAACATCTCAATCAAGTGGAAGCTCTTGATTATTAAAACACTAAGTTGAAAGAAGTGATCAACTCCAAGAACTTCTAGATAGAACAGATTTTAGCCAAAAATCTTAAAGTTAAAAACAATTATGAAGATTCAATCGAGCTACTTAAAAAAGAGAATGAAGATTTGAAAGATAAAATCTTCTAAACTTAGAGATTAGCTGATATTGAATTGAGTAACTTGAGGGATAAACTTGAAGGAATCAAATAGTCAGAACTATCACTCTTGAAAAATGCACATGCTAATCAATTGTAGCTTTTGAACAGAGAAATTCATAAACTACAAGAAATCATTGAAAATCGAAATATGGAGCTTGAAACTTTGGCTAAAGAAAAGACTCAAATTAGGCAAGCTCTTGAAGCTGAAATTGTAAGAGCTAAAGCTTAACTTTAAAATCAAATAAATGAGAACAGAGATCAAGCTTTGAAGTATGAGAAAAATCTTCATCTTTGTGACCTAGATTTTAAGAGTAAAAACGAATAAATGAAGACAGTTGAAACTTATCTCCAAAATCAAATCAATACCTTAAAGGGTTAGAATTCTAAGCTAAACTAATTATTAGATAGAAAGACAGAAAGTTTAGCCAAATAAGTTGAATCTCACTATACAACTAAAAGAACTCTCTAGGCTGAAATTCAAACTCAAAAAGATAAAGTTGCTAATGCTAGAGATTAGCAGGAGAGATAGTCGAGAAAATCCGGATCTGTAATTATTTTGTTATTTAGTAATTAGATGACGTGAGATCCATTCACTAGCTGAAAGTAAAGCAATTCGAAAGCAAGATTCGAGGTTTATAATAAGAGAATGCTGAGAAGGATAGTTTGATCAATTAGTTGAGAGAAACGATTCGCTCCAAGTAAGCTGAGATCAGGGCAAGTGATGATAAAATTTCACATCTTTAGAAAACTGAGAGGGATCTCAGAAGAGAAGGAAAAGAAAATTTGACAAGATGGCAAGCTAAAGAAGACTAATACAATACTCTCGTCAAAACTCAAACATAGAACCAGTAAAGAGCAAGAAAGAGAGAAATCGATGAACTCAAGAATATCCATGATAACAAATCGAACAGTTATAAACATCAAATCAGAGAACTTTAAAGACACATCTAAGATAAAAACAATGTGATCAATAACTTAAAGAGTCAATACGAAAATCTCGTCAATAAATTCTAGGAAATCTTTGCACAGAGAGCAGCTCAAAAGAATTTGGACATTAAAGTTCCTGGCTGGATTCCTGACACTATTGCAACAAAGAATCTCTTCGATGTATTTTTAAAAAATAAAGTGCTTTAATATTGCTCATGATTTTGACGCATATTTCTATCCACATTACTCCTATCATCAATACGTTTAGATTATTATGAATCTGTATTTGAATTTTATATTGAGGGGTTGGGGTTGGGGTTGGG
>Ga0194117_10005099_pt1 | contig 12136 bp, 6 predicted proteins | sample TA2MahsurfametaG_FD_160579 | JGI IMG/M metagenome (GOLD analysis project Ga0194117, IMG submission 160579) | Freshwater microbial communities from Lake Tanganyika, Tanzania - TA2015009 Mahale N1 surface | ecosystem: Environmental > Aquatic > Freshwater > Lake | place: Tanzania: Lake Tanganyika...
AACCATCTTAAGAGTTCGTTATAATCAAATAATAAGGAAAATAGTATTGTTCGGAAACTCACTGAAATGAAATGTAAGCAGCTGGTAAATGATTACTAAACTTATTTTTTAGATTCATGTTTTCAACTAGTTTATTTTTACATAGAATAAATACTATCACTTTTGTGATAGCACCCTTGGTTTGGCTATAAAAATGAGGCGAATATTTTCTACCTTATAGCTCTCATACAATTAATGATAATTAAAAATAAATGATACTCTAAAGGGCCGGTTTTTAAAGATCTATAAACTGGTAGTATTCAATTTAGACTCCGACACATCTTGGTGGTTGTGGTCGTCATGACAAATTGGCTTTTTATATGATATAGATGTTTCAATTCAAAAATTACAGTTTGATGCCAGAGAGAACCTCCAATTACAGAGAATATGCTCTCAAAACCGATATCGTGTATTTCATCATCAAAAGTAAAATTTAAAATACAAAAAAGGGTGAGGGAAACAAATAAAAGGATAGCAAACTAGAAGATTCTTCTCTTATCTGGAACCAAGAAGACGTTTTAGCTATTCTTAAAATCTTGAATAAATTATGTTCAGTATGTTAGGATTGATAGAAGGAGAAGAAAGATTAAGCAGAAAGAGGCATTTCTGTAAATTTAAGCATAAAAGCCTCAGAGAAAGGGTGAAAGATAAAAATAGAGCTCTGAAAAACTATCAAAGCTAATCTTTGACGACTTGGCCTCAAAATTTAATTTAATTTTATAAACTTTATTAATTAAATATGTACTTAATTAAGTTAATATGACAAAACTTAATAGCTAACCCGCAGTTTTGACATACCTTTCCCAAAAATGATGAATACATTTATGAATGAACGTATAAACCTCAAATTGAAGGGTAGGTTGATTAAGTTCTTTATTAACATCGATGGCGACCCTAGAAATGCAAAAAACAAACCATAGTAGAAGGATTAGCCTAGAAAAGGAGTCAAAAAATACCACTCTCAGTTACGAGGTTCATAATTCTATCAGAAAGATTTAATACGTCAAAGCAAGGAAGGGTTTACTTTGCTTCTGAAAATATAGACCCAAGGATGGTATAAGGATGGCAGAGTGCTTGAACATGATCTTAAAGAAAAAGATAAGGACGAGATATACATTAGTGAGCTATAACTGAAGTAGATGATAAAAAGTCCTGAAAGGAAGTTGGATAACACACCAAAAATGTTGGAAATAAGAAATAGTCGGAACTTAAGTATTAAAAACTCATTTTCGAGCAGATGAAAAGCAGCAGCACTCCAAGGTAAAAAAAATAAAAAAAATAGAGGAAGAGTGAGTCAGATGAGCTGGTCAAATCGTTCAAGACAAAGAAACAAATAAATCCTCAGATAAACAAATTGGATGAAGGATCCAGAAGCAATATATCAAGCACGAGCACAGCAAGAAAATCATACTTTTGAAGTGTTTCTTTCATTTTATTCCTTGATTATCATGTTGCTTTATTGCCTGTTTATTTAGAGTAATTTTTATAATTAGCGTCTATTAAATTACCAACAAAGAAATGCAGTAAATAAACATCGAGACAGCGCTTCAAATGAGGGCCAAATATTTCCCAAGCGAATCATAACAGCCATACAACGGACAGAACGATTATCTGTCCTATCTTGCTTCGAAGGGAGTCGCTCTCAATCCCAAACTTTTTCCATCGGTGTTCCGCCTCAAGAACGGATTGCCCTACATCGGTATGGCTGTGAAAGACACGCTTGGAGGGGGATAAGTGCTAATTAGAGTTCCTTAGTAACTGATACTTTCATCTGCTAAAGCTGCGCAATAGCCCATGTTAAGTGAAGTCTTCAAGGACAAATTTTTCGTAAACGACGAGCATACTTGGTAAGATAGAGTGTTGATAGTCTACTCATTGTATTTGCTCCAACAGAAAGACGAGCAGAACCCTTGGTACCAGATGGTTAAGCGTCTTCCTAAGTAATGTGATATCGCTTGTTTTTGGAGTGAAGATTAAATAAACGAATTCAAATAGCAATCTATAAAAACTGCAGCTTTGAAGGACCTAAAATCTTTCGAAGATGAGTGGGCTTAGTTTTAGATTATGCAGAGCAAATATGCAATTCTACAATCCTAATAATACAATAAATAAAACTACAAGACCATTTTTGCGAATGAAATCAATCGATCTTTTGGTGGAACTCTTAGTTTTGTTTCTTTAGTTCCTTTTGCATAGCTATGCAATCATCATTGTTCGAAGGTCTTTTTCGTGACTTAGAAAACAAAAGAGACCTTCTTTGAGAAAGATTAAGATCTCAAAAGTGAATAATCTTCAACTGGTAGCTGTTCAAGCGAAGAATACCTCGAATAAGAGTAATTTGCCTATGATAAAATCGATTCTACATCATTTAATTGGACAGTTAAGGAGTCTTACGAGTTGTCAAATAAGTAAAAGGCGAAAGTGTAAAAGTAGTCCACTCGTTTATTAGACTTCATAGATAAAAATTTGAACTGGCAAAATTTTACGGTTCGTTTCGTTGGTCAACCGATGCTAAAAATAAAAGTAATCGTTAAGTAGTATCTGGTTGGTCGAAAAATATTTCAAAAAACAATGCAATAGCTTTAGATTATGAATAAAACAATACTAAGTTATAAATAAAAAGTTGAAGCATACTTCCAAACAGTGAATCGAAAATCATACTATGGTAAAAAGTATAAGAAGCAAGAAAATCAAGTCAAAGCAGTTGATTTCAAGTATCCAGTTCCAAAACATTAATATTAGAATTTGATTATTAGAGCAAGCAAAAAAGATCGATTTTAAAAAAATATTCAGATCTATTTTAGATATGGACCTAACTCCAATAGGACTCTATTGCTTCACTATGGGTTTGCGATTGAAGGCAATAAGTACGAGCATGTTTGGATATCTTTGAAAATGGATAAATATTTCTCTTAGTTTCCAGATGTACTTGATAAAATTATGGAAAAGAAGTCTTCGCTTTTGCGCAAGTTCAAAATCTACAATCATCGTCTCAACATTGATCTTATTATATTTTTGAGGCTGAAGCATTGGACATTTTATGGAGAGAAATCAGTTGAATAAATCTTTACAGCATCTAACTTCCAAAAGTAGATATCTGTGTTAGAAGAAATCGTGTTGATTTTGACGTAAAAACTAAAGAAATATGAAGGTACATATGACTTGACAGACAAATCGTTAAACTATCATCAATACTTTATTGCAGTTTATCATAAAGAGATTATGACTATACTTAAAAAACAGATTTACTTGCACAATAAACTAATAGAAATACTCTGTAAGTTGAAATAGGGAATCAGTTATCAAGAAGCCACTTTTCATTTAAGTTAAGCAGAGCGCAGCATACTTAAGCATTATATTGAGTCTATTAAATTGTGATAGATTAGTTTGATCCTAAATTTTATTGTTTTAAAAATTAAAATACTAAATAATCTTAAATAAGCAGGTCGACTAATAATTCTGTACTGCAAGAAGTTGATATATTCTCTGCATATATGATTGGCAGCTTTGCGAAAATTTTAAGCAAGTATTTATTAAAGTCAATTTTATTTAGATGTCACTTATGAAAACATCAATCTTTGGTTTTGATAAAAGCACTAACTCAATGACTCACTTTGCACCTTTTTTAAATAGACACCTACTTAAATTATATACAAATACTATCATCAAACACACCCAGATCTTACTATGACTGCCAACAATCAGGATATCAATGTTAAGGTTCTAGGACAATCTTTTAAATTATCTAAGAAAATAGATTAAGGAGCTTTTGGTAAAATATACAAGGCTAGCTCCATTAAAAAACCCAACTCTTAGTATGCTGTCAAAATTTAGTCGATGAAAGCAGAGTATCCTCAACTCATCTATTAATGCAAACTCTACTACCATCTCCATAGTGATCCCCATGCCCAAGACAAAGGAATACCGTGTGTTTACGAGTGTGGAGTTGAAGGCGAATACAACTACTTGGTGATGGAATTGATGGGACCTTCACTTTAGAGTCTACTAAACCAAAACAAAAGAAGATTTACTCTCAAAACTACTTTGATGTTACTTGACCAAATGATTACGAATATCCAGTACTTCCATTCTCGAGGATACATCCATCGTGATATAAAACCTGATAACTATTGTATGGGGATAGGAAAGTCCCAGCATATTTTACATCTGTTGGATTTTGGACTTGCAAAAATTTATAGGAATAAGAATGATAAGCATATACCTTATAAAGAAGGAAAAAGTCTGACAGGAACAGCCAGATATGCTTCAGTTAATACACATAATGGTTGCTAGCAATCACGTCGAGATGATATGGAGAGCATAGGATATGTGGCTATATACTTGACGAGGGGTATACTGCCTTGGCAAGGTCAAAAAGTTGGTAATAAGCAAGATAAATATTAGAAAATAAAGCAGACTAAAATAAATACAACTATAGAGGCACTTTGCAAGACTTTCCCTGACGAGTTTAGAGTTTACATGCAAAGTGTTAGATGTCTCAAGTTTACAGAATAGCCACAATATGAGTCTTATAAAAAAATGTTTAGGGCTTTGTTCGACCGGTTGGGTTTTAAAATGGATTACTAATATGACTGGACATTATCTCTTGAGCCTAAGTAATCAAAAGAATCAAAACAGACCAAGGAATCAAATCAGTGCCAACCTAATCAAAAATATAGAGGCACCAATGATTTTATGTGATTTTTCTCTAGAATTGTACTTCGGAATCTCCTAGAAATACAACTTAATTGAAAATAAAATTATTTTTTAGTCTAACTTTTTTTGAATGTTACAAGAAAAGTTATAAGTCTAGTTATGATTTAGATATAAGTATAAATATTACTTAATGACAAATCTTGAAATCACAGCCAAAACTTTCAATGGTGATAGCTATAAATTGCAAGGGTTGTCTTCGACTTCAACTGTTGGCCAGCTGCTCGAAAAGGTTAAAGAAAAGTACTAGAATGTGACCAAAGAGAGTATCATACTAGTTTACAATGGCTTACCAATTTTAGACCAGCATACTCCTGCAGATTATGCTAAAACTCTTCAAAGTTTGAACATAAGGGCAAGAGCAACTATATTCATAGTGATTCGAGTTGTGGGCGGATTGATGATTTCTCGATGATTATTTTGAAGAAATGATAGTACTATCCAATTATTAAATAGGGAAAGTTTATAATAATTTTATGTATTTGCCAGATTTCATGTATAGTTCAAATGATAGTAAGAAAGGAACATAAGTTTTGACCAATTTTGACTGTAGTAAATCAAAAATAATTGATGCGTAATTCTTAAACTCACCTCTCCTCTCTTTTTTAAAAAGTAAGATAGATTTTTTATGTTTTAAACATACAATATGTAACATATTCATTTTGGATGATCAGAGTATACTTGAATATGCTTAAGAGCATGTTCGTCAAAATTATGCTAAAAATAAAGATATTTTGAGTATAAGGAATAATCACTTATTATTTTAAGTATTTTGAAATACTATCAAATAACAAGAGGAAACTTACTTCTTATTGCTCAAAGTAAATGGTGAATGAGAGACTTTATCTTTGATTTTCGCAAGCAATTGCTCTATCTTAAAGTAAAGATGAGATTGAAAAGGAAAAAGTTTATTTTAATAATTTAGCAGATGATCTTAATCTTCATCTAGTCTTTTTATTATTCATTTTATGTTTTTATGACTTAAAATACTTTGAAAATAATATCTGATTAACTAGACTTAAATATGATAAAGTCTATAAATGGAACTAATAATTACAAATCTTCAATAATATAAAAAAGGTATGAGTGGAAGCTTTGAATTAATAATAAAAACTTTAAATGGTGGCAGCTTCATAATAAAAGATTTGACTATGAACTCAACATTTGGATAGTTAACTTAAAAAGTAGCTAAATCGTTGCCTGGCAATCCCAATAAATAAAATATCTAACTAGTTTACAACGGGCAATCAATTAACAAGGATAGGAATTCTTTGACCAAATCTCTACAAACTTTGAATATAAAGAACAAAGGCACATTATTCGTAGTGTATAGAGTACCAGGTGGATGACTGATTCGTATTCTAAATTTGAATTTAAGTTAAGTAAGAAATATGCTTTGATATGGAACAGCCAAACTCTCAAGATAATTTGTTATTCTTGTGATTTCTAATCTAATTCTATCTATACTTAACTAATTTTAGAATCATAAACTTTTAATAATAAGTATCAAGATAAAAAGAGATGGATTTTAACTAACTTTTAAACTGTATTTTGCAAAGCTCACACTATGAAAAGTAATTAATAAAATTTTATGTCTTCGTTCGAATTTTGCATTCAAACAAGATTGTGTAATATATAGAAAAGGTATGTGTGATAAGTTGTTGTAAATTTTATAACTAGATTAAGGCATAATTCCAATATAGTTATTCTATTCATTAGCAGAGATTCATTATGCAAAAATATATTTTTTTCTTTCTAAATCAACAAATGTTTACTATCTGATCAATTGTTTTTATTAAAGTAAATATCGATTTCGTATCTCTCAACGACATAACGGTGTAGTATCATAGACATAATCATGATTTTTATTCTCTAATTTCTTATCTTAAATAGCTTTGTATGAGAATCTTTTAGAATAATAGTTAGTTTGAGCAAAAATAGATTTCGTGCAAGTCAAGAAAAATGATAGTTTAGTTAATATTTGAGTTTCTTTCTAAATGTTTAGTCAAAGTTAGATAGAGCTCAATACAAATGTTAAGTTGAATAATGAAGCAAATTAACTATTAGATTGGGGGCTAGTACTAGAATGTTTAGAAGTGTGTGATTCAGTCAAGTGGAGATTCTCATCAAGATCAAGAAGGGGAATCTCGATTTTCATCATTAGGATAAGTTGATTTAAATATTATAAAAGTTGATATATTAAATCAATATTTTATATTAAATAACTCAATCAAATATCTTACTTGCCTTATCAATTCTTTTAAACTATTTTATAAATCATTCAAACAATGTTAGGCTTAAAATTTATTATGAATATAAAGATCTTTATCTTCATTGTGTTGCTAGTTTTAACTATCGAGGCGAGAAGAAGTAGAACAAGGATAGGTAGTAGAGGAGTTGCTAAAGCAGGAGGATACTTGGGTGATTCTTTGGCTACTATTATCAACATGTTTCGAGAAAAACCTCAGCCTATGCCTAAAAATTATAAAAGATAGTATTAAAGACCTGTCAAAGAGGAGCATACACTAGCTTACAAATTTAAAAATGGATTAAAGAACTTTCTGTACCTTGTTTATTTGTTATTGATAGTTGGAATTGTATTTGGATGTATGAAACTGTACAAATGGGGACTTAAAACTTATTACAAACACAAAATCAGCAATACTCCTGCAAGCAATGGGCGCGAGTTGAGAATGTACAAAAAATTACTTTAAGAACTCTAACGAACTTCACAATCTCCACAACAAAGAGCAAGAAGACCAATCAATTCTCAAAACATTTTGGAGTAGAATTTAAGAAATCTTGGACTCTGATAAATTTATTAAAATCATTTCATTCCGAATTCATGGATTGATCTTTTTCTTAGATTGCGTAATCTAAAAGTCCGATTTGGATTCTAAAGACTTTATTTTTGGCTTTACATAAGAGACTTTTTCTACACCTACAATTTTTATAAACGTGAACGTATTACCTTCATTTCATTCCATTACTCTTCAGTACTTTGTTATAACCGTTGACTCATCTCTCTGGCTCTTAATCCAAGTGTTCCTGTTATTGGCTTATCATTTTCTGGGGTCAGTTCCATCATACTCATTGTTTTTTTGAGTTTTACTTAAAGAGCTTTCATTCCTGAATTTTGCCAATATGAATTACTTTTATCATAAGCTTTAACTCTCATATCCCAAAGAAAGTCTTGACCTTTTACACTTGTCCATTTAAAGACACTTTATTTTATAATGTTTGGGTTGAGTTTTGCTGAGATAAAAATGATTTTGAGTGAGAGGTAAGTCAAATATAGTCGAAGATCTTTACTTCTTAGTTAATTTTCATACTAAATCTATACTTTTTAATGATAAAATTCCGAATCAGTGACCTTAATTTCCCCAATAAAAATGCTTGCCTAAGTCTTTGCTCTTTCGTAAATATTTGGGTGTTAAATTTTCACGACTGTTAAATCGATATTGATGACAAACTCGGCAGCATGATGAGCTCCGACCAAAGTTTGTAAATGTATTAGACCATCCCTCATATACTTGTACTTTGACTTAAACATGTTCCCAATCTGTTCCAGAGTTAATAAATTGGTGACGTTTTTATTATATTTGGCAGCAACAACTGTAATTTGCTTTGTTCTTTCTTTGAACTGTTCTTTCTATCTCTTTTTGTTAGTAATTTATGGATGATGAAAAAGATATCCTTCCAGAAAGAAACTTTGCAACTAGAAGACATTGAGTTTCGATTTGCTTCTTATAATTTTGATGTTTGCATTTTATTTATTTTTTGTTATGAGATGGACAGGATTGCCTTCAAAAAAGACACATAATTACGGCAGACAAAATCTTAGTTTTCGATGATACTTTTACCAAGATATCATTTCATCAATCATATCGAGATAATTCTACTTGTGGTGGATGGGATGATAACGCTATGAAAGAAGGTCTGTAAAGCTAAGGATCTATAGTACAAGATTATCTCTCGCATTGACTTTTTGGCAGAGAGGACAACGACATCCTTCATTGTTCAGTTAGTGGTTTTTATTTAGATTTACCAACCCGGGTAATGAAATCATTTTATTTTATTAATTTTAGATTGTTATGCTAAGTTTTTAAGATTTTGATTATTAATATAGCTAAAAGATACATTAATAAAGTTAGGTGATTAGTCAATAAAACATTAAATCATTCCTTTCTTTTAGTAAGTCCTTAGATGTAGGCTTTCTCGACGATAGATAAGGCTTTTCTTGTCTAGATATTTTTGATTGTTTCAGGTCTGAAATACTGAGGAGCGATTTCGAATAGCCAAGCAGGTTTGACATCCATTACTGTTCTCATATAATTTTTTTTTGTCAAAACTAACTCGTGATAGACTACATACTCAGGTCTATATGCAAGCACTGAACTGGGATGAATAACTACTACTTGTGAATCTTTGATAGTTAAATATACATTATTTTTTTGTAAAAGGGCTACCTGGGTGAAGTATCCAGATAATACACATTTCTTGATAGGAATTGAGTTTATTTTGAGAGGGATGTCATCTTTTACTGTTATTTACAATTTCTACATGATAGTCTTGAGCTGTTATCTTACATCAAATGCTGATTTAAGATGCCTATGATTTAAAAAGTTTTTGAAGCACCAATCGACATCTTGATTCCTTCTTTTGTACTCAAAAAAGGCAGTCATTATCGTTAAATGATCACCATCTTGACTTATAAATTTGGCATGAGCGTCAGTTGCCTAAAGAAGTTTTTATTTGGGCCTCAAAAAGATATTAGGAGCGTTCAGACAAGCTACAATAGTGAGGATTTCATTGACACAATTGTATTTAGGTGAAGACAGCAATACTTTAGACAGCTGAGGTTAAAGTGGAAATTCAGCCATTCTTTGACCTTCTTCAGTAAGGTTACCTTAATCATCTAAAGCGCCAAGATAGTTGAGTAATTATAGAGCCCTCATCATCGTCTATGGTGCTGGTGGATCCATAAAATCAAAGTGTACTAGATCATTAATTCCTAGTTTCTTTAGAGTAAGCACTGTTGTAGCAAGATTTGATCTTAATATTTAAGGATATGTGTTTTCGATAAGTTATTAGTTGTACGATTTTTAAGTATAAAGTCTAAAGCATTTACCTGGTTTGGTTCTACCTGCTCTACCAGCTCTCTGCTTAGCACTTGCTTTACTAATGGGTGAAACAAGTAAACTTTAGACTCTCATACGTGGATTGAAGACTTTTTGTTTTGCAAATCCAGGATCTATGACATAGACTATACCATCAATTGTGATACTAGTTTAGGCGATGTTAGTTGCAACAATAATTTTTCTTCCTTTGATTCCTCTTTTATTGGGTTTGGGAGGATCTTCAAAAATTCTTTGTTGTTGATGTGGTGGTAGAGTACTGTACAATGGAATGATCGATACTGGACCAACTTTATCTCCCATTGCTCTGATTTCTTCCTAAATTTTGGAACAGGCTGTTTAGATTTCTTACTATCCTGTCAAAAATAATAAAATATCACCTTAGCCTTCATTTTAATGTATTGTAACTGCTGTTCTGATAGCTGCCTAGACATAATCAGCTTCAGGTTCTTTACTAAAGTATACATCTACTGGAAACATTCTTCCTGGAATGTTCAATCTTGGAGAGCCTTAGAAATATTATTGGAATTTTACAGCATCCATTGTTGCAGACATGACTATAAGCTTAAGATCAGATCGACGGGCGAGAATTTCCTTTATGAGACCGAAAAGCACATCAGTGTTCAGAGTCCTTTCGTGAGCCTCATCGAGGATGATCACGGAATAGCGATCAAGATTATGATCTAACATGGCCTCTCTTAAAAGCATACCATCTGTCATATACTTAAGAACTGTTTTTTTGGAAGTCAAATCTTCGAAACGAATGGAATAACCTACTTCCTCTCCCAACTAGACATCTAATTCCTCACTAACACGCTTGGCAACTGACATAGCTGCAACTCTTCGAGGTTGTGTACAGGCAATACCTTTTTTGTCGGCATATCCACCTTCAATCAAAAATTGTGGAATCTGAGTTGTTTTTCCTGAGCCTGTCTCTCCAACAAGGATGAGAACTTGATACTAGGCCATAAGTTCTAAAAGTTTATGTCTGGATTAATATGCAGGTAATTTTCGTCTGGTCTACAGCAACTTATAATAATTCTCTGAGTAGGGTTGGCCATTGAGAAAATTGACATCAGTTTTTATCTTCTTATTTGGTGTCTATCCTGGTTGCTAACCCTCAATCACAATCTTTCTACGCATGATGTTGAATAAATAGTTCTATTATAAACATGAATAGCAATATAAACGATTAGTTGTAAAGACATAAACATGCACTATCAGCAGGTGATAGACAAATTACTTAAGGATGAGCCCATACCTTAAAGTATGTTGAGGAGTGTCTGCAACAAGTTGATTTAGATTTTAGCTGAAGAAAGCAATCTACTGGTGTTGGATGCACCCATTAATATTATAGGAGATGTACATGGGCAATTTTATGATGTGCTCAAACTACTCGCGATAGGTTAAGTATCAATTATTCAGGAGGATTACCACCTGATAAGAGGTATCTCTTTTTGGGGGACTACGTTGACCGCGGCTATCATTCAATTGAAACCTTCCTCTATCTTGCAACATATAAAATCATGTATCCAGAATCTGTATACTTGCTCCGGGGCAATCACTAGTCACGGTACTTCTATTTTGAAATAGTCAAATTTCGAGCATGTACGGATTTTACGAATAAACTCAAAAAAAATATGGTACAACCTCTGTCTGGAAATTATTCAATGACGTCTTTGATTACCTACCACTCGCTGCACTTGTCAATAGTAACTATTTAAGTTATTCAGATGATATCTTTTGTTTGCATGGAGGATTATCACCTGATTTGAAAACTCTTGATGAAATCAATGATATCGAAAGAATCTGTGAAATCCCTTCAGCGGGGGGATTCGGAGATCTGGTCTGGTCAGATCCTGAAGAGATCTAAGGATGGTCTTCAGGTTCAAGAGGGGTTGGGTGGCTTTTTGGACGTCGAGTTACAAGATAGTTTAACTAACATAATGAGTTGAAGTTGATTGTTCGATCTCATCAGTTGGTGGACAAGGGATACCAGTGGTGGTTCAAATAGCAAAGTTTGGTGACCATTTGGTCTGCGCCAAATTACTGTTATCGTTGTGGTAACAGTGCATGTCTGATGCGAGTCGATGGTGAAGGATAAATATCGTTTGAATCCTTTTCCTAAGACCCGCGCAGCATCTAAAGTGTACATTACAGTAAATTGATACCTTATTTTCTGTGATTATCAAATTTCAAAGTATTTAATATTGAACTTTGTTCTTAACATCAAAGAAAATTTAGGG
>Ga0194117_10005113_pt1 | contig 12122 bp, 3 predicted proteins | sample TA2MahsurfametaG_FD_160579 | JGI IMG/M metagenome (GOLD analysis project Ga0194117, IMG submission 160579) | Freshwater microbial communities from Lake Tanganyika, Tanzania - TA2015009 Mahale N1 surface | ecosystem: Environmental > Aquatic > Freshwater > Lake | place: Tanzania: Lake Tanganyika...
TTTTTGTACCTGCATCCTTTTGATTTATATTGAGTTACAATTTGAATTAATCAAATGCAAGACCGTATGCTATGAGTATTAAGAGTATTCCAATTATGATATACTTAAGGGTTTTCAGAGTTTTGATTTTATTGGGTGTGTCGACATAGATATAAACTTCTTCTTATCCGCTTATCTACGAGGGAATACTTTGCTCTGCACTTGGTTCATTACTGTTGCTCATTATATAATATTGAAAATCACTTTTTTATCAAATTATCATAAACTGAACGGACTTTCTTTCCCAAAATTTTTTCGATAGAGTCTCCTATCTTCTTAAATTTTTATTCTAAGAACTCTTATCTAGCTTGTTGTTGTTTATAAATGTCTTCAAAGTATTTTTTCTAGAGTTTTTCTCTGAATTATATTTCCTCGTAGACTTGTTCCTTAGTCAAAGCACGGAAATTTCTATGCCATTGCTATGCTTTCTTGAATCTCACCTATAAATCTTGTTCTGGGTTGAAAGTTTTCATATAATTAGAATAATCAACTCGACTTTGGGTCATATATCCATTTCGCATAACAGCCCATTGAGCTCTACTCATCTGACTATAAGGTTAATAACTTAACGGTCTGGTGGAAGTTTTGGGAGCCTCTAGCCCCTAGCCCTATTGATCTTCAGGAAATTTGTTTCTATTTTAATCGTATTATTTTCTAAGTTTTGGCTGACTCAGTATATTGTAAGCTTAGTTGATGGTTTTAAACATGGTTTAGTGGCCCTTATTTTTGTCGGGATGATACTCCTTTGCAAGAAAGTAAAACTTTTGTTTAATCTATTGAAAATCTGCCTTTTAATCGACTCCAAGTATTTCATAGTAGTCCTTCTAAAAATCGATAAAGTTTTAGTCGGAACGATAAGAAAAGTAGTACTTGTTAAAAAGCAAAAGCCTTTATTAGTTTCTTCTACTCTCCAAGTTGATATTTAAAGGTTTTAAGTGACTCAATTATTTGCTATGATTCAACCATATTTGACTTGCTTTTATAAATTCTTCTCTTTCGAGATTCATATTAGTTGTGATGACATAATTTACTTTCTCCCAACGGCTTCTACTTCTAAGGAGCATTATCGTTGTTAATATTAAATGAATCTAATATTTATATAATTTGATCATTCATTTTCTATGCTTGTTGAAAAACTGTTCAAGTTAGTCTAATTGTTCGTCATTGTATTCAGGAATGTGTACATTGATCTTTACGTAAAGGTTGCCTTTCTAAGAAGACTATTTCGCTGGCATTCCCTATCCTTATATGACTTTCACAGATCCAGGTTGAGTTATACCGGATTCTTCTATAACTACATCTCTTCCATCCAAATGCTTAATTGTCTTTCTGAAACCCAATATGGCCTAAATGATACATAATTTACCTACTAGAGAGTAATTACAAGTTCCGTTCTTATGTGATCAGCCTCTCGACGTAAATATGGATGTTCGATTTAAACTAACTGGAAAACGATATCACTAGGAGCTCCTTGCATTCTCTCGTCACCCATGTTAGTATACCTTAAGTCTGAATTACTTGCTGTTCCTGGTACAACTTTGAGAGTAAATTCTTCAACACCTGGGATGATTTTTTGAGAATGGCAAAGATGACATTTTCTTCCAATAACTTTTCCTTTTCCTTGACAACGAGGACAAGTTTGTGTATAAAGGTTATAATATCCACCTCCTAATTCGACTCTTCTTGTGACTCTGCCTTGTCCTCCGCATTCGTGACAGGTTACAACATCGTATGGATTTTCAGCTCCAGTTCCTTTGCAGTGAGGACATGCTACTTGTTTTTCAACTAGCACTTCAAGTTACTTTCCCAAATAAAAATCTTTAAGTTCCAAAAAAACTTTGATTTTCAATTATGGGCCTTTGAGCTGATTGAAATCGAACTGTTGGTACACATTAGGATCATTCATTTTTTAGATACCCACTCTGTCATAAAGATACTTTTTGTTTTCGTTATAAAGTGTTTCGTAAGCTCAATATCAACTGTTATACCGACATTGATCTTTTCGAAGCGTTACCTTGACCCTGGGTTACGATCGGGGTGATATTTCTTCGATAGTCTGCGAAAAGCCTATCTGATATCCTACTAGCTTGCGCTAACAGGCAATTCTAAGTGGTGTGACTGTTACATAATGCATCATAGTAAGATCTATCTAGTATAGCCAATGAATAGACTATCAGCATAGCTAAGAAAGTCAACAGTTTCATACGTGTGATATTATATAGAGTATTATAATAAAGAATTTGTTTCTTAGAATTCTTGTTCTCCAAAGATAGATAATTTTTTATAAATAAGATAATAGCGGGTCGTAAATACATCAAAATAGAATACCATCACTTTAGCTATTCAGCGATACTATTTTTAATAAAAATGAACTCCCTTTATAGCTATCGTAATTCATTGTATTTAGCGACAAAAGTGGAGTAGTGTGTGGCTCTTAATCTAGTCTTAAGTTCAATCGATCTCAGTGTCACATCTACAGTTCTGTATTTTTCTTGGTACTAACTTTTTAAAACGCAGTAAGCATGCTGTTATCTTTCAATTGTCACTATTATCTATTTTATTTAATCATAGTTTATCTCTGTGTCTTCGCCTGCGTTTGGATTTTTTAGTTTTTGTGCGATCTATGCTAACCTGCTTCTTGTTGCTGAGATTTACCTCTCGACTGTTGTTGCGTTCAAAGCGTACTGATCTACTTGAATAGAGGATTACCTAGTTTGAATACATGAATTTCTTCGAGTAGCTTTGCACGAAGTTCCTTCTGCTTTGAAAAATAGCTTCTTATGGTCTCTACCTTATTGTCATAATTAATCTCTTTATAGATTTTATTGAGGCGTTAAAGCTCAAGCAAGATAATAACTTTATTGTTTTGCAGATCTGGCAAACCTTCAGCACATGCAAAAGAGTAGTTGTAAACTTTGAGTAATTTTTTGAGTTGTTTAAGAAGTGAGATAGCAAAAACTTCACAAAACTAACGATTAGGATCTTCTCTCTTCTTCTTCAATTCTTTCAGTTAATTATAAGTTCTTTAAAGCTATTTTCTACTCTCATTTGAGTAAAAATCTTTTTTCTAAATGCATTCCTGCTTCTACTTGATCAATAGATTCAATCCCTCAAGCTGACTTTCGAGAGTAGATATCTTCAACTTGAGTTCGTTAGATGATGAAAAGTTACCCAAAACCTCTCCTACTCCTGCAAACTATTCTTCTTACTGGTTAATTTCAACTTGAATCTATCTGAAAAAATGATCATAGTTTTTTTCTGTAGGTTTCTGCCCATTTTAAAGTGAGTCTCTTAGTTTGAGTAAATAGTTAAGTCTTGATTGATAGATTTTCTGTTAAAATTCAAGATGAATGTTGTCCCATCCATTTGTTTTTGTACTATTCAATTACTTGTTTATAGACTAGGCAAGATTTCTTATAAGTCCGTCAATGTATTCTCTTTTTTCCTGCAAATTAGTCTCAATACTCTCTATATATTCTAGCTAAGCAGAGTCTATTTGCTCTATCTATTCCTAATGAAAGGTGTACTCTTGATAAGGTTTGTATTACATCTCAGGAATGATTTGGCTCTTTTTATATTCTAAGCAAGTTTTAGGAGGTATGTCATATTCGTTTTCAGCCTTTAAATTTGCTTCTCTTCACTATCCAGAATACGCTGGTTTTACTCCACCAAAGTTGTTACAGATAAATAAGTTTCAAGTTCACAAGATGTGGGGAACTACAAATAGTCTTTTTTATTTCGATTGGGATGGATATCTATCTTATAGTTGCGCTGCGGTAGAGCTTATCTCCTTTCGAACTAACTCAAGTGGCTAATGTCTACTATCTACTGAGAGTGGATAAGATTGATCACGCAAAGGACAGTTAGTAGTAATTTTACCGACATAATTATTATAAGAAGTGAATCTTTGAGCCACTCCAAATAAATTTGAATTATAATGAAGGAGGGAATCATAGTCATTTACCCTTGGATTTTAAGGCTTTCTCGACTTTGCCCTGCATATAGACCATTTCTTCCTTAGTTAGAGGCTTAAATATGTAGGAGTAATTGAAGTATTTGTTCAGTTTCTTGATTGGCGTTTTAATGAGCCCATTTCGCATCTTCTACTGTATCGACATTTTGCCAGAAAACTCACTCATCAAATTTATAACAAATATAAGTTTTTAAGCATGAACAATAACTTAGTTTCCTTTAATAGTTAGCAAAATAGAAGAAATAAAGATCCCTAATTTTTATCAAAAATACTAAAAAGCCTCGATTGCTTGATTTTCTGCTAAAGAGCAGATTTAATAATTTTATTTAATGAAAGGACAATAATAATACGAAGCTGACTGGGACGTAGGTGTGGATAATAGAAGATGTGATTCCTTAAAGCATGGAATCTCTTCTACTTTAAACAGTAAATAGTAACAGATGCCAAATTACAGTAAAAATAAAAAAAATATAGGTCTATAAGTAGAAAGATAGTTTGATTCGATTCAAGTATTCAACTTACAAGAACAGTAACTCGAAAAGTAGCTTGAAAGAATACGAAACAAAATGTATTTCTTTTAATAAAAAATTAACAGAAAAATAGACAAATACTTTCCTCAGCTGAGACCCCAAACCATTCAAAAAACATAAACAGCAGAAAGTATGGTTGAGTCTCTCAAAAATGAGATAGAACTTAGAAACAGGCTTATTTAGTTTCAATTAGCAGAAATCAATTAAGTAAAAACCAAATAACCTAGATTGTAGAGAAATAGAAACACCTTGATTCCAAAGAAAGGATCTAGTTTGCTATACCTTTAGAAATCAGCGAAACGAAGAAAAAAATTGAAGAACTCGAAAGATTTATACATATTGCTGAGATCAAACAGAAAAAGAAGTCAGAAGATTTGGTTAAGGTTGATAAAAACAATTTATATCAGTTTTAACGCACAGCCTTACTTCGAACAAACTTAGAAGTAGCCATGCTCTACTAAATCAATTTAAATGAAAGAGAGGCAAAGATAGATGACCATATTTATGACTTTGATAAAAAGTTGATGAATCTCGATAGAAAATTATAAGAACTAGGTCAAATAGTCCAATAGAGACAAATACCAGTAAGTAGCAACAAAAATCTTCTAGCTTTAAAAGAAAAAAAGACAATTCTTACAAAGTGTAGAGATGATGAAAACAAAAAAATTATGTTAGCAAATGCCAACATAAACAAAAATACCACTAACATCAATAGAGATATATAAAAAATGAAACAAGAGCTAAAAGAAAAATAGCAAAGGTATGAAGCAGTCATACAATAGTGTCAATAGTTATAGCAAAAAAGCTATCATTATTTAAAAGATGATGAAGATTTGGGCAAAAACTTGAGGAGAAGCATTTCTTTTAATTATGCTTAGACACTTCTCAAAATGAAAAAAAATAATTCTGTCATAGAGCGTTCAAGATAGGCCAAAATCTAGCCAGTTAAGTAAATAGTTTTGGAAAAACCAAATTTCAAAATAAGGAAAAATTTGTCAGCAAATCATTCGAGTATGGAGAAATACAGTTCAGTCAAAAAAGACTCAACTAACTTGGATCAAATAATTCTCCCTACAACCCACAATCTCTCTAAAAAAAGTACATAGATTACATCACTTGTGAATCCTGAACTCAAAAACAGTAGGAAGTAGAGAAGGTTGGAGATTTTTCGCAAGAAATCAAGAAAAAAAAGCGAAGCAGAGGATATTATAGATTAAGACTGAAAAATAAATGATAACAAAATTTTATTGCGTTAGACTAATTTTAGTATAATTATAAAAACCATGGATGTTGTACAAAAGTTGTAGAAGTTTAAAGAATGGGTTAGAGAAGGGCTACTCTCTAAAGACACCCACTTCCAAATAAAAACGTATGAGAAGATTTTCAACTTCGAACTTCTTTGTTATGAAAATAAGCCTAAGCAAAATGTCACAGTAAGCATGAGTTCAATAAAAATGATAGTAAGACTGCTTTAGATAATAGAGATAGTTTTGAAGTTATTTCATAATGATGAGTCTATAACCAAGCGCAATCTCTACTACAAACTGATTAATTACTATTCAAGCAAGTATTATCAAGTAAGCTTCGACCTATAGATCATTTGTATGAATCTTTCAATCACAAGAGATCAACTTCGTATTGCCAGCTCTAGTAGATGTCTTGTCTTCGGTCACCTTTGTATAAAAAAATCGGGTGATAATCTTGTATGTTCTCCACAGTTCATCACAAATGTATCAACGAACATCAAACATTTTTAAGTCCAAACTTCTTGTAAGATTCTGTTGGTAGTTGAAAAAGAAAGTGCTCTTTATCAAATCCATCAAAAACTAGTAAAAAGAATGGAAGTTAGCTAGCCTGCTTAAAAGAAGTCTATGTAATCAGTAATTGTGTTGGCTTCCAAAGGTTACCCCGACAATACCACAAGAAAAATGATCGAATCATTACTACCGTTTGTGGATGAGATTTTTTACCTAGGAGATCAAGATATATACGGGTTGGATATTTTATTGAGTTATACAGTTGTCTCGACAGAATGGACCAACTACCTATAAAGAGTTAAATGGATACAGTTTTGTGGACTTGTTGATATGTGTTCGGTTTAAAAATAATTGCAGATTCAGAGCAAATAGGATAGAATAAAGTCTATCTAAATGCTATAGAGACCATACTTCAAAAATATAGAAATATTTATGCCTAATACACCGAAGCAGAAGCTTTACAAGGACAAGTTAATCGCTTGGAAGAACCAATTGAAAAAAATGCAGCTTTCCGACACCAAACTTTAACTTTAATCATTCCTAAAGGTGCTACCTGAAAACTGGCTGCAAATCATCTTGTCGTAGAAATATTATTTATGAATTTGTTGAGTAATTCTTACTTTTTCTTCTGATATTTATAGATTTACATGATTCGAATTTCTAAGCATCCAAGATCCTGATAAAAAATAATTGTTTCAGTTTTTCAACTTTTAATGTTTAGTCCTCTATTTGTCAACCATAAAAAAACAAATCTTTACAATCCTTAGGTTAAATTTTTTTATATCCAAAAGAAAAGTATTGTGCTTTTTAAATACTGAATCAGAACTGATGGATAGCTAACAATGAGTAGAGTTCAAGATGGCATAAATGATAATTGTTAATGGTTTCAGTATGGTGGTGCGATGTCTTCACTGTTCTGAAGTGATTGGTACGCAATATCATCACAAAATAATTAATATAATATTTAATTCTTTAAATACTATTTACACTTCTCAGAAATATCAGTTTATGTTCAACTTCTCCTACAACTCAGCAGCTATATTCGGACGCAACCCTTTGATGCTCTTGTACCAATCTATGGTGCCCTGCTGATACACCTTGTAAATTTATTACAAAATTTTAACCGCAAAGATTCGCACTTCGTTGTTGCTATGGTAAAGCGCACCTTCTACCAATTTACTGAGAATTTAATTGTAGTCAATTTTCCTATTCTAGAAATTGAATTAACTCATCAATTTGCCAATTATCTAACTATTACAGGATGTACTTCTAGACGGGAGAGAACTATTCTTGGGTTTTGCTTGTCAACCGGAATAAATTTAATGTTCAGTTATTCTTTGCAAATACGCAGAGTCTAGTTTATTGCTATGTTCAGGTCCACGGCTGGATGCTTGAAAACTGTTATCAGTTGCTTCAAAGATATTTATTTTGCACGCGCGTTCATTTATGAAACTAACTAACATATACTTTACTTTTGTCTATTAGAATAGCCATAAACTTCTGAATTTACTTATTTATCAGTGCTGGAGGGACATCCTCGCCACAAATTGGAGGTTACAGTGCTTTTGTCATTATTTTTAGAGAAGTGTAGTAGATTTGTAATACCTTATCTTCCGCATTTATTCGAGCGAATTACATCAAAGCACGGAACAAGTTTCTAGTTTTTCCCTCATTATAACGTTCAGGAAGTTTGTCTTGTGAAAATTTAAGAACTGCCTCAACTGCAGCTGCTCTCAGTCTCCAGTTCTCAGAATGAGCTGAAATCCATATTCTCGCACCCAAGACATCAAGATATTAGAGCTGTTCATACTTTCTGAGGAGCTAAGGATCAGCTGTGGATTGTCCTCCAAACTCTTTGAGTAAAGGTAGAATGTATTTTTACATATCTGCATCACCTTGATTGTAAACATAGGGATTAGTAAACTTATAATCTTCTTATATTTATGCTGTTTTCTTTTTCTTGGGCTATACGACAGGCTTTTTCTCTTCAACTTTTTACTCCTAGATCTAATCAAGCTGATTTTTCTGGGCCCACCATTACTCTTCTTACTCCTGGATCTTATCAAAATCTTCATTCAATTATCTCTCTCTTTCCCTGGCCTCTTATTCTCGTTTTCTTCTTTCTTCCTACAGTTTGTGTTTGTCATCAAGCAATAGATTTTTTAGCAATTCATCATGCTTATTATCATAATCTTCCATAGCAATCATATCTTCGAACCTACTTGTTTAGTATTTTTAGTCGTATTTATCTCTTTCTTGAGAAAGAGCCAAGATTTAGTCCTTACATTCCTTTACTTTTTCAAACTGAGAACGTGCGTTAATGTATTTGAGTTCAGTTTTCAGTAGTTTAATTTTCTGCCCTAATTAAAGTACCCTTTTTAAATCTTTATTTATCACTACTAAACGTTCCTTCTCGCCCCTATTAGTACACTCACTCTGAATTTTACTTATGTCGTGAAGAGTTATCAGAGTTTAATCGTCAACCTACCATTTCCGTTGCTGATTGAAACCGTAACTCATCAAAATCTACTATACTTTTTCTGTTTTCTGAGTATGGAAAAGTTGATCCTGATGATATTTAAAATAGGGATGACCATATATCCTCAAAAGGTCTATAGAAGCAGGTCTACCATTCTGCTTCTCTAAAACTACCATCTTGATGTATCTGCACTTCCCTGATACCTCAACCCTTACGGCATCATTTAAATCGTAAATTTTAGCTAGAGGAGTGAATTACTGGTTATCTTATGAAACTAATACTTCAAGTGTGCGGATATGCTTGTTCTTTTTGGGACTGAGATAAATTTAAGTAACAAATGTGAGAGCTTACAATTTAAAAAGGATATCGATAGGAGGCACGCCGAAATCTGTCGACTACCATCCAATGATGCTTCGGGTGGGTTTGTGGAAATTTTGTGTGATACTGTCTGAGTAATTGGAGGATGAAACAAGTTCGTATTGTACTTCGCTCATGTCCTTTTTTATAAATATTTATAATCCTGAAGGTCTTATTGTTTACGCTAAAATTCCATTTATGTTTTATTGACATTTATGAAGTAAGTGACGATAGTTCTTTCATAAAAACGCTAAGTAAGATCTTTTATATGTATATTAGTTATTATAAATGAGAGTAAATAAAGTTTAGAGCATTGGCCAAAAATTACTCATCAATCTTGCACATAGGATGCAATTGGATTGTGGTCCAAAATTCTAAAAATTCAGCGAACTTGTTTCTCAAAAGTTCGATAGACTAAGTCAAATAGTTATTCCTGAAGGTTATAAAAGTAATGCCGAGATTTTTTTATTACCTTCTGTGATATTCGCAGCAATAGTATTTAAGATAGCGCAGAGAGCATTTGAATAGCCAGATTTCAACAAAAAAGTATTTCTGGAGGACATCAAGTTCAAATAAAAATAGATAATTTCAAAAGGAAATGTGCCAGCATAGGCAGCAGACAGATTCTTTGAATGTGTAGCCTGCTGCTTTATGGACGTGGCTTATTTTTTTAACCTCTACGCAAAACATCAAAAGTATATCTATGAACTCATTAATTCGATTTGTGAGAAAAAAGTTAAAGGTTTAGAAAGTATTAACAATTACAAAGCCGAGTAGATTACCAAAATTGCTATCCATTTCAAAGAAAAAATATATTTTATCAACTACGACGTCAATAAAAATGCACTAGAAAACATACCTATAGATTATGATTCTATATATATTCTCAAAGCCAAAGAATTGTACTTTTTACTTTTCAAACTGCAAGAAATCAGTTCAATATCCAGCTCCAAAGTTTCACACGAAGAGCTTGCTCATATCTTTAACATAGGATACAAGCTCTAGAATTAAAATCAAGATAAAAAAACTTCTCCTGAAAAATCACAATTATAAAAATCAACCATTAAAACTTAAAAAAACGTTTGTTAAATCTAACTTAAGACTAACCAGTCTCTAAAATAAAGTAAAATTTCAGTAAATTAACCTAAAAAGTAAGCGAATAAGTTTGCTGTCTGTAAACTCAAGAGTAGCCACCTGTTTCCGTAAGAAGTAAAATGCAAGAATTGTTGCAGAATCATATCATAGTTCAACGCTTTGTACTGGAACTATGCTTCTTATTGCCTTTAATGTGTAGTCAATCCAAAAGTAGACATAACCTTCATTCCCTCGAATTTGATCAGAAAATTTTTGAAAAACATGCACTATGATAATAACTCACTCTATGAGGTGGTATGTCCGTAGTGCCATGCACATGGTGCGATTAAAAACTACAAAGTAGATGATAAGCCAAAAGAATACGAATGTCTAACCTGTAAGAAAACGATTTGTATTGAACACCAAAGGATGATCATTGAATGCTTTTGTTACTGTATTTACTGCAAAAAAGCCACAATTACTATTGAGAGTCTTTTTCAGAAATACTGTCCAAGCTGTAAAAGAAGATTATGCTAGCTATGCAACATAAAAGGGACCAATTAATGTGCCTGTCTATGCAAAAATTGTGGAGAGCCTAGATTTGCTGATCATGTTTGCAAAGGTCGTTGCCACAGTTGTAAAGCCAGTGATCTATGGCTGATGTAGTGTCCATGTAATCAAAAATTATGTTCAATGTGTTTCTACAAAAGATTTGAGCCCAGTGAGTAGACCTGTGAGAAAGTGAAATGAATGATGTATGAAATTTGTTGCCTTTTTATTTGTTCCTGTATCAATATAGCCAATATTGCAGTATCAATTTAGGAAACTTAGAATTATATATAATTTGAACTATCTTTATTTGACTTCAATTATATACGAATTATATGAGTAGACAAACTGACCTATCTGCCTTTATAGCTAAAAAGATGAATAAAAACCCACCAGAGAATGATAACATTCAACGCTCAGATGCTAAGCAGCGAACTAGCTAAGTCAGAAGCTCACCCTCACTACTTTTCTAATTTAAAAGCAACAAAAAAGGCAATAATCCCAAAAGTATTCAAGCTTCTAATTCCGATCTAAGAACTCAGAATGAAAGATCTAATAGCAAGAATTAAAATGGGAAAAGCAAGAACGAATTTTCTCGCTCTTCTCTAACAAAAAACTAAAATAGGCCAAATGATCATCTGTCATTGAAGAGAGTTTAGAGCATTTTAGGTATACAAAACAGACAAAATATTGCCGATCAATCTCAAAAATAAATCTAACAGGTTGAAGATATTTCTGAAGATACTTAGGTAATCTAAGATAATACATAAGTCTTATCAATAGTACAATCTTCAAAGTTATCCACTGTAAATGCTCTCAAATGTTCGGTTTTTGTACTGATAGGGCCTTTTGACACAATATTCGCAGACACAATAGAGAATGATTTAGAAGTTTTGATGCAATAGTGTAATAAATAAAAAGTCATTCAGTTTATCAAAAAACAAACCCTTGCCCAAGCTACTAACAATTTAGATCTTTTGTAAAAAATTACTGATGAGTAGTTTTGGTGTGAAACAATGCAAACTGTTGTATAGCTTTTGCAAAAAAATAAGAGATGCCTCATAGGCGGAATAAGAACTTTACCATACACAGGATTATATCAATCAACTACGTTAATGAGGCTACAAGTATTTTTAATCGTCTGTTCTATGTTTTTGTGTCTTATTCCCAAGCAATCATTTTGTGAGATTACTTCTTTTGTCTAGCTTATGACACTCAGAGCAGGTGATGCCAAGCTTAAATAAAAATCATCAATGCGTTTGTAGAAATTAAAATGTGTGATTAACTATATAAAGTTGATGTGCAGAAATGAGTTCATATATGAGGAAAAAATCATTTTTTAACGAGTTGTGAAATATGACCCC
>Ga0194117_10005116_pt1 | contig 12115 bp, 12 predicted proteins | sample TA2MahsurfametaG_FD_160579 | JGI IMG/M metagenome (GOLD analysis project Ga0194117, IMG submission 160579) | Freshwater microbial communities from Lake Tanganyika, Tanzania - TA2015009 Mahale N1 surface | ecosystem: Environmental > Aquatic > Freshwater > Lake | place: Tanzania: Lake Tanganyika...
GGGGATCCGTCAGGGCGAACTCCACGGCGATGGTCTGGCCTGGTGAGGGCTGCGTTTACCGGTAGGTGGGCAGCGGCGCGGTGCCTGGACCGCCCGGGTTGTAGATGGGGCTGTGGGTGTCGAGGCGCGGGTCGGGCAGCACCACGTTCTCCAGGGCGCGGATCGCTTTGGGGCTGGAGGCCCGGATGATCAGGTCGAACTGGTTGTCGTGATCTTCCGAATAGGTGTACTCGGGGTCGGCGGAGCGGCCGTTGCCCAGATCGGCGATGCCCTTCACCTTGAGGGTGCCTCCTTGCACCTTCACGGAGGTGCCTGCCTCGCTGATGGTGATCGCCTCGCCACTGGCGCCTTTGGCGGTGAGCTGAAAGAAGCGGGAGAATTCCTGCGGCAGGAAGCCGCTCACGCCATCGGGTGAGAAGCCGCCGGAGGTGAACAGGCGCAGCCGGTAGAGCTTGTCGCTGGTGCCGTAGTACTCCAAGCCATGGTTGGCCACGGAGTTGGGGAAGGCCGGTGCGGGGTAGTCCCCGGCCAGCGACAGGCGGCCGAGCTTGGCGCCGACCAGGGTGGGGCCGTTGTACGGGTTGTAGGGGTTGTTGCTGCTCTGGCTCAGGCCCGTGCCGTCCACCAGCCCCTTCGGAGTGATCAGCTGTACGGGATTGCCGCTGCCGTTCACTACTTCGAAGCGCACCGGATGCACGGCACCGGGTGCATCACTGGGCAGGCGGTTGGCGAAGTAACCGAAGGCCACCACGGTCTGGCGCTCGTTGAAGTCGAGGTTGGGGTTCTGGGCCACATACAGCGGTGTGACCACCTCGCCGGTGTTGAGGTGGATGCGGAAGTTTTCGGGCAGCACTGTGCTTGGCAGCAGCGGGTGGCTGAACTCGATCGGCATCGCATCCATGAAGGTCTGCGTCGCCGGCGCGTTGCTGAAGCCACCGAGCTGAACCCCAGCCGGCGCCGTGCCTGAGGTGATGTTGCGCAGTGGTGCGGCTGGATCCAGCCCCAGCAGCTCCTGCACCACCCCGGCGCCTGCCGCTTCGGCCAGGCCGATCTGGGCTTCACTGAGCAGGCTGGGGATCCCCGTGATGCCCTCGAAACCAAGCCCCGCCGCCAGGATCCGCGGTGGGCTGTTCGCGCCGCCGTAGATGTCGGCGCGGATCACGATGTTCCTGTGGAGCTGGTCGAAGCTGGAGCCCTGGCTCATGGCGATCGCGGCAGTGGTTGCACTGCAGGCATGCTTACGGCTGGGCTTGATTTCGCCAACTGGATCTGCGACTGAGTGAGCGCTGGGTGATCTCCGCGGCAGAGCTGCGCTGGCGTTTCTCGCGCTCTTCCGGGCCCGGCGGCCAGAACGTGAACACCACTGATTCACGGGTGGAGTTGGTGTTCGATTTGGCGGCGACGCCGTCGCTGCCGCCCCATTTGCGGGAACGCGCGTTAGGGCGCCTCGAGCAGCGGCTGGTGGAGGGTTGCGTTGTCCTCGCCGCGAGTGAGCACCGCTCCCAGTGGCAGAACCGCGTCGCTGCCCAGCGGCGTCTGGTGGAACTGCTGCAGGAAGCGATCAAGCCACCGCCACCGCCGCGGCGCGCCACCAAGCCCACGCGGGGCTCTGTGCAAAGGCGCCTGCAAACCAAGAAGCAGCGCAGCGCCGTGAAACAGCAGCGGCGCGGCCGGATTCAGCTGCCGGAGGACTGAGCGGCCCTGATCTCCGCCTTGGCCTGCTGCCAGAGGCCTTCCAGTTCGCGGATGCTGCGGCCCTGCAGGTTGCCGCCCAGCGCTGCCTCCACGCGGGAGAAGCGATCGAGGAAGCGGTGGTTGGTGCCTGCCAGGCCGGCTTCCGGATCAATGCCGCACCAGCGGGCCACATTCACCAGGGTGAACAGCACATCGCCCAGTTCTTCCTGGGCGTGCGCTTTGTTGCCGCTCGCCACGGCTTCCTTGAGCTCGTCGAGCTCCTCGTGCACCTTCTCCCACACGCCGGCCATGTCGTCCCACTCGAAGCCGGCCGCGGCGGCTTTCTTGGAGATGCTCATCGCGCCGGCGAGGGCGGGCTGGCCGCGCACCTTGCTGGCAAGGCGATCGCTGAGGGGGCTCGCTGAGGCCTGGGCTGCTGGATCCGCGGCCTTCTCAGCGGCCTTGATCGCTTCCCAGTTGGCCTTCACGGCGGCGCTGTCGGCGGCCTTGGCGCCGGCGAATACGTGGGGGTGGCGGCGGATCAGCTTCTCGCTGATGCCCGCGGCGATCTGCTCCAGATCGAATCGCCCTTCCTCCTGGGCGATCTGGGCATGCAGCACCACCTGCAGGAGCAGGTCGCCCAGCTCTTCTTTGAGATGGGTGTCGTCGCCGTGGCGGATCGCATCGGCCACCTCGTGGGCCTCTTCCAGCACATAGGGCACCAGGGAGGCGTGGGTCTGCTCCAGGTCCCAGGGACAGCCGCCTTCGGGATTGCGTAGTTGGGCCACCACCGCAATCAGCTCGCTCAGGGCAGCGGTGGCATCGGGCGTGGCGGCCATGGTTTGGCGTTCAGGCGGTGGCGCCACCCTCGCACTCCTGCGCTGGACGCTGGCTCAGCCAGAGGCGTTGGAACAGGGCCTGCAGCAGCGGGATGGGGGCTTCCAAACCCGCGCGGGTGAGCTCGCGTTGCAGGCGCTCTCGATCCATCGAGAACACCTTGCTGTTGCGCGAGGCCATCACGGCCTCGATGGTGGCTGCATCCATGCCCAGCCCCTCCAAGCGCAGGCGGCCGATGGCCAGCCCCAGTTCTAACCCTGGCGGGTATGACTCGCAGTAGCTGCTCAGCAGCAGGCAGCCACCGGGGGCAAGCTGCCCTGCCATCTGGCGCAGCAGTTGCTCCTGTTCCGGTGGGGGCAGAACGTGCAGCACGTTGTGACTGATCATCACCTCGAAATTGCCTCCCCCGCTGGCTTCCAGGTTGCTTGGGATCCACTCCACTCGCGCGGCGGCATCAAGGGTGGCGATCAGTTCGCTGCAGAGCCCGCGCATCTGTTCGCTCGGCTCCACCAGCGTGAACTGCGCCAACGGCAGGGCCTGCAGCAACCCTGGCAGTTCTGTCCCGGTTCCGGCCCCCACCACCAACACCTGGCGCGCCTGCGGCTGAAGCGCGGCCGCCGTGGCCGCCGCCAGCTCAAAGATCGCGTCGTAGGCAGGGATCAGCCGCCGGATGCGCGCGTTGTAGGTGCGGCCGTAGTCGCCATCGAAGTCGAGCAGGGCCATGGGCTGCGAGGGATCTGCTCAGCGGAGTCTGCGGCGGCGACGCGGTTTGCGGCGTTGGCGGCGCAGCAGCCTGGGCAGACGCGGTATCGGGTCGCCGTCCTGGATCAGATGCAGCCAGGCGCTGGCCTCCACGCCGATCAGTACCGCCAGGCTCAACCCGCGCTGCTGCTGCCAGAGCATTTGTAGGCCCTGCCCCAGCTCCAGCGGACTCGGTGCACCCCAGGGCTGGAGCAGCCAGCCCGCCAGGCCCACGAGCACCACCAGATAGAGCAGTCGGCCCGCACTCCCCAGGAATGGCGAATGCGAGAGCAGAGAACGATGGCGCAGCAGCTGCCGGTAAGGCCACCAGAGCAGGCGCAGCGGCCCCCAGCGGCGACTGGGGTTGGAGCGGGTGTCGAGGTCGGGAGAGAGCCAGAGGCCGCCGATCAGAAAAGCCAGCCCTGCCGCGGATACTCCGGCTAAGCCAAGCCAAGGGCCCCACAGCAGCCCGAAGGGCAGAGCCAGGATCCAGGTGGCGCGGTCGTGTTGCTGGCCGCTGGCCATGGCGGGTGGTTGCTGTTGCGATGCAGAATGGCGTAGCCGCCCGGTTAGCTCAGCGGTAGAGCGCCTGCCTTACAAGCAGGATGTCGCTGGTTCGAACCCGGCACCGGGCATTTGGAGCTGTTGGGGAATGTCCCGAGCAGCCGTTCCCGACCTGCTTCTTGCTCTGTGGTTTGGCTAGAAGCCAACAATCAACCCTGGATCCAAGGGCGTGAGCCTCAGAGATGCTCCAGGCGCAGACTTCGACACGTGTGGCTCTTGTCTCGAAGGGGAGAAACCTTTGGCGCCGGATGCGGCCTTACGCACACCCATGGCATGATTTGACGGCTGGAAGAATGAGAGATGACTCTCTAATTGATGCAATGGATACAGTTTCGCTCTGATGACACCCGGTTGGCTGAGTCGCATTCAAAGGTCATTCGCTGCAGTTGCCACAGCATTCTTGTGCCTACTGTTGGTCTTTGGCTTACCTATTGGGAGCGTGACCACGCCGATCGCGAGGTCAAGCGCCAGAAATATGAGTACGCAGTGAAGCAACACGATGAATTCGTTCGAGCAATTGGCGAGCCCTTGCTCGATGGTAAATTCAACTATCTAGACGATTGGGAAAATATGAGAGAAGCGATTATGCCGCGCGGATTAATGCAGAAGCTTCTCGGCTCAATATTGATATTCCCCAGTCGCGGTATTTAATGAAATCATTTACTGAGCCAACACCTGCCGATAAGCCCGTGCTGTCTCGCCTGTATGGATCCAGACTTGCTCTTGTTCTTGATGCGGCAAGGAGAACAGAGGAGGGCAATCTGCGCATTGGCGCTCAAAAGCAGATCGCAAAGGAAGTCCTTCACTTTTTAAGGACAAATCGATTGCTAAGTTACGGTGGACTTCTCAGCTATTTTGGCGACAGTGATTTTTCCGATTTAGATTTTTCTGGCGTGAATTTATCTTGCACTAATCTTGATGTGGTGATGCGCCGTACGGATTTCCATGGGGCAAACCTAACCGCGACATCCTTTTCAAGATCTTCTCAAGATGATGTCGTTGATGATTCCAATTTTTCGGAGGCCCGGCTTGCTTGGGCTAGGCTTGAAGTTAAGAAGATAACAGGTTGAAACTTTCGGCAAGCGAATATGCAACTAGCCTCGCTGAGTGGATCGACCATTAGGTATTCGAACTTTGAGAATGCCGATTTACGTCATGCGATGCTGATCGATTCAGTGCTAGACACTACCAATCGATTTGCCGGTGCAGATCTTCGTGGTGCCATTCTGCTAATCGATCAACAGAAATCGGCCGCAGGTAAATTCTTTGCTGGCGGAATCGCCAATAGCAAGCCTATCGAGCGAGAGGGTGGTGGCATCGTCCCGCCTACAGTCTTGCCAAAGAATATGACTCTTTCGAGCCTGGGCTTGGTTGATTCAGACAAGCTTGATATCTCTAGCCTTAGAAAAGCATTGCCCAGAGATGCGGATTATAGTCACAGCATTCTGCTCGCTCCGCGCTGCCATTGGAGGGCTGAGATGATGATAGAGCAAGCCGCTCTCTATTATCAATTCTCCAAGAAGAGATTGTCGTCAGGATCCAGGTGACAGACATTATCCGGAGGCGTTTAAAGTTCCAGATAATTTCCACTTCCTTGCTTGTTCACGACCTATCATTAAGCAATCAAAGAAAAATCTCATGATGGATGAGCGAGGCAGGGACCGCTTGGGTCTTTTGATTGAGCAAGAGCAGAGCCGAGTCCAGCAATTACTTGGAATTCGTCATACGCGAATGGCGGCAACACCATTTACGTACTTCCGTGGCGCGGCCATTGTAATGGCAGCTGATCTTGCGCAGCAACCACATTCTGGTCTTATCGTGCAATTGTGCGGCGATGCGCATATCATGAATTTTGGCTTTTATGCATCTCCAGAGCGACAGCTTTTATTTGATATCAATGACTTTGACGAAACTGCCCCAGGCCCATATGAGTGGGATGTGATTCGTCTGGCCACTAGCGTTCTGCTTGCAGCAGAAAGTAATGGGTTTTCAAATAGTGAGCAGGAAAAAATCTGTACTACAGCACTGCGCGCCTATGCCAAGGCTATGGCCGAGTTCGCGGAGATGCCATTTGGGCCGATGTGGTCATCTCATCTTTCCAAGCAGAGGCTTCTTGACAAGGGAGGAAGTAAGAATCTTAGGAATCATCTCAAGGACGTAGTCTCTGCAGCGCTGAAGCGTGATAGCCGCCAGGCAGTGAGAAAGCTATGTGAAATCGGGAATGATGGTCAGTATCGGTTTAAAAATAATCCACCCTTGATTTGGCGGGCCGAAGAGTTGCCTGAGACTTGGAGAGCAAAGCTCGATTGGGATGAGTGGGGGCCTCAGATGTTTGCTAGTTACTTCAAGACAATTCGACCTGATGTCAGACATGTATTTTCTCACTATCGTTTAGTTGATAGTGCAATCAAGGTTGTTGGCGTGGGTTCGGTTGGAACACGCTGTGCTATCAGCCTGTTTGTTGGAAAACATCCTGATGACTTTTTGATTTTGCAAGGTAAAGAAGCGGTTGCCTCTGTTTTGTCTCAATATCTCGATACCCCGAGTCCCGATCATCAGGGCCAACGAGTTGTTCAAGGACAACGCTTGATGCAGACAGCAAGTGATTTCTTTCTTGGCTGGGCATCCAATCCCAATGGAGAACATGCATATATTCGTCATTTTCGCGATTGGAAAGGCTCTGTTGACGTTAGTGGCCTCGATAGTGATGGCCTAAGCGATTATGCGCAATTGTGTGCATGGACGCTTGCAAAATCTCATGCAAGAACCGGAGATCGTATTGCAATCTCCGCGCATATTGGTAAAGCAAAGCGGTTTTCGCAACTCATTCTTGACGAAGCGATTAAACATGCACGCTTTAATGCTATTGATTACTCAAGACTTCTAGGGGCAATGGCTTCTGGAGAAATTGCGAGTGAGGGTACGGCCAATTTCTAGATCGATGACGCGGCTTCAAATAAGCGGTTCCCTCTTAATGCTTGACCAATCGTAACTCTGCATAGCCCCAAAAATGGCGTATTTTAATTTGAGCGCTTAGCATAGATCTTTTAGCGTTTTGACATGGCAGAGTTGCGCTCCTGTTTTAATTTCTCCTTGGGTCAACTGCCTCCACGGTATTCTCCATAGTTTTGGATCAACTCCATTAATTGCAGCATTGGCGTCGTAATTGTTAAGGTAAATCACGTTTCTGCTCCGCATTCTTAGCTTCTTCCTCAAGGTGTCAGTGAGGAGCTCTTGATGAACTAGATCCTCGTATGAGCCATCTGCTATCGCTCTTTTGAATCCAGTTTCCAAGGCTTCGGCTAGTCGATGGTTCTGCTTGTTGACATAGAAAAAACCGGCGAAAGGATAGATTATAAGTAGGTTTTCGTCGAGGATCAAATGCTCGCTTGAGGTCCTAATAGTCGCATATTCTGTCTCAATCTCTCCGACGCCTCGTAAGAAAAGATGTGCTCTACCCGAATCGAGAATCCGTAGCAGTTCGCTTGGCCTGGCCGAAAAAGTCTTAAGACCTTCTGAGTCAAGAATGTCTACATCGCGCCAACCCACTCCTTGGAGCAGGATGAGATTAGTCAGATCGCTTCTGCTCTTAACCTTCTTTGTGAGCGGAAGATGATTGCGGTGTAGAAAGCCTACGCGCATTCCTAGCAGGCCACCGGCAATTGGTAGCGGAATCCGATGCAGTCGGCGATTAATCGTGGAGTCGGCCCCCATTACTGCTACATTTACACGTTCGATGTCTGTCAGCGCGAAGTCTTCGCTTGTTTCTAGGGCCCTGATAATATTGTTCTGATTAAATGATCGAGGATAGATCTGCAGATTGTGCCTTCTACCACTTCGCTGAAGAATCAGTCTAAGTAGCTTAGTATTGAATGCTTTATCGGGATCCTGTCCTCCATCTGCCATAACGACTCTCAAAGAATCAGCAGCTGGCGCTCGAGCACTTTCTGACTTGCTGTCTATCTTGCTAGCCATGGTCTGATTATTTTTAATCCGCCAGTTGATCAGATTCCATCCAGTGCTTACAATCAGCAAGCATATTAAGATGCCGCCGCTTTTTGCTGTCTGTGCTTTATTTGGCAATCTGATTCTCATGGGATAATCAGTGCAATGCTGGTGATTGTGCCCAGTAGATAGCTTGGAAGCAGCCCGTATCGCAGTAATGAAGCGACTCGTGGTGTGTAGTCCTTGAGATGCTGGTCAATGATTTCATCTGCTGCAACGACGTATAGAATCCCGATGATTAAAATTACTTGTAGACTACCTATAAAGCCATTCATTGCGCTGACTGGCAGCTTGTCCGCGATAAATACGTAGTTGCTTGCTGAGGAAACAACGGCCGCGAGGATCAAGTCGTCGCGGCTGCGAATGATCACCAAGCTCAGCGAGCAAAGCCCTACCGCCAAGAAGTAGCCTAGAAAATCAGGCGCTAAATAAAGACGGCTAAGTCTCTTGATGTTGATGTCAAATGAAACGATCTGTTGGTTCGTCAGCGCCCTATTCTTTGGGACTGGATGCCCTAGATCACTGAGGTATCGGATTGAGCTGTTATAGGCATTGAGATCGCCAACGACCCAGCCGTCAAGCTGAAGACCAGGACTGACCTGTGGGGGTACGCGTTCGTCGATGGTGATCGTGCTGCTGCTTAACGGGTTCTTGAATCCTAGTTCAATGTATAGGGTTTGTTCATCAAATGGGTAGTCTTTTAATTGCCAACGTTGAACGATCGACGTGTTCAAGCGATAAAGGGTCCAATCGACGCCGCCTGTATTCTCATGGCTTATCGCATCGAGGATTTTATCTTTGCTGGCCACACTGTTGAGCACTGTCAGCTGTGAGCTTGGGTTGTCTGCAGCCGTGCCCTCCCACCGTGTCCAAATGAGTAGATCGGCGTTAAACGTATCACCTTTGAGATCAATATCGCTGATATTGATGATGTACGCCCCCACCTGTAGCGTGGTTCTGGAGGATGATTTATGTATAGAGCTATTGCTTGAGGGGCTTTGATTTGATGCGGCCTTGGCAGCCTCACTTGTGAGTGGGTGGAGACGTAGGGCTACCGTAGTGATCAATAGGGCCGTGAGTATCCAGCGTGCCAGCTGCTTGCTCCTTTTGAGCCGCCGAGTTACCTGGTTCATTACTACTGCGGCAGTTGCCTTATCTCGTGTGAGTGGTCTGTGCCTCTAGCTGCAACGGAACCCATGACTGCTTCCTGTGCGATGTGGGACTGAGGCTTGTCCCCGCATCCTCTGCGGAGGCGTTGGTGCTACCCAATACTGGATTAGCGTGCGCGAGATGTCAGCATAGTGGGAGTTCTATGCAGAACACAATGTCGACGCGCGGTTTTCGGGCCTTTCTGCTCGGTGTCCTGGCAGTGTTAATGGTGATGGTGGGCCCGCGGAGTGCGCTCTTCGCTGCGGCGACACAGTTTCAGCCTGTTGTTCCTCAGGGCAGTGCAGAGGTGCTTGCACTGGGTGACGATCCGATCATCCCGATCACCGAGCAACCTTTCTATCCAGAATTGCTAGCGATCTCCAGGCACTGGGCTAAAGCGCCTTTGAACAGGGTCGTCGGTGACAGCCCACGTGCAACTCTGCTCAATTTCTATGCAGTGATGGCTCGAGTTAGTCACGAGCTTCAGCTGATTAATCAGATGCGTGATCAGGAGACAGGTCTGTTTTGGAGCCCTGCTGCGCGTCAGCATATCGAGGATGCTGAGGAGCTCTTTTCTCTGGCTGTTCAGGCACTGGATGCCACTGTTTTTCCTGAGAGCGTTCGTGATGATATGGCTCAAGAGGCCGCCATTCAGTTGAAAGAAGTTCTTGACTATGTGCTCACTCATAGCACTGTTCCGATCCTGATTCCCGATCAGGCCGGGCTTAAAGCGCTTAATGATCAGCGGAGTTCAGCTAGTGAGTCGTGGGCTCTTCCATTAACGACGATCACGCTTTCTAGTAAGGCGATCGATGCGGATGGGGCGGGTGGTTTTTTGTTTGCGGGCACAACTGTTCGCCATGTTGGTCGGATGTTTGACAACATCCGTGGGCTTCCTGAGATTAATCAGCCTTTCGCATCTCCCGGTTTCTATGCCAACTTTATTTATACGCCAGGCTTCCTAAGTCCTCCCTTGTGGTACGTGAAGCTGCCGGTAAAACTTCGTGGTTTTCTTGAGATGGCTCTAGACGGGCAGACCGTATTGCAGATCATCTCCGCGCTCGTTGTACTCGTGATCTATGGAGTCGTCTTGCTCTTCCTGCTGAAGCGGCTTCTCCATACCTACCGTTACTGGCAAGGCGAAGGTGAGCGAAGCGGGGCTGGTCGTGCTTCCTGGTTTCAGGATCACGTTTCCTGGTATCGAGTTCTTTTGACTCTTCCGCTCTTACCGCTAACCCGATTCGCCGAAGTCGCCATCGATGACTTCATTAATGTAACCGGACTTCCTCTGCTTGTTGTTACTTATCTGCTATTTGTCTGCTATTTTCTTGTGGCGGCGGGCTTCTCGTTCTTTGTGTTTGAGGCTGTCGGATGCAGCCTTTCTGGAAGTCTTGTTGAATGGCGTGGTGGCGGTTCAGACCTTCAACTACGACGTGTAAGCAACTTGGTGATGCCTATCTGTCGTGTGCTTGGGGGGATTGTTGCGGTTGTCATGATTTACCGCTTGCTGGTTGTCTTGGGTCTTCCTGCGACGACGGTCTTGGCTTTTTCGGCAGTTCCTGGCTTGGCGATAGGTCTAGGAGCTTCCAAGCTCTTGGGAAACCTCTTTGGGGGTCTGTCGATCCAGACAGATAGACCTGTCCGAGTGGGTGAGTTTTGCCGAATTGGTGAAAATCTTGGTTTTGTGAGCAAGATTGGGATGCGTTCGCTTGAGCTTCAAACTCTGGAGAGCAGGGTTACCATTCCGAACGCCATCGTTGATGAGCAGACTATTGTCAACTTCTCCCGTCGACAGCCCGGTGGTGATGAGCTGCCTACTCAGTCGTTGTTGTTGCGTCTTATCGTTACCCGTAAGTTCAATCCAGACCAAATTGCTGACCTCCTCCACTTCGCTCGCTTGGCGGTCGTTGTTATTCAGGGTGTGGAGGAGCCTCTTGTTAGTGTGGAGGAGGATGCCGGTGATGGTTCCACCTTGCTATGTCATTGTCAGGTCAACGTCCAGTCTTGGGGCGAATACATTGCTGTGCGCGAGCGCATCTTGCTTCGGCTAGAGGAGGTGGTTGAGCAGATTCATTTGTGCCAGCGACAAATAGGTGTGAGCTATGACACCAGTGTCGAGCAGTTAGATCGAATCCCGGCTTTGATACGTGATTTGGTGGAGCGAGATCCGCTTCTGAATCTTCGCTCCTGTCGGCTGATGACGATTGCGGCGTTTAGCTATGAATTCGGTTTTCGTTTTCATGCGCACCATTCTACTCTCGGCGCGATTAAGGATGCTATTAATAGGCTTAATAAAGATCTGCTCGCTTGTTTTGCTGCTGAGGGGATTGAAATTCCTTATCCCACAGCTGTGGAGATTCGGAAGGAGGCCTGATTGTTGGCCGGTTAAGGGATCAGTGTGCCCAGCCGGGTGCGGAACTCTCCCTTGGGCATACCGCCCTTCAGTTCGCCGTGGATGGTGAACTCGCCTTCTGGATCGCTCACCACCAGATAGGTAGGCCAACCCATGCCTTGCTTATCGGGGTATTGGGCCAACAGAACGCGGCGGTAGCGGCGATAGGCCTCGGTGTCCTGCAGCATCACGCTCACGAAGCTGCAGCCCAGCTCTGTGCACACCGCGGCGTCGTAATGACTCATGCGGTGGCAGGTGCCGCAGTCTTCAGAGCTGAACTTAAGAACCGTGTAGCTCATGGCTTGGGCTTCACTGCCCGGAAGCTAGCGATCAGGCTTGGATCTGGCTGCGCCGGTAGAGCCGTCGTTCACACAGCTCCAGCTCTTGACGGGAATCGAACACCAGGCTGATCTGTTGGAAGTCATCGGCGCTGGTGCGGCAGCCAATGTGCAGGCGGAAGGCTCCTTCGGGTAGCCATTCGGGCACGGAGCAGATCAAGCCATCCATAAAGGTGGCTGTGAGCGGGTGGATCGCGAACTGCTCTGCGCTGAAGGGTTCGCACGGTGTGGGTTGTTCGTGGGGGTACCACTCCCGTTCACCGGGCCAACCTTCCAGATCCCGCAGCAACAGCTCGGGGGTTTGCTGAGGCCGTTCTGGATCTGGCTCGCTGGCATGGGCGCAACGAAAGCCAACCGCTCCGATCGCATCGAGGCTCCAGCCACAGCGCTCCGCCTCGAGATGTTGCCCCCAGAG